>Ga0222636_1000901_pt1 | contig 13022 bp, 10 predicted proteins | sample AntAcemetagen141_FD_179811 | JGI IMG/M metagenome (GOLD analysis project Ga0222636, IMG submission 179811) | Saline water microbial communities from Ace Lake, Antarctica - #141 | ecosystem: Environmental > Aquatic > Non-marine Saline and Alkaline > Saline | place: Antarctica: Ace Lake...
ATAATTTTGAAACAGTTTTGAACAAACTGTTTATATTTTGTGAAAGTTGTTCCTTTCAATATCTTGTTTCCGCCGTATCGTTCATCATTAAAAAGTGGATGACCCAAGTAAGTAAAATGAGCTCTAATTTGGTGTGTACGACCGGTTTCCAATTTACATTCAACATGTGTAATGTATCCAAACCTGTTTAACACTTTATAGTGAGAAATTGCTTCTTTGCCATATTCACCACCCGGGAAGACAGTCATTACTCTCCTATCTTTAAGGCTCCTTCCAATATTTCCCTCAATTATTCCTTCATCTTTTTCCAAATCACCCCAAACAAGTGCTTCATACGCTCTATCAACAGTATGATCGAAAAACTGCTTAGCAAGTTTTGTTTGTGCAAGTTCATTTTTAGTAATCAGCAACAAGCCGGTAGTATCTTTATCAATACGATGAACTAAATAGCCAAATCCATTTTCAACTTTTGTTTGTCCGGAGGAAGCAAAATAATGAGACAGTCCGTTCAACAAAGTTCCGGTATAATTTGCATAACCAGGGTGAACAACCAGCCCAGCCGGCTTATTAACCACAATCAAGTCATCATCTTCATAAACTATGTTAAGAGGAATATCCTCAGGTAATATTTCAACATCCCTGGGTGGGTATGTCATTACTACCGAGATCTCGTCGTATGGCTGTACCTTATAATTTGATTTAGCTGGTTTTCCGTTTACGAGAATATTACCAGCCTTGGCAGTTTGCTGAATCTTATTCCTTGATACATTTACTATCTTATTAAAAAGGAACTTATCAACTCTTAAAGGGGCTTGCCCCTGATCGACAACAATATTATGATGTTCGAATAGCTCAAAACTCTCTTCAGAAGGTTCTTTTATTTCCTTGCTGCTCATCTGTTAATAAGTAATTTAGCTGAATAATACTTGTTTTTACTAACTATTCTTACAATATAAATACCTGTTGAAATATGTCGAATGTCTGTAGATGTACCTATCCCCTTCTTTAAAAGTAGCTCTTTTCCAAACATACTATATATTCGAAGTTCAGCATCCGGATCATTTTCAATTTCTTTATTTGAAATTGAAAAATGTGTAGAAGCGGGATTTGGAAATACTTTTATGTTTTGAATATTATTATCAGTAATTTCTTCCTCTGACAGTATCATATTGGATCCCACCATTGGCCTTATTAACAAAGCTCCCTGATATGATGCATTATACCAGTCTCCAATTGTTTTAACAAATATTTTATCCTGCGCATTATTATTAGCATCAAAGCCTATATTCATATTATCAGGATCGTGTTTTTCCCACCCAACATAAAAAGTGCCTACCATAACAAGTGGCTCGTTGAGCATGTATGGATAAAAATGATAAAGTCCGGCTTCCCATTTTACTTTTTCGGCTTCCTGCCTGTAAACAATCTCTCCGGGCCTTCCATTATTATCACTCCAAACTAACAAGTCGAAGTAAAATTCGTTGGCATCATTTAAAGTACGATTAAAATACATTTGTACACCCCACAATGTATCTGCCATACCTAAATTAAACTGGTAAGCTATTTGTGCTCCGGCAGCACCATCAACACCCCAACCTCTTTCCGGAGTACCATCATCATATGCATAATAGTTATAAAACCCTTGTCGATATATTGCTGAATCTACTATTGAATTCTGATCAGATGAATCACTTATATAATGTTTAATGATATATGATGTAGTATCTCTATCGTAATTAAGTGAAAATGCTGAATTTACAGGAGGACATGCATGTGCCGCCCCACACCCTTCACATTGCTGAAACCCAACCTCATAGAATGGGCGCAGATTACAACTACCACCTAAATATTCATAGGAGAAATCACCATTAACCTGCTTAACATGATAGGAATATTTTGTGTTATGTTCAATATTATCAAGGTTAGCAATATACATATGAAAGCTTGGAGTTGTATAATTTGTTGAAGAAAATCTGTATTGACGGTAAGGCATTACTTGATAATTCTTTAAAAAAGATGGAGCACGTTGAGAGAAAGTAATAGCTCTATATGTAGTATCGCCTGCCGTCCGGTTATAATTTAAATAAACATAATCAACATTCCATTGATCTCCATTGCTTTTCCATGATGGAGGATACAGATTATTCGATAAGCTGGCATAGTTTCGAAACCTAAACCTAAATTTATCATTGAAATAACTAGTGTCAATTAAAGGTATCATGACCTGAAGCATATTCTTACCATATTCTTCTTGAAACTCATCCAGACTAAGTCCTTCTGAGTACCACATTCGATCCCATACAATTTCGGGAATAAATACTGAGTCGCAAGCAACGGTAACCAACTCATCATACAGAATTTCCACATAAACAGTAGTAGAAACATTAGGGTTGCAACCTTCGGGAGCCCAAAGAACATCAAGTGGTCTGATGGTATCCCCTGGTCCTATATAAACATCAGAATTTACAGTTACAGAATCCATATGTGAAAAAACTATATTTCCGGTATATCGCGAAAACTCAAGAATTAATGAATCATATACTTTAGGAGCATCACCAACACCCTGTGGCTGATAAAAAAAACTTAAATAAAGCGAATCGGCAGGACTCAATTTTCTTGCAATGGGATTAAATATTGAATCTAACCTAATTAACTGTGTTACTAATTTATCAGCTTCAAATGGAGCTTCAGATCCAGTTTTATATATATTACCTGTACTATCAATTGCATCAAAAGTGGCAGCACCAATATTTACCGGTAAAAATGGGAAATCTTTATTTACGAACACATCTCTGCCATTCCATAAATTTTGATTAGGAAATATATTTGAAGTTGAAAAATCATCAAAAAATGGAAGCTCAATAACTTCAGTCTGATTATCAGAATTACGATTATATAAGCTGTTCGCTAAAGCAACTTTTTTTGCTTCCATGGCAACAGCCTCATTTATTTGAATACCGGTTATAAACTCCTGCGAAAGAAGAGAAGAACTTATTCCGAAAAGTAAAACTGCCAGTAGTAGTTTAAAATTCATCTTCAAGTAATTTATTTTGGACATCGTCAGGATTTTCAGTTAAAGTATCAGGGTCAAATTCTTTTAAATATTCCTGGAAATCAATAAGTTCATCAGAACGGTACCAGATATTAACCGGTTGCCCAAGCATTAGCATATCCTCGGTTAATGTCTCCGGATCAGTTTTATATACCCTTGCATGTAATAAATCATTATCATCCAAAAAATACTCACGACCAACGTTTAACGAATTATAATGCAATTTTTTTCTTGCTTCCATTTGGTTTAACGCAATTAAAAATGGCATTGGCACCATTGCCGTAAAATCGCCCTTACCTACCACAAGATTTACAGTTGTACCTTTACGAAGTTCTGTATCCGGCTCAATTGGCTCATCGCCAACTAACTGGTCAACAACCGCATTTCGTGCAAAATACTGTACATACTCTAACTCACCAACAAACAGTTCATTTGATTCAAGGGTAACCAAAGCCTGCCTTAATGATAAGTTTTTTAAATTAGGCATTAATACCAATTCGGGAGTTTGTGCAACAATGGTTAGGTACACATGACGCCCTTGTTTTACTTTTGATCCTGGCATTGGATTTTGCAACACAACAGTTCCTTTTTCTTTACTTTTAAAATAAACAGAATCAATTACTTTGAAAATAAAATAATCATCATAACCCTCATCAGATAACTGTTCTACAGTTTGCCCTTCAAAATCAGGAACAATGTAAACATTTCCGTGCTGTGTAAAAATATCCATCGACTTAAGCACTACCCACAATAAAAAAATTGACAGAGCAATAGCAATAAGTAAATGCAGGTAAAACTTTCTTCGTCCTAAAAAATAAAAAAAACTCATCACTGTTTATTAAATCAAAATTCTATAACCTACCAGGTATAGTTGCATAACTTCAATCATTTGAAATTATTGTATAATTTGGCAAAGGTAAAAATTATTAAGCTTCAAGGATATTACTTTCTTTTTCAATCAAAAAAAGACATTAAATTTGTTGTTTAGAAATTCATATCTGATCTTAGATGAAAAACATTGCTATAGTTTGTGGAGGTTATTCAGGAGAATACCCTATTTCGGTACAGAGTGCCGAAATGGTTAAAAAAAATCTGGATAAAACTAAATACATCTCATATATTATTTTTATTGAAAAAGATAGCTGGTATTACAAAGATGAAAATAACAATAAGCATATCATAAATAAAAATGATTTCACCATTGAACTAGATGGAAACACCATAAAATTCGATGGAGTTTTTAACGCCATACACGGTACCCCCGGAGAAGATGGAAAACTATTAGGATACTTTGATTTGTTGAATATACCATATACTTCATGTGATATGGATACATCTGCACTTACATTCAACAAATATTTATGCAACAAATTTGTGCAATCGTTGGGAATAAATGTTGCTCATTCGTTTTCATTTGTTAAGGGAGACAAAATCAATAAAAGTGATGTTGTAAAAACACTTGGCCTCCCTATATTTGTAAAACCTGCACGAAGCGGATCAAGTGTTGGAGTTTCTAAAGTTAATACTATAGAAGAGTTTGACACAGCAATTGAGTTAGCATACGAAGCAGATGACAGAATCTTAATTGAAGAAACAATAGTTGGTCGTGAGATTGCTTGTGGTTTATTTTTGAAAGATAATAAACTGATGGTACTACCTTTAACTGAAATTATTAGCAAGCACGATTTTTTTGATTATGAAGCTAAATACACAGCAGGATTAGCTGATGAAATTACACCCCCTGATAATCTTTCGTTAGATCACGAAACAGATATAAAAGCAATTTCAGCACTACTTTATAATAAGCTTGGATGTAAAGGACTAGTTCGGGTTGACTACATATTAAGCAAAACAAATCTTTATTTTATTGAAATAAATAGTGTTCCTGGAATGTCGGGAGCCAGTATTATTCCTAAGCAAGCTGAAGCAATGGGTATTACAATAGGTGATTTGTTTGATGCCGTTGTTGAGAATATGTTTAATTAAGGTTTATTTATAATATCCGATTTAGTCGTTATTCTTGTTTTGAAAACAGTCATTTACCAAAGTAAACTCCTTGATTTCCAAAACTGCGAAAGCCTAGAACTCGAATATTCTGAATCAACCTTGTAAATATATTGATAGATATTAAAGCCCAAATAACAAATTGCTTTATAGCCTCTCTTTCAGAAAAGCAACAAGTTTCTCGGTTGCTAAGCCACGATGACTAATTTTATTTTTTGTTGCTTCATCCATTTCGGCAAAAGTAATGTCAAACCCATTAGGCTGAAAAACAGGGTCGTAACCAAATCCAGCAGCACCATGTTTCCCTGTTGTTATATTACCAGCAATTCGACCTTCAAATTGAAATTCATTTCCATCAAGTATTAAAGAAATAACTGTGCTAAATGCAGCTTTTCTGTTTTCCTGTCCTTCAAGTTCACTTAATACTTTATTTACATTCTCATCGTATGTTGCATCTTCTCCTGCATATCGTGCTGAATAAACTCCCGGGTTACCATCTAAGGCTTCAACTTCAAGTCCGGTATCATCCGAAAAACAATCAAGGCTAAATCGCTTGTAAATTGTATATGACTTTATGGAAGCATTCTCAGCAAGAGTAGTACCAGTTTCCGGGATATCTTCCAAGAAACCAATATCCGACAAACTTAATACTTCAAAATCATCTTTTAATATACTCCTTATTTCGAGTAACTTATGTTGATTATTTGTTGCAAATACTATCCTTCTCATTTTTTTCTCCCACAAATTAGTTTTCTATGTAAATGCTTTAAGAACCGGAATTAGTACATATGCTATACCTGAATATTCAGGTGAAAACATTCCTAATATTAATGCAATAATTGACACACCAATAAATATAAGTGTATTCTTTTTTCCTTTTATAATACTCTCTTTACTATAATCCTCAGGGATAAGCTTATGGTTATTTGTGGCATACAGCAAGTTAATCATAAAAAAGAGACCAACAATTAACATATTAGTATTAAAAAAGATTGCAGAAACAGGATTACTACTGAATTCTGACTCAAGGCTTGCCGAAAAAGGAATTAAACAAATAAACATTAAAAGTAAAATATTAAGCCATATAAAAGTTGAATCCGTTTTTTGAATAATATTCATTTGCTTATGTTGAATGCCCCAAAAAATGCCTAACAGAACAAAACTTAATAAAAAAGTGTAAAACTCTACGCCTTGATTAAGCAAAGCATTAAAAAGCCCAATTTGATTAACAGTCTCCTTATCAGGAATACTAATGTTTAAAACCAAAATTGTCATGGCAATGGCAAAAATACCATCAGAAAGTGCGGCAATACGATTTATTGTATAGAAATTCTTATCTTTATTCATAATTATATCTATTAAATTATAAAAATAAAATCAATATCTGTTTAATACTATCCTAGTTACAAAAATAGCCAGATTACTCAATTAATTACAACAATTAACTATTTTATAACTATACAATAATAGAGTAAATAAAACTGTTTGTATTAAAGAAATTAATTAGATAAATATTTAACACTATTTTTGTCATATCACTGATAGAAAAATCTAACCTACAATAACATGAAAACGATAAGATTATTACTAGTAACATTTGGATTACTATTATTTGCTGGTGCATGTAACTGCGATTCGAAAGCTGACACATGGGACAAAGACCAAAAAGCTACGTGGACTAAAAAATGCATGACATTTATGGAGGAAAAAGGCGTTGAAAAAAAGAATGCTGTTGACTTTTGCGATTGTATGCTCGAAAAAACTTCTGAAAAGTACACTCCGGAAGAAGCTGTAAATATCACCGAAGAAGAAGAAGCAAAACTTTGGGAATCATGTGATTACGATTGGTAAAAAAATAATTTGAAAAAAAAAGCGCCTCTAACTTAGAAGCGCTTTTTTTATTTACAAACTCCAAAAGAGTTATATTCATTAATCTAAGGAAATTCAATTCCAGGATAACTACTTACAACTGTATGTGGAATATTTGCATTATAAGTTGTGTTAATAGCATCAATAAAATAGTTTGCCACTAAAGCATTACCTTGAGGTGCTAAATGAATACCATCAAGTGAAAACAAATTACCTGTAACAAGTGTTGTTGTAAAAGTAATTCCATCAACCACAATTCCTGTAGTTTTTGCATCAACAAGAATACTGTTAAAATCAACAAAAGCCAAACCATTTACTGTTGCTGTTGCCTTAATTACATCGTTAAATGCATTTGTAGCATTAGTAACTTCAGCAATTTCAGAAGCAGTAAGAATATACTGTGAAGGAATTGGCACAGCACTTCCCCATTGAGCACATTTAATCGAATCCTGAGGTATAGTCATCAGTACTAACTCATCGCTGGTAATTTGTCTAAATTTCAATGTTACAGGTATTGGATCTGGCATATCTGCATCAAAAATAACCATTGCATTGGCACCAATCTCAAAATTAATTCTGTATGGTTGTCCCATTTGCTCCATAGCTGCGTTATACGGCACATATGCAGCATTTATAAAATCAAGTGTTGCTTGATCAGTAATAGGTATTGCATTATAAGGCACTGTTGTAAAAAATGCAGCCGAAGTAACACCCGGTATATTTGCCAAAACGCCGCCTTTTGCAGATGACATAAGAGCACCAACAATTGTAGCATATGTTTCTGTAAATCCAATTCCTACATCACCAGTTAATGGTGTTATTGGGCTCAGACCACCTGATGTAGCAAAACCTAATACATCATTATTACCTATCCATAACGAAAAGAAAGTAGGTGAGATTGATAATGCTTGCTCAACAACCGAAATAGTTGGAGTTGTTGCAAATTTTACAAAATAAGGATTTGCAAGTCCCAATGCTAAGTTTGCAGGATCACCATAACCATTAAATAATAAATGACCAAGTTTTGCACCTGGTACACCAACATTGTTAACAGCATAATCTACATGATCGGTATATGGATCTAGTTCACCAACATCAGGTACGGGGCCAAGACTTGTAGCTCCTAAACAATCTTCACTATAACCAAGCTTTAATTTACCCGGTAGTACGCCAAATTCGCTTTTAACTTTAGGAAAAACAAATTCTGCTCCTCCAACTTGTGTCATTTGCTCACCTAATAAATTAGCCCAGCCATACATTTGCCCTGAAGTATAAAGAGCACCATCAGCATATCCTGCTGTTAGTGAGTTACCTACGGCAACATATGTGGTAAAATCAGCACTTCCATTGCTAGGTGTAAATTCGTTAACATCTGGTTTACATGAAGCCATGAAAGCCAGAATAGCTATATAATATATAAATTTTATTTTCATTTGTTTATGTGTTTTTTGGTTTAGAATCTTAAACTAACACCCAATCCAGGGATATAAGTAATTGTTTGATAAGTACCCTCAAAATTATCAGGAGTGTAAGCCATATCTGATTTTTGTCCAAACAACTGAAGGAACGAAAGATCAATACTCAACATATCAATTGGAGAATATGATAATCCAAGTGTGTAAGCAAAAGTATTTAAACTAACAGTTTCTGGTGTAAAGTAATCAGAATTAGTTGGTGAAGTATCATAATAAGCACCAGCTCTCAATTGTAGATTATCCATCATATCATATTGGATACCAATACGTGGGATAAACGTATCTTTGTATTCGCGTGGATTGTTTGAACTTAGCAAATCTCCATTTTCATGAAATGTAAACGAAAGTGTGTCATATGTACCCCACATCACCCAGTCAAGTTCAAAAGCAATAAGTAGTTTATCAGTTGCCTGATAAGCAACACCAAAATCAAGATTTCCTGGAAGAGGAAGTTCAGTATCAAATGTGTTTGTTTCTGGTATTAAGGTATTTAACGATGATGGAACAGTAAATTTAGCATCACCGCCTTCAACTTTCATATTAATCCTGGAACGATAATTAAGTCCCAATGAAAGTTTATCACTTGCCTTGTAAAATAAACCAAGGTTATAACCCATACCACTAGCATTAGCATCAAGATTAACCGTAGAGTTACTTCCATAATTAAGTGCTTTGTTAATTTCAACACCACCTGTTGTATAAACAAACCCAGCGCCAATACCAAACTTATCGTTAATGTTAAACGAAATTGTAGGCTGTATAAAAATAGCTTTTAATGAAATATCCTGAATTAAAAATTTTCCAGACCAATCATCCTGCCATTTTGCTGAACTGCCATAAGGAGTGTAAACAGCTATACCTACTGTTATCATTTCATTTATTTTGCCTGCACCATACACATAAAATGGAGTTCCAAGTGGATTATCAGTTTCCTCTGTAACTGAACTTCCTGTGCGCTGAAACGACACGTTCGACATAATAGCACTAGCACCAACTTCAAAATGCATTTTATCTTTCATAAACGATAAAGCACCTGGATTATAAAACATTGAACTAGCTCCCCAACTTAATGGAGTACCAACAAGCCCAAATCCGTTTTGCTTATTTCCTTGAAGGCGAACCTGATAGCCACCTGCAAATGCAGTTGCCGAAACTAAAACTATCGACAATAGCAATAATGTAATTCTTCTCATAAGTAATTAATTTTTATTAATAAGTGTACAAAGAAACTACAAATATATAAAAAATGACTGCACTTGATAAAAAATAACATATATTAGCTGACTAATTATTCATTAAATATTATAAAAATATGAAAAGGTTTACTTTATTTTTTCTTGGAATTATCCTCTCAGCACAGTTTGTACTTGCTGGTGGAATAGTACATAACACTAATCAAAGTGCCGCGTGGTCACGAATGTTGTCGCGAGGTGCAACTCTCGAAATTGATGCAGTATATTATAATCCTGCAGGGTTAACAAAGCTAAGTGATGGTTTTCATATATCTGTATCGAACCAGAGTATTTTTCAAACCCAAACCATAATGTCTTCATACCCTTACCTAAATAATGACACTTATACAGGTACAATTTCAGCCCCATTGTTCCCTTCAATATACATGGCTTATAAAACTGGTAGGTGGGCATTCTCATTTGGCTTTCTACCCCTAGGTGGTGGTGGTGGTGCTACTTTCGATAAAGGAGTACCATATATGGAAGTACCAATTGCTTCACTCGTGCCTGCATTTTCAGAAATGGGTGTAACAGGATATTCAGTAGATATGGAGTTCAAAGGATCATCTGTTTATTGGAGTGTACAAGCAGGTATTAGCTTTGAAATTAATGAGAATGTATCTCTATTTGCAGGTGCCAGATATATTATGGCAAAAAATACTTATACTGGTTATATAAAAAATATAACGCTACTAAGGGATGATGCACATGGTGGCAATCTACCGGCAAATGATTTTATGAATGGAGTTGCAAAGCAAGCTACTGATGGTGCTGCACAAGCTACTGCAGGTGCAGGAATGGCTACCGGAGCAGGAATCTCAATGCAACCAATTATTGATGGCGGCGGCGGTGTACTCACATGGGATCAGGCTGTTGCTATGGGAGTCATTACTGCGGAACAAAGTGCACAGTTACAAGGCGGTTTATTGCAATTTGGATTTACACAAGAGCAGATAGATGCTATGGATATGTCACAAGCACAAGGCTCATATTATGGTACTGCTACATACCTTACCGGTATGGCAGCTGACTTACTGGTTCAAGCCGGCCAACTAACAGCTGGTGCATCATTAATGGGTGATCAGGAAGGTGACATTACACAAACAGGTAGTGGAATTACTCCTATAATAGGTGCAAATTTTTCGTTTATGAATGATAGGTTAAATTTTGGATTAAAATATGAATTTGAAACCAAACTTGATTTAGTTAACGATGTACCTGCTGGAAAAGGATTTGCTATCGGAATAAATCCTGATGCAACACCAGTTTATTTATATCCTGATGGAGATACTATAAACGCTGACATTCCTGCTATGCTCTCAATTGGTATGGATTATCAGTTATTTGAACCATTTAAGGTATCGCTTACTTACCACACATATTTTGATAAACAAACTGCTTGGGCAAACCCGGATAATGAACCTAGAGTAATTGAGAAAAACTTCTGGGAATTTGCTATTGGATTTGAATATGATATCAACGATGATTTCTTAGTAAGTACAGGGTATCTACGTGCACAAACAGGCGTAAATCAAAATTATCAGTCAAATTTAGGATTTAGCCTTTCTACAAATACAATTGCTTTAGGAGGTGCCTATAAAATTAATGATATGTTTAAATTAAACCTTGGTGCTTATTTTGTATCCTACGATAAAGAGGTATACGACATGTATGAAGGATCGGGGAATTCAGTAATCCCTTATTATGAATCATATCTGAAAAGCACTTGGGCTATTTCTGTAGGTGTAGATATTACTATAGGTTCAAAATAAATCTCTATTTAACTAGTTTAAAAAAATGCCATGAGTCATCTTATGGCATTTTTTTTAGTTGTTCAAATTCCAATCTATTGGCTCAAGTCCATTTTCTATAAGAATATTATTTGCTTTCGAAAAATGTTTACAACCATAGTATCCTCTATATACAGAAAATGGTGAAGGATGAGGTGCTTTGAGCACAAAGTGCTTACTTGTATCTATTAGCTCAATTTTATTTTGAGCGTACTTACCCCAAAGCAGAAAAACAATACCAGCCCTTAAATCAGAAATTGTCTTTATTACCTGATCAGTAAATATTTCCCATCCCTTTCCTTGATGTGAGCCAGCTTCACCCTTTCGAACAGTTAAAGTTGCATTTAAAAGGAGAACACCATTCCTTGCCCAGTTTTCAAGATTACCGGAAACAGGAGCTACAATACTAATGTCGTCATGCATCTCTTTATAAATATTCTTTAAGGATGGTGGTAAAGGTACACCATCAGGTACAGAAAAACTCAGCCCATGAGCCTGCCCCTCACCATGATAAGGATCTTGCCCTAATATTACAGCCTTAACACTTGGCAAAGGTGTGTAATCAAAAGCAGAAAAAATTTGGGAACCCCTTGGATAAATATGGTACTTTTTTCTCTCTTCCCTTAAAAATATTTTCAAGTCACTAAAATATGGAGAAATAAATTCCTCCTTTAAAGCTTCACCCCAACTTTCTTCGATTACCGGTTTAATTTCATCCATTTTACACAAATATTAATAATAAAAACAATAAAAGTAAATAATTCTTGTTATTTACTTAAAATCTGCTTTTCTTTGTGAATTGCTAAATACATAATAGTTGTAAAATTATGAAAAAAATAATTATCCTCATATCTGCTGTAGTACTCGTGACAGTTTTCGCCAGCTCATGTAAATCATCCAATAAGTGCGCAGCTTACGGGGAAACTCAGAAATATCAAAAAGAAAGCAAATATTAACTTGCACAACCATTGTGGTTTAACTTTAATAATTGGATACTAAACTCCTAGTATTTTTCTTACCCTTAGTAATGAAAAGATTCGATAAAATACTGATTCTTTTCCTGTTAGTTGCAGCTAGCACTTCTTCATATGCTCAATTTGATACTGAAATAACAGATTCACTTGAGAACAAAATCCTATATAATCGTCAAAAAACTTACGGCATAGTATTGCACAATTTAGGGATGGGACTTGTTTACAGGACGGGTAAACGATTGTCTATTTTTAAAACAAGAATGTATGAAATTGAATTTGTTAGTATGAAATCATACAAACAGGTCAAAATGATAAACCCATACGTTATAAATTCAAAAAGATATGTTTACGGAAAGACTAACGATGCTTTCTTTTTAAGAGCTAATGTAATTTGGAAAAAATTACTCAACAGAAAACCATATTGGGGAGGTGTAGAAGTAAGGTTTATGTATGGAGGTGGATTAAGCATTGGAATAGCTAAACCATACTATTTATTTGTTATTAAAGATATTTCCAGCTCAGGACAAACATTTTCAATTGTACCTGAACGTTATGATCCGGATAAACATTCCAATACGGATATTTATGGTAGAGCGCCTTTTTCAAAAGGCTTTAACGAAATAACT
>Ga0222636_1000907_pt1 | contig 12995 bp, 9 predicted proteins | sample AntAcemetagen141_FD_179811 | JGI IMG/M metagenome (GOLD analysis project Ga0222636, IMG submission 179811) | Saline water microbial communities from Ace Lake, Antarctica - #141 | ecosystem: Environmental > Aquatic > Non-marine Saline and Alkaline > Saline | place: Antarctica: Ace Lake | collected...
AATGAAAGAAGAAAATAATGAATCAATTATTTTGTTTTCAAATATTTATGGTGAAAAATGCACTTATGTAATCCAAGATAAGGATATGAAATCTTATGGCGAAAGTGTTAAAAAATATACTAATCCAGATTGGTTTTTAGATACCTAATTATTGTTTTTTTTTCAACAAAAGTGTTTTATTGGTTTTTCTGAAAAACCTGTTAATACTTCAGATTTCTTCTCTAAATATATAGTCCAAAAAATTAATACTGTATACAATATTTTGTTTTGTATATTTGACGAAAATAAATTTTTCTCAAGATGATGTATATATTTATTTTATTAGGTTTGATGGGTGGTTACGAAATTATTATTATTGCAGTGATAGTTTTGATATTGTTTGGAGGGAAAAAAATACCGGAACTTATGAAGGGATTGGGCAAGGGAATGAAAGAATTTAAGAATGCCACAAATGATTCTGAAATCAAAAAAGATGTTGACGAAATTTCTTCGGAAATAAAGGATGTTTCATCTAAAGTAAAAGATATTACTTATTTAGGGAAAAAAAAGATGAAATGATAAAATGCATAAATGATAAAATGCTTAAATGATAAAGTAAATTATATACGCTTTTATGTATTTTCGCACCTCCAATAAAATATAAGCTGGACTATTTCTATTTTGTAAAAATATGATTGAATATCAATGAAAGACTTAAGTGTAGGAAAAGAAAGTACGCAGATTTTAAAATTTGCTTTGCCAATGTTACTTGGTAACGTCTTTCAGCAATTATATAATGTTGTTGATAGTATTATTGTGGGTAATTTTATTGGCAAAGAAGCACTTGCTGCAGTTGGGGCTTCCTTTCCAATTATTTTTACTTTAATCTCTTTAATAATTGGTATTGCAACAGGTTTTACAATAATTATTGCGCAATATTTTGGTGCAAAAGATATAGGAAAAGTAAAACGAACTATTGATACGCTTTACATTTTTCTGTTTTTTGCATCAATTATTGTTAGTGCTTTGGGAATTTTCTTTGCTGAAGAAATATTTCAACTTATTAAAATGCCCGCAGAGACTATTCCTGATGCTAAGATTTATCTCACTATATATATGTCGGGCTTAGTTTTGTTTTTTGGGTTTAATGGAACAAGTGCTATTCTTCGTGGATTGGGTGATTCTAAAACACCACTTTATTTTATGATTTTCTCTACAGTTGCAAATATTATTTTGGATTTGTTATTTGTTATTGTCTTTAAACTTGGTATTTCGGGAGTGGCTTTTGCTACGTTGATATCGCAGGGAGCTGCATTTATTGGTGCAATAATTTATCTTAATCGAACTCATGAAGTAATAAATTTGTCGTGGAGAAAACTTAATTTCGACAAACTAATATTTAAAAAAGGTATTCACATAGGATTTCCGATCGGTTTTCAGCAAATGTTTGTTTCTTTGGGAATGATGGTAATGTTTTGGTTGGTTAATCCTTTTGGAACCAATGCAACTGCTGCATATAGTGTTGCGTTTAGAATTAATTCTTTTGTCTCGTTACCGGCAATGAATTTTGCTACTGCTCTCTCTACTTTTGTAAGTCAGAATCTCGGTGCCAACAAGCCGGAAAGAGTTAAAAGGGGATTGCTGGCAACCCTTAAAATGACTGCATTATTTGCAATTTCAATGAGTATTTTATCACTTATTTTTCGCCATCAAATTATGAGTTTATTTACTCCCGATACTGAAGTTATTAAAATAGGTGTTGATTTTCTTTATATTGTCGGGTGGTTTTATGTAATCTTTTCAACAATGTTTGTGATAGGGGGTGTGATGCGTGGAGCCGGTGATACATTTATTCCAATGATAATTACTTTTATTTCATTGTGGATTGTAAGAGTGCCGCTTTGTTATTATCTCTCACAGAAATTTGGTATTAGCGGTGTTTGGATTGGAATGCCATTTGCATGGTTCGTTGGATTAGTGCTTTCATATTTATATTACCTTTCGGGAAGATGGAAGACGAAGGTGGTGGTTAAGATTTAGGATTAAAAATTTTAAAATTAAGGTTTGTATGATTCTATTTTTTTATATTATTAGATTTGTATTTCAAAACTTTATAAATAATTAGTGCATAGGATATAATATAATTTTAGGCACTCCAAGCTCAAAGCACTCGTAAGAGTTTTATTCCTAATAAAACTCGTATTTATACTTTAAATTATAATTCTGATTTATCCCCATACCATGCATATCGATAAAAGTTTTTGATTCCAGAATATTCCCATCGTTATCGTATTGTCTTTCAACCCTGCTGTTTATCTCGTCATTGGCGTTAACTTCTTCCTGAAGTATAGTATTGTCATTTTTATCGTAATTAAGATGAGTTACTGAGATCCCTCTCCCATCTTCATCAATGCTTTTAATTACTCTGTTTTTTTTATCAAAAGAATAGGTGCTTTTTTGTATAAGCTGTTCGTTCGAATTATATTTAAGGCTTTTTATTCTGTTACCATTTTCATCAAATTCACTTACAATTTTGAAATTATTGTATTTATCATCTTCATGATTTGAATATTCTAAAATATTACCCTTTTCATCATATTTATAGTTAAGTTTTTCTATCAGCTTTTCATTTTCATTAAAAATTTCTTTAGTAATTAATTTGTTGTTTTTGTAAGCAAATTTTTCACTTGACTCAATATAACCTTCATCATCTGTTAAAACTTTGGAAACAACATTTTTTTCATTATCATGTTTATATGAAAGAGTGTCAACAGAACCATCAAGGTAATGAGTATATTCAAATTTTAATGTTTCGTCATCATTTCTTTCATAAGTTTTTCGTTCTGCAAGTTCCTCACCTTCATCATAATAAACTTCTTCTTTTAGATGTGACTTTTCGTTGAATGTTCTTATAATTTTTTCTGCAATTGCTCCAAATGGATCATAATTAATTTCCAAAGTGATATTACCGTCTTCGTTAATTTCTTTGTAGCTGTAATTTCGTTCCTTGATGTTTAGTTCTTCTGAGTTAATATTTTCAATTACGATATCAATTTTAAAAATGGATTCGGTTTTAATTTGTTTATTCATAAAAAAATGATTTCAAATATTATTATTAATTTTATGCATTCTAATTTTAAAAAATATTTACAAACTTAACAATTTTATACTATGAAAAAATTAAGCATAATATTTATTCTGTTTTTATTTGTAGCTCTGAGTGGCTGCAAATATACATCACAGATTAATTATCCTGAGACAAAAAAATGTGATACTGTTGACGAATATTTCGGACACAAAGTAGCTGATCCTTATCGTTGGTTAGAAGACGATAATTCGGAAGAGACCGCACTATGGGTAAAAGCCGAGAATGAAATTACATTTGATTATCTTTCAAAAATTCCCTTCAGAGAAAAAATTAAAGAAAGACTTACTGAAATTTGGAACTATCCAAAATATAGAGTCCCTTTTAAAAAAGGTGATAATTATTTCTTTTTCAAGAATGACGGACTTCAAAATCAAGATGTTTTATACATACAACCCGATCTTGATTCAGAACCTAAAATGTTGCTTGACCCTAATACTTTTTCGGAGGATGGTACAATAGCACTTTCAAATCTTGGCATTTCAAAAGATGGAAAAATATTGGCTTATAGTACTTCCGAAGGTGGGTCCGACTGGAAAGAAATTTATGTAATGAATATTGAAACCGGTGAAAAATACATTGACCATCTGGAATGGATAAAATTTTCAGGAATATCCTGGTATAAGAATGGCTTTTTTTATAGTCGCTATAATAAACCTGATGAAGGTGATGAGTTAAAAGATAAAAATGAATTTCATAAAGTTTTCTATCATAAAATCGGTGATCCTCAGGCAAAAGATAAACTGATTTATTCTAATAAAGATTTCCCCTTAAGAAATTATTATGCCGGTGTTACCGAAGATGAGAAATTTTTAATTATATCAGAATCAGAAGCTACAAGTGGAAATACTGTTTATGTAAAAGATCTGACAAAAAAAGGAAACACTTATTATAAAATCGGTGATGGTTTTGATTATCAATATAATATTATTGAAAATATTGGTGATAAACTTTTGGTGATGACAAATTTTAATGCACCAAAAAATCAATTAGTAATTATTGATCCGAATAATCCTACTCCTAAAAAGTGGAATACTATTATTCCTGAAAAAGAAGAAGTTCTTAAATCAATTCAATTAATAGGTGGAAAAATATTTGCTACATATATGAAAGATGCCACCAGCAAAGCATATATCTATGATATGAAAGGCGAATTAATTGAAGAAATGAAAATTCCCGGAATAGGAACTTTGTATGGCTTAAACGGTAAAAAGGATGAAAGTGTTGCTTTCTTTGGTTTTACTTCTTTTACATTTCCATCAACGGTATTTAAATATGATGTTGATAAAAATGATTTTGAAGTCTATAAAAAACCTGAAATTGATTTCGATGCAGGGCAATATTCTACAAGTCAGGTTTTTTACAAAAGTAAAGATGGTACAGAAATACCTATGTTTATTATTCATAAAAAAGATGTTAAAATGGATGGATCAAATCCAACACTTTTATATGGATATGGCGGATTTAATATTAGTATGACACCAAGTTTTAGTGTAAGTCGTTTAATTTTTCTTGAGAAAGGTGGAATTTATGTGATGGCAAACTTGAGAGGTGGAGGAGAATATGGTGAAGAATGGCATGATGCAGGAACAAAGCTTAACAAACAAAATGTTTTTGACGACTTTATTGCTGCTGCCGAATATCTTATTGATAATGGATATACTTCATCAGAGAAACTTGCTATTATGGGTGGTTCAAACGGAGGTTTGCTTGTAGGTGCATGTATGACTCAACGTCCTGAATTATATAAAGTTGCTTTGCCTTTTGTTGGTGTGATGGACATGCTGCGTTATCATAAATTTACTATTGGATGGGCTTGGGCAGGCGATTATGGCACCAGTGAAGAGAGTGAAGAAATGTTTAGTTACCTTTATGGATATTCACCTGTTCATACAATAAAAGAAGGAGTGAATTATCCTGCAACATTAGTAATTACAGCCGATCATGATGATAGGGTTGTTCCCGCCCACTCTTTTAAATATATGGCAACTTTACAGGAAAAAACTCTTGGAAAAAACCCAGCCCTTATACGTATTGAAACACGGGCAGGACACGGAGCAGGAAAACCTACCTCAAAACGTATTGAAGAAACTACTGATGTTTACTCGTTTATGATTTATAATTTAGGAATGGAATACTAGATATCTTAACCGTAGTACGACTTTAAGTCGTGCTACGGATTTGTAATACTAGATATTTTAACTGTAGTACGACTTAAAGTCGTGCTACGGATTTGTAATATAATTGAAGACAATTAGTTAAGCAATTTTTTTAATTGGTAGAGCTTGTTAATTTTAGCTTAGCCATGAGCTGCCCCAAATCTTAGGAGAATAAACAATCAACCGCTGATTAGAGTGCTCTGTTATCACTCTGTTGATTATCGTTTCATCCATGGTTTAATGGTGGATAAGGGACTTGTGCAAAAAACGCAGCCTATCAGGATAAGTGGGCTTAATACTCTGATGCACTCAACGTACTAAATATAATTGTTATGCCGGCTTGGAAGTGGATGTTGGAAAATGCAAGCACAAACTCATGATTTTTTATTCAAACCATCATTTCATCCATCATAGTTTTGACAAAACGTAAAGAATAGCAATTACGATAAGAACAGCGGCAATCCAATCTCCAAATGACCAGGCAGATGTGCCTGTTCTATCTTCATTATCTACATATCCACTGCCTCCGTATGAAGGGCAAGGTTTTGGACCGAAGGTGGTTTGGACAAATCTGGTACCATTACATTGACGACATTTTGTTGACATGATTATTAGTTTTAATTGCCACGAATGCACTAATTGAGGAGAAATATTTTCGTGCATTCGTAGCAAAATGTTTTAGTGAATTAAAGTAATTTTTTTTGTTATTGTTCCTTTTGGTGTTTGAAGTTTTATTAAATAAACACCGGCTTGAAACTCCGAAATATTTATTTTATGTTTCTTTTCTGATTTTGGTAAAATTGTTTTGTAAATTAACTTTCCATAAACATTAATTATTGAAAGGTTTACATCTGAATTTAGGTAATCTTCGAATTCAATGAATATGTAATTAGTGTTTGCCGGATTTGGATAAACTTTAATCACACGGAATAAATATGATTCAAAGATACCAATTGGATCTTCAACAATTCCATGTACATAAACCTGTTCATTCCCTCCGTTAGATGTAACACTAATATTTGTGCTAAAACTTCCGGTAGTGGAAGGAAATGAGCCTGAAAAGTTGATTGTAACCTGCTGGTTAGAACCTAATGAAAAACTTGATTGAGATAAATTTGTTATCCAGTTTACTGATTCAGAAATGTTGCCTGTTAATGTTCCACCTCCGATATTTTTTACAATAAAACTTTCGGATATTGGATAACCGGAAGCTTGTGTTCCCAGATCAATGTCTGTTGGATCGACATATAACTCAGGGGGTGGCTCAACAATTCCATGTACATAAACCTGTTCATTCCCTCCGTTAGATGTAACACTAATATTTGTGCTAAAACTTCCGGTAGTGGAAGGAAATGAGCCTGAAAAGTTGATTGTAACCTGCTGGTTAGAACCTAATGAAAAACTTGATTGAGATAAATTTGTTATCCAGTTTACTGATTCAGAAATGTTGCCTGTTAATGTTCCACCTCCGATATTTTTTACAATAAAACTTTCGGAGATTGAATGTCCGGAAGGGTATGTCCCCAAATCAATGTCTGTTGGATCGACATAAAGTTCCGGTTCTGGTTCTTCTACATCTACCGGAACATCTAAATAGTAGTTATCATCTCCATGTAGATTATAGGCATATAAATGAAATTCAATATCTTGTGGATACGATATATTGAAATCATCCATATAAAATGGGCCAATTACCTGATTGTCCCATGTTGCTGTTCCTTCAAAATTAAATGGACCGAATTCCCAGGAATTTCCCTGAGCTGTAACATAAATATAAACATCTTCGGCTATTCCTCCATTACTTGCATCAATATCTACTTCGAAATCCCATTGTTCATAAAAGCCATTGTTATTATTATCTATTCCGTTTTCAATATTTACATTATAGAATTCAGGAGTATTTTCTATTTCATAATAAACAATTAATTGTGGTTCACCCCAATTATATCCATCAATTTCACATCTATTGTCATTCATTTCATATTCTTCAAATCCTATCCACCAATAATCAGAACCACCACTATTAATTCTTAACTGTAGATCATTTACAGCCTGACTGCCCAAATCATGCAGGAAATAATCACTTCCAGTTCCAATATTCAACCATGAGTATTCTGTATTACTACCGATATCGTTCCATATTTGACTTCTGGAAGCCATTTTTGGATCCCAAGTCATTTGTTCAAAATCCAAAATAAAACTATTACTGCTTGATGGATCTCTAACATAAAATCTAATATCTAAAGACAGTATTGTTGCGTTAGATGGAATACTTGTTATTGGCCAGCGAACCCATCCTTTGAATCCATTTGCTGTCGATGTACCAACTTTAATTTCCATATCTAACTTATTATACCAGTCAACTCTTCCAGTTTCATACTGAGCAGAAAGCGAATTTAAGGTTATGCTTTGTTGTCCGAATAAAGTATTAGTAAAGATTAAGAACAAAAAGACTACTTTAAAAAAGTTTGAAATAACAGTTAAAATTTTCATAATAAACCTCCTAATTTATTTAATTAAACATTAATTTTCTCTAATAATAAACCACCCCAACATTTTCCCATCTTCTTCCAAAGTTGTTCCAAGTCCATATCAACCCGTAATAATCAACACCATAAATAAGAGTATTAAAAGGATTGATAGGATTTACAATATCCCACTGGAACCTTTGTGGTTGCTGTGAAAATGCACGGTAACCCGTTAACATTAATCCTCTTTTGTAAGGTGAATGTTCTACAATAAAATTATCAGACATCAAGAAAAACACACGGTTATTGCTAAACATTACAATTCGTGCTACCGGAAATTTGTAATTATTATATGGGTCATTGTAGCTAAAATTATTCGGGCTGGAATTGAACGCTCCCCGATTACTTGAAATATAATTGTTCCATGGGATATTTCTATGCGTATTCGTATTTTGGGTTATATTGATTTCAAATTGAGGAAGCTGATTTTTACCATTAATTTCTGCAATTCTATGGGTACGTTTTTTTGCTTTTTCAAATAATGTATTCCAACTTGCCGAATTTGATATACTGGTAAGCTCCTTATGAATTTCGAGAAATGAACTCGTAAAAAACCCACCCAATCTGGAACTTATTCTAGAAGCTTGTCCTGGAATACTCGAAGATGCAATAATAGAACCTGATGAATTCTCATATAATTCACTAAATCTTTGTGGTAAGCGAATATTAAATGATAATTCCGCCAAACCTTTAATTTCTTCATCAACTACAGATAAATTTAGATTATCACTATTGCAACAATCAGCTATTATTATTTCTAATCTGCTCCCTTTTGCTTTTAGCTTATTAATGATTTCGTTTAAATGCACTCCGTGTTTATAGATTTCGCTTTTTGTATTGATATCATAACCAACTGATAATATAGGCCATTTTTCATTTTGATCAATATATCTGAAACCATGCCCATTGAAATAGAAAAAAATTACATCCTGATTATTACAATATATATTATCAATAGTATTTCTTAGATTATCACTATTAAATCCGACTCCTGTAACATAATATTCTTTTATTGTTAGATTTGTGTTTTGTTCAATCTGTTTAGTTTCTTTTCTAAATTTTTCAACTGATTTTCTTACTCCTTTTTGAATAATGGCATCATCAATATTTGTAGCTGCAACAATAATGGTATGTATTGTTTGAGAATACGCAACATTTGTGAATAAACAAAAGTTGACAAGCAAAACTATAATTAGAAAGGTTTTCTTAAATATTTTTTTATATATACACATTGTTATTATTTTTGCTTCCTGATTATCTTCCTTAGCGCCCGATTCTGCTCGTCAGCCTTTTTGATAATATTTTTAATCTTAGCTAAAAGTTTTGCTTTATCTTCTTTTGAGAGATTGCTGTTATTAATATTTTCTTTGTGTCTCTCGGGCATGACAAATTTTTCATCAATATTACAATACACAAAACCCCTTTTCCAAATTTTTCATCTTTATAAAATCTATACAATAGCAAAAAACCATCTTTACTTTTTCTATACAAAAGAGGGTAAGTGTTTGTTGTGATGTTATTTAGTTATGGTGTAAATAACGAGTTGGCATTTAATAAAATCCACTGCAAAAAACATAGAGCCATAAAATTACTAAAATTTTATATATTCACAATTTATTCAAAAATCTCGTTAAATTTTCTTCTCTTGTTAAATTGAGTTTTTTTCCTAAACGTGAGCGTGTAATGTCAACACTTTCGGATTGAATCATAGTGATGGAAGCTATCTCTTTGCTACTCATTCCAAGTTTAAGCATGGCGCAGATTTTTCGTTCGGTGTTGGTCAGATCAGAAAACTTATTATCTAAATTTTTATAAAAACTTTCATGTACCTTGGCAAATCTAATTTCAAATTCTTTCCAGCTTGTTTCATCCAAATTTTGTTTAAGCTCACCAATTACATCGCGTATCATTCCCATATTTGTCTGTTTAAAATTATCCGAACTTTTTGAAAGTTGTTTGGCAACCTTACTTATTACTTGATTCTTGACATAAATACTACTGACGTTACAAACCAGTTCCTTGTTTTTCAGTTCAAGTCTTTTTTGAAGGTTTTCATTTTCCTGATGAAGTATTTTTTCTTTTTGTCTTTTTGTTTTCTGAATAAAATAAATAAAAGTTACTGCAACTAAAATTAACAATCCTCCAATTATAAACGATAAAATAAGTTGGTTTTTCCTTTTCAAAACAAGGGCTTTCTGGGTTTTTATTTCCTGTTCTTTTTTATCAACATTATGCTTTATTTGCAGTTCTTCAATTTTACTTTTACTTTCCTTATTTATAATGCTGTCTTTTAAATTGGTATAATGTTTAAAATATTTTAATGATTTCTTGTAATTATCTTTTAACAAAAATAAGTCGGATAATAACTTGTACCCGATTTTTTCATTGTTTTTATCGCCAATTTCCTTTGTAATTTTAAGTGCCTTAATATAATTTTCTTTTGCTTTGTTGTATTTTCTTATGTCAAAATATACCTGACCAAGTCCATATAGTGCTTCAGCATAGGAGGACTTATTTTGTAATTTTTCATAAGTAGAAGCAGCTTTTTGAATAAATAATAAAGCAGAATCGTATTTATTGAGCTTGCAATAAATATTGCCGAGGTTAAGTTGTGAATTTGCTATATCGTTAGGCGAAGCAACACTTTTTTCAGATTCTTTTTTCTTTAGCGATTCGTAAGCATAGAAATATGCCGAATCATATTTTTTAAGATTCAGGTAAACTTCAGCAATGTTATTATATGAATAAGCAATTCCGAGATTATTAACTGAATCCGCATCGTCACCACTTCCTTTGCCATTTCTAATGCACCATCTTATATAATCTTCGCGAATTTTCAGAGCTATCTTATGATAATGCAATGCTTTTCGATAACCACCGAGTTTGATGTAAATATTTCCTATCAATTCATTACAATTCCAGATATTTGCCAAATAATTATTTTTTTCCCAGTATTTAAGCGACCTCAAAATACAATCAACGGCTTCTTCATAATTGCTCAAATATAGTTCTGTTAATCCAATATGGTACAAAGAAGTTCCGGTTTCAGGTATAAAATCTAATCTTTGATTAATCTTTAAAGCTAGATAATAGTATTTTAATGCTTCGGTAAACTCGTTTTTAATCATATTAATAATTCCAATTCTTTCATAAGCCGTAGCTATTCCGTATTCATAATCTATTTCTGAAAATTTCTTCAGGGCAATATTTTGGTATTTCTCAGCTTCTGCATAATTATTCATCTTTAAAAAAACATAACCTATTTCACTGTAAGAAAATCCAACAGCTTTTTTTAGCTTATTTTTTTCGCAGTATTCCAATACCTTTTTAATTCTGCTTATGGCTTCATCATATTTATTATTTCTAACTAAAAGACTTATCAAACCAACAAAAGTATTTTTTTCATGGAAATGAAAATTTAATTTCTCAGATAAACTAATTGACTCTTTAAAATAATTGAATGACTTTACTGAATCTATTATTGAATATTCGTTAATAAGTGCATTTAAAACTTTTACTCTTTCTTCTCCTTTTGCTTTTGTAAGTATTGTTTCAAGACTGTCGATATTACTTGTAATATTATCAGACCTTAACTGAGAAATCGTTGTTAATGGCAGGCTAAATAATAAAAATATATAAATTACGGTATAAACTCTGATTTTTTTCAAGTTATTTTATTTTGAAGAAAAAATAAAAACAGAGTAAAATTAATGATAAATAGTTTATATAAATGAACAATTGATATTTATTTTGTAATTTTTAGTTAGCAATTCCTCGTCTTCAGTCCTCAGCCAGCTTAATGCATTACTGCCGACTGTGGACTGCTTATTGAATACTGGATTCATTCTTCATCAGGGAATTTCTCCGGTGGTCCGAAATCAGGATTAGTTAAAAACTCTTCATCTCTGAGTGTTTGAATAAATGCTTTCAGGTTTGCTTTTTCTTGTGGTGTTAGTTGAACACCCTGATCATTTATGTGGTGCATAAGAGGGTTAACATAAGGAGACCAAACCAAATCATGCGAATAAAAATTTATAACATCGTCCAAAGTAGCAAATCTTCCGTCGTGCATGTACGGGCCTGTCAATTCAATATTTCTTAATGTTGTGGCTTTGTATGCTCCAAGATCCATAGGATCATCACTTACATGATAGCGGTCTCGCGGGTCTTCATATTCTCCTGTAAAAAGTGAATCTTTTCCATTATTATAATAAAGATGGGTTGTAAATAATGGATTTCCAAAACCTCCATGACAATGAAAACAATCAGCTCCTTCTTCAGTAGTAAAAAGAACAAATCCGCTTAATTCGGATTGAGTAAGCTGTACTTCGCCCCTCATATATTTGTCGAATTTTGAATTGGCTGAGATAAGTGTCCTGACAAACTGCGCAATTGCACGATTCATATTCTTAACAGTAACTGTTTCGGAACCAAAAGCTTTTTTAAATAATTCGGGATAACCTGGTATATTTTGTATTACTTCTTTTGCAAGATTTGTGTCGCTGTTCATCTCATGTTCTGCAACAATACCCATCCAAACAAGAGCTTCGATATTTTTGAAGTTTGGGTTGGGGTTATCTTTAGAAATAATTCCATTCCAAAGATACCCATAGGAATTCCAAACGAGATTTATCATAGGAAGCATTACATGAGGAGTTGGTTTTCCTGTGATACCATGAGTAAAACCACCGATGTATTCAGGATGATTAACACCACATTCAAAAGAGTTTGCCTGAATATGACAAGTTGCACAACTCATCAAAGAATCTGGATGTGTTCTTCCTGACATTCGTCCGTCATAAAATAATAATCTTCCGAGTTCAATGCCCTCAACTGTCATTGGGTTATCTTCAGGAATGTTGAGTATTGTTGGAAAGCCATAAGGAATCTCTATTTGATAGGGGGTTGCTTGAAATGGTTCTGGTTCTGGTTTGTCTTCTCCACACGAAATTATCAATAATAATATTATTGAAATAGATAAATATTTTATTTGATTATTAAATTTCATAACTTAAAACTTAACGGTAAATACATCATGTCCGTTTTCACATGCAACGTTCATAGCTTCCTGATTTTGCATAATATAACCTTTCCAAATATTGTGGTCGTAAATATGTGGCGATTCAAACCATTTTTCAATATTCATGATAAATGAAATGCTTTTAGTGGTGTTTTCCTGAAGTT
>Ga0222636_1000911_pt1 | contig 12976 bp, 14 predicted proteins | sample AntAcemetagen141_FD_179811 | JGI IMG/M metagenome (GOLD analysis project Ga0222636, IMG submission 179811) | Saline water microbial communities from Ace Lake, Antarctica - #141 | ecosystem: Environmental > Aquatic > Non-marine Saline and Alkaline > Saline | place: Antarctica: Ace Lake...
GCAGGAGATTTCCTGCCATCTAGAGTCAAAGACATCTCAGATCGTAAATACGAAGGAGCTGTAATCGAGCTTTTAGATAATGCCAAGGAATCCATAGTTATTTCCATGTATACTATCAATCTTGGTACTACAAACAATAATCCGGTAAAGCTTTTGCTTAATGACTTGTTTGAAGCAAGGGAGAGAGGCGTTAGCGTTACTGTTTAGGGGGTTATTGATATTATTGTAGTTTTACCGTAAAGGGAATGTGAACCGCTCGGAAGAACTTTTGGGAGTGACCTGAAAATAGGAGAAAGGGCAAAAACACTTGCATTAAATACTATTACATAGTATAATAGGTTAATTAAACAATGAAACCCCTGGCAAGATAGCCAGGGGTTTATTCTTTTATGGTAAAAATACTTAAAAAAACACTAATATCACTGATTATAGCCTGCTTTTCTATCCAAAGCACAGGTGTAAGCTACCTGTCCCGAGCAACCTGTGGTGAACATAGCCGAACCAAGTCGAGGGATGCTTTGCGTCCTATGGCCCATGAGACTACGCGACATCATGAACCAAAAAAGTCTTCTTATTCAATCAGCATGCAACCTTCAGAGGATGAAATAATATCGTTTAATAATAAGACATTACAATTCTCTACAGAGAAAGCAGATTATTCCTTCTACCATGATACAGACCACTTCAAGGAAAAAAATTTTCCTGATCATATCATAAAAGACAATGATATAATTGTTTTAGAAACCGGGGAGACTCGTTATGAACGAATGACATATGACACACTTCTAGAGACTCCTAGGCATGTTGATATTGTTGAGAAGTCTTTAAGCTTGAAAAAGGCTATTTGGTTTGTAGATATACCTTCTCCCTATGGTTATACAGTAACGGTTTTATTGCAGTCCTTGTTTTACCAAGTTATTCCTTTGGCCTTATTTGTTGCAACTATAAAATATGCACCATGGCAAATACTATTATTTTCCTGGCCTTTAGCTATTCCAGGCATATTACTTTTTTTACAAATCCACTTTCTGCCTATTGACATATATAAAAAATTTATGAGCTATGCGACCATCAGTAGTTTTTATAGGCCTTCGGCAGTAAGAAGCGCAATAGCAGCAAAAAAGATTGAAGAATCTCTTGTTCCTGCAGTCTCAGAAAGAATAAAGAGACGACCAAAAATTCTCATCATCTTCGGGAAGAATCATTCTGATATGATGCTATATGCAAAAAACAAAAAATTAAGGGACCGCGTTTTTGATTTACACCGTAAACTGGGTTTTCCTTTTCTTGATAAAGATTATATTGATAAAATTGGACTGCTTGATCTGTCGCAAGAGACGCCCAAGGCGCCCGTTTCTCTTGCAATAGATAGTAGCGAATTATCAAGTGCCATAGATGCAATATACCCCAGATCTTCCTCTGCGGGTTCTTCTACAAAACAAAAAACAATTTTTATTGATAGCCCCGATATAGCAACCCTAGCTGATTTTATTCGTACAAAAAAAGAGCAACTGGCAGGAAAAACAGGTACAGAAAGACCGCTTATGATAGTTATTGATGGCGATTCCTGCAATGGGAAGACGTATCTTGCAAAAAACATAGCTAGGTATTTCCGCACTCATGTAATAGAACAAGATAAGCTTGCAAAAGATACTCCATATATTTTATCAGAAAAAGATCCTGGTTTTAAAAATGTTGACCCATATCGTTTTTGGGCCAATCGAGTTAATGATCAATTAATATCTTTATCTAAAGTGGGTAATTATGAAGTGGTGATATTAGAAGGTATGTACGCTTTATATATAGCGAGAGCATTGGAAACAATATACGGAGTTGCTGTTGATATTAGAGTCAATGTACAGGCGCGCGATTCTACTACTCGCCTTCGCGCTCTGGAGGCAAAACGCGCCAAAGGCATCCTTTTGTCGTGTCTTGACGATAAGAACCTTATTAGCGATCAGACAGGTTTTATCGATTCTATCTTTCTGGGCGAAACTATTCAAGGAGAATATTCTTTTCCTGTAATATACGATCTGGTTATTGAAAACTCGCACGAAGACTGGCCTGAATTTCAATTGCATCGAAACACTTTGTCTGTTGTTAAAGAACTTTCAGTTATTTCCGCTATTGAATCTGCCGCTTAACATTCCCCTTGAAAATCCCCTAAATCCACGTTAAAATACCCCTATGCGTATAACACGCTATATCATATCCATAATAACCGCTGTATCTCTCATCACCGCATCCGCGTATTCAACAGATGATTTCCTATCATCAAGGGTAAAAGACATCTCAGATCGTAAATACGAAGGAGCTGTAATCGAGCTTTTAGATAATGCCAAGGAATCCATAGTTATTTCCATGTATACTATCAATCTTGGTACTACAAGCAATAATCCGGTAAAGCTTTTGCTTAATGACTTGTTTGAAGCAAGGGAGAGAGGCGTTAGCGTTACAATATATCTTAATACACGTCTCTGGGTTGCTGGCACAGCTAAAAAGTATTATGTTAAGAATTCCACTCTTAAGGAATTAGAAGAAGCAGGATGTGTTATTCATTTAATGGATTTTAAGCGCATGCTTCATGATAAGCTTGTAATAGTAGATAAGCGTTATGTGGTTGAAGGCAGCGTAAATTGGTCTACTTCAGCGCTAAAGTCTAATCGTGAATCTGCTACGCTTATCGATTCACCGGAACTTGCCAAGATAAAGCTTACGCGGCTTAAAACCCTTATTATGCCTCCTGCTTATCTGGAAGAGGAGGCCTATACCCCTGCTTATATAGAGAACCTACCTAAAACTCTAAAAATTCCTAAGGAGCTTATCTTAAATAATAAATACTTCCATCGCATGGCTGCTAAGCACTCTAACTTCACTATGGAGCTTTACTGTATACTCCTAGCCCATAGCCAGACCACAAAGAAGAAGGAGTTCTTCCTCTGCTTAGAGGATATGGCTTTAAGCTTGCGTATGCCTGTTTCATTGACTAGTAGCGCCTTAAGGAAGGAAGTAATTAACGGTTTAAAAGAGCTACAAAACGATTACCATCTTATCAAAGTCACATTCTTTCATGGAAAAGACGCTGCCATAACACTTACTGATATCCCGGGTAAAACCCTTATTATGCCCACTGATTCGCTTATCCAGCTAAAAGACGCTGAACTAAGCACGCGCTTAAGGTTCCTTCTTCTTATAGAAGCATTACTTAAGGATCAGGGAGAGGATATACATTCTATGACATATGTTGAGATTGGTAAGCGCTTTGACCTCCATAGGGCCACTATTAGCAGTGCCTTTAAAGACTTGGAGAAGTTTAGGGAATAGGTTGTAGTTGTTTTACCGTAAGGAGTTGGGGGAGTAATATATTATTATTCTTTTCCGGCAAGCGGATGTGAACCGCTGGCGAGAACTTTTGGGAGGGACCTAAAAATAGGAGCAAAAACAGCTGTTTATGGAGAGGGGAACTCTTCAGACAAAAAACATAAAAATACCCATGCAAAGCAAGAAAAAAACTTTATCATAAAAAAGATTTTCTCTTGACTATGAATAGTTCTGATGCTAACCTAACATTAATATATAAAGAGCAAAAAGATCGATAAAAATAAAACTGTGTAAAGGGGGTGTTTTTATGGGACAGAAATTCGAAAAGGGTGTCATAGTGGTACTTGTCTTAATGTTTCTTATCGGAGCGTATCTTGCTTATTCAGCGCATGACTATTCTTGCGATATCAATGAATTAACCAATCAGATAGTCGCAAGAGATGCAAAGATAGAGGCAAGGATATCAAAAATGGAATCAAAATTAAATATTCGTTAATACAGTTAACCCATATTCAAAGAAAGAAGGAAACAAATATGAGTAGAATATCAAACAAAAAAGGGCAAGGTTTCGTAGAATATATTCTTATAATTGGCTTAGTGGCACTATTAATCTTTGCATTAGTAAAAGCATTCGGAACTAAAATAGGTGAAGGCTTTACAAAGGCTACGGCAAAAGTAGGGGAAGCAACAAGCTGGTAATTAACCAACGGCAACAAACCAAGATTAACCAACGTATATATGGAAAATATGGCAAAACCTTCTAGGCATAAGCGCTATAGTTATATTTGTATAGCTATAATTATATCAGTCATATTTTTTCCTACCAAAAACTTTTCTCATGCCCAAACAGAAGGCATCAGAAACCCCCCTCTAACTCTTTCAGTCGGAGATATTACGACAATTCAGCTTAAGGATGTGGCATCCCGCATAAATATAGGCACTTCGGATGTTGTCGGGCTTTTTATGGGGGAGAAAAGGCTGCTGGTTGTAAGGGCAAAAAGCCCGGGCTTTACAAATCTGTTTGTGCAGTATGAATCCGGCGAGATAGAGCAGTATAATATATCTGTAACAGCAAATTACACGCTTGACGTGCTTGCTCAAGAACTACAAAAATATATGAAATCTCTCGGCGATATCGACGTATGCACAAAAGGAGAAAAAATAATCCTGCAAGGTAATATAGAAAATAAAGATTCATATCTACGTTATAAGCAAATTATATTAATGTACAAAGATGATGTGGTTGATAATGTGCGTTATGGGGCTAAAGGAAAAGAACTCTCATCCACAGAAAGTGAAAGCACCCAAGTCCAGATAGATGTAAAGGTAGTCCAAATCATACACACTGATTCATCAAACCTTGGCATAGAATGGTTTGGTGATGGCCCATGGAGTATAAGCGCAAAGGGTTCTATAGATTACGAAAACCCCGGAGATGTTAAGTATAGCGGGCTCGTTGATATGGAAAACGTAAACTTCAGGCTTTCCGCGCTTATCAAGGAAGGAAAAGCGAAGTTTCTCGCGACGCCTAAGCTGGTTGTACAAAGCGGCAAGCAGGCCAATTTTTTAGTCGGCGGTGAAATACCTATAGCGCAGATAAATGCGGTTTCAAGTGAAGTTGAATGGAAAAAGTACGGAACAGAGCTTTACATAGCCCCAACAGTGAGAACTAATACAGAGGTCTTTATTAGCATGCAGGCATCCGTAAGCGACCTTGATCATTCAAACGCAATTGGCGGTTTCCCGGCCTTACGCACAAGATCTACTGATACAAATATAACGATACATAGCGGCAGCACCTTTGCCATAGCGGGATTTCTCGGTTATGAGATATCAGATGCTGTTTCTAAAGTCCCCTTGCTTGGGGATATTCCCGTAATCGGCAAACTATTTAGCAGTAAAAGCAAGAAATTAACGCAGATTGAGACAATTATATTCATTACACCACATATTCTAATTCAATCTGAGGCTGAAAAAAACACACCTATAAAATCCAATATTATTCCCGGCAAACAGGTAGAGCTGCTAATGAGCAAAGATATAAGTGTGCCTGCAAACAATACTTAAAGATAGTTCATGAAATATATCGAAATCACCCACAAGGATAAACCTACCAAAAGTGTACCTTTAATTGATGGTGTGCTATCTATAGGAAGCCTCTCAACCTCAGACATAGTTCTTGATTCTCCTGACATAGTTTCGGAACACGCGAGAATTATCAAAGATAAAGAGCGCTTCGCAATCTTAAGCCTAAGCAAAAAAAATAATGTAACTGTGAACGAAATGGTTGTTCAGTCAACCGTCATTTCAACAAAAGACACTATTAAGATAGGCGAATATACCCTGTGCTTTGTAGATATAGAAGAAGAAACAGCGGGGTCTTTTTATCTGAATCTTAAGCAATCTATACACTCTGGTCTCATAGAAAAGATGGAACAGGAGCGAATAAAAGTTGAAGATATAGCTGAAGATGAGCTCTGGAACAAATGTTCGGCAATAATAGATGCTATTATCTCCGCAAGACATCTGCCAAAAAGCATAGAACCGGATAAATTAAAGAACGACATACTTAACGAAGCCCTAAAGCTCGGGCCGCTTGAGGCTTTGCTGGCTGATGAAACTATAACTGAAGTAATGGTAAATAATAAAGATAATATTTTTATTGAGCGTTCAGGCAAATTAGAAAAAACGGACCTTTCTTTTACATCGGATGAGCATGTAATAAATATTATATCAAGAATAGTAGCACCCATAGGCAGGAGAATTGACGAAAGCATGCCAATGGTTGATGCCAGGCTGAAAGACGGCTCAAGGGTAAATGCCATTATACCGCCTCTTTCTATTCAGGGGCCTATGATAACCATAAGAAAGTTTTCTAAAAAGATGTTCACTGTTGATGATCTTGTTAATTTTGGCACTGTAACACACGATATCATGAAATTTATCGAAGTCTGTGTAAAACTGCGTAAAAATATAGTAGTATCCGGTGGAACGGGAAGCGGAAAAACAAGTTTTTTGAATATTGCTTCCAGCTACATACCTAAAGATGAAAGAATCGTAACAATTGAAGATTCAGCTGAGTTGAGGCTCCCGCATGAGGATCTCGGCTCGCTTGAAGCAAGGCTTCCTAACATTGAAGGTAAAGGCGAGGTAACGATCCGGGATTTAGTTAAAAATGCCCTGAGAATGCGTCCGGACAGGATTGTAATAGGAGAATGCCGTGGTGGTGAAGCAATAGATATGCTTCAGGCAATGAATACCGGGCACGACGGCTCTTTAACCACAGTGCATGCTAACAGTACGCGTGATTCCATATTAAGGCTCGAGACAATGGTAATGATGTCAGGCATAGAACTACCGGTTGCTGTTATCCGCCATCAGATATCTTCCGCGGTAAACATAATAATCCAGTTATCACGCTTAAGTGACGGTTCGCGTAAGGTCGTATGCATAAGTGAGATTATCGGCATGAAAGGCGATGGGGTAGATATAGAAGATATCTTTGTATTTAATAAGAAAGGCCTAGCAAAGGACGGAAAAATAATAGGGGATTACGCAGCCACAGGATACGTGCCTAGCTTTTTTGATGAGATCAAACTAAGCGGGCTTGAATATACAAAAGAGGTTTTTAAGGGGTAAAATGTTTAGCAGTATAACATCTAATATGCTTTATCTTGCGGCAATGACGCTGGTGTGGACGTCATTAGTGCTTTTCTTCATTTTAAATTTAAACAGCCTGGCAAAGGTTTTTGCGGAGACTAAAAGCAGGTATTTTCTTGAGATGAGTTCATTCATAAGTCAACTTCAGTATTTTACATTAAATAATGTTAATATAAAAAACCTGCGATATATCAGCACGGTCTTATTTGGGGCTATAGGCCTCGCGATAAGTACTGCCTTTGATATGGGCATAGTTATTCTATTGATATCTATCATATCGGGTTATTTTATACCGGATATGGTTATTAAATCATACAGAAAAAAATATCTAAATTCTATAGACGCGCAATTAGTTCCTTGCTTAAAGGCAATAGCTAATTCAATGCAGGCAGGCCTTAATCTGCCTCAGGCTGTTGCTGAAACAACCAATTCAATTCCTACCCCTATGAGCACAGAATTTACCATAATAACACGGCAGCTAAAACTAGGCATGACAATAGGCCAGGCCCTGGATAGCTTCAACCAACGTCTTCAGCTCACTGACGTTAACCTTGCTACAAAGGCGATGACTATCTCGATGAAAATGGGCACTAATCTACCAGCAGCGCTTGCTAAAATCTCAGAAACAATTGAGAGCAGAAAGCGCATAAAGGCAAAAATAAACGTCTTGACTGCGCAAGGAAAGGCACAGGGAATTGTTATTGGCGTTCTTCCGATAGCATTAGGGGCTTTATTTTTTGTAATGGATCCCAGCTATATCTATGTACTCACATCAACCTTTATAGGCAAACTACTTATAGCTGTTATGGTAGTTATGGAAACGATTGCTTTTTTTGTAATTAAACGAATAGTCACGATAGATATATAATGATAAAACTCATTACAAATATATTTACATTTTCTGCTGTAAGCATTCTCGCCTGGTATATCCTGAATGCTTATTTACAAGTCTTTTCCAAGGCTTTAAGAAGCCAAGATAACAGCACAGATAAAAAAAGTACGCTGCCATTAAAGACATTACTGCGGATTACTATTGATGCGAGCAAAAGGGTGTGGTTTATATCTAAATGGGTGGATAAAAACAGAAAAAAATATGATGAGTTATTGATCCAGGCAGGGCTCTCAAAAAAGCTAACATGCGATGAATTTCTTGCCATAAAAGAACTCGCGCCTGTCCTGCTTTTTTTAATATTCTTCTTTGTTGTGGATTTACGCGCCATTTTACCATATGCGATAATAATGGGTTTTGGTTTTCTACTGCCGGATCTTTGGCTTAAGGACTGCATAAAAACTTTCCACAATAAAATAATTAGAGCTATGCCGGATGCTCTTGATACATTAGCTTTGGTTGTAAGTGCCGGTGTTGATTTTGGCGGGGCAATAGACACATATGTAAAGGGGAATAAGGGAAATCTCTTAGCGGGGGAATTCCTCAGAGTAAAACATGAGATGGATCTCGGCGTGCCAAGGCCTATTGCCCTTAAGTCAATGGCAAAGCGCTTAGGCTGTAACACACTCTCTGATTTCACAAATGCGGTCATTCAGTCTGAGAAGATGGGCACATCTTTGTCAGAGATCCTACAAAACCAGGCCTCGATAGTAAGGATGAGGCGCTTTAATATGGCTGAAGAGCTGGGCCAAAAAGCCCCTGTTAAAATGCTTGCGCCTTTGCTGCTTTTGATAATGCCTAATGTATTTATAATTATTTTTGCACCCATGATTTTAAAAGCCATCTATAAGATGTAAGGTGATTAATGTCTCAAGCTGCCAATGTTTCCGATAATAAAAAGATGTACCTGATAGTAAAATCAGCCAAGCAGAGCGATAAGAAGATTCCTATTAATAAGGATACAACAACAATAGGATCGGGCTCAAGCTCTGATATAGCGTTTCCGGACTATGATATTGCCGCGCAGGAATTACTTGTTATAAAAAAGAATAATATCTGCGTCCTGAGGTCGCTTACAGAAAAAGGTTTTATGATATCCCGCCAGCATTTTACAGAGAAGATCCTTGAGCCGGATGAGTTAATCAGCGTAAATAATCTTAAACTGAGATTTAAAAGCCCGTTTTCACCATTTCTTTCCGATAAATTAATGATTAGATACGCAATTATAAACGATAAAATACTGAGAAAGATAACAATAGCAGCAGCGGTAGTTATAGCCCTTCTTTTGGTTAATGCTATGACAACTAGACTGTTTCTGGTAAAAGAGGCTAAATTTAGGCGTGTTCATTCAGAAAAAAAACACGTTGAAAAAGAGTTATACGCTGAGGAGGACTTTGTGTGTGCAATAGCTGAGGCAAGAAACAACATTAGGGTAGCGCGGCAACTTGAAGACGCAAGCGAAACAAGCTATAGCAACCTTTCAAAGGCCGCTCTTAAGCTCTGCAAAAATATTACAGATCTGGAATCAATGGAACCGCAACCTGAGGTATATCAGAAAAGTAAGGATAGCCTTGTCAGGGTTGCCAACGTTATCAGGACAAAAGTAGATTATCTCAAAAATAATGCTTATATAGCAATACGAGTCGGCAACAAGACAAAAGCAAAAGATTTACTAGCACAGATAATGAATCTTATAGTCGATCCTGCCAATGATGACTATATTTGGGCAAAGGAAAAATATATAAGCATAGGAGGGAAATAACACTTATGAAAGATATCAACGAAACAAAGCAGAAGAAAGATGGGATTTTACCCGCAAAACAAAAACTGGTAATTATGTCAATTGCCATATTAGCCGGACTTTTGGCAACACTATTGGTAAATGTCTATATTGAGGATAAGATAGTCGACGTCTCCGGAGGAAAACTTGTACCCGTAATATTCGCGGTTACAAATATTGCGGGGACTACACCTATCACGGAAAGCATGCTTCAGATTAAAAATGTACCTGAGGCTTACCTGGGATTTGACGCTGTTACCCAACGGTATCAAAAGTTTCTAATAGGGCAAAGAACTCTTGTCAATATAAAGAAAGATCAGGCAATACTCTGGTCCAATATTATGCTTCAGGATGAAAGGCACCTTGCAAGCAAGCTTAATATAAATCAGAGAGCAATATCGATAGCCGTAGACGAAGTAAGCGGCATAAGCGGGCTTATAAGGCCGGGTGACAGCGTAGATATAATAGGGTGCTTTAATGTTCCAGGGCAGGATTACTCTGAAATAGAGCCTATTGTCAAGGTACTGATGCAGGATGCGCTTGTGCTTGCGGTAGGCTCCAATGTTACCGGAACCAGCGAGGCCTTTGAAATGGCGTCAGCGCAGTCGCCAGGATCTGAAATCGCAAAAGCATTTCAAAGCGAATCTTACAATACAATTACATTGAGGGTAAGCCAGCGTGATGCAAACATACTGGTATTTGCCGCGGAGCAGGGTAAGCTATTATTCACACTAAGACGAAAAGGCGATGTGTTTATAAACAATGTAAAAGATGTAGGCTATAAAGATATATTTGAATTGTGGGATTATGAATCGCTTTCTGATACAACGACAACTGAGGTGTCAGGGTATCCTGCACTGTATAACGAAGGCGGTGAGGCAGGAAGCGCTTATTTTCCCAGCAGCGATTTTTTTACTGGGGAAAAAGATAGCCTGCCTCAAAACATGAAAGAGCTTAAGGATATGAGAGAAGAATATGAAGCTGTTATCAGCGAGATTACAGAAGAAAGCAAATCTAAAACATAAGAGAAAAACATCTTCGATAAAAGGGCAGACGTTTGTTGAGTTTGTCCTTATTCTTTCAATATTTGTTCTTGCCATGATGACTATCACAGCCGGCCTAAGCCGCGGTTTTGGTATAGCAACAAAAAAATATATCTATTTGTATGACTTTAACCCCACCATAAAAGAAACTTTTAAAAGATTTTCATATTAATAAAAGGCCTTTACTAATGAAAAGCAAGGGAATGCCAATTCTTTTTAACAATAAAGGGCAGACCGTAGTTGAGTTTTTGTTAATTGTGCTTATACTTCTTGGTATAATATTTTTTGTTATACAACTATCACTAATGGGAAACGCCAAACTCATGTTAAATACCGCCGCTTATGCCGCGTGCCGTAAATATGTTGTTACATATTCGAAAAATGATGCCATTGAAAAGGCAAGGCAGTTTCTTGAACCCGCCCTGGGAAGAGATATAAGTGTCCACGATATAAAATTATACTCTGATGGCAGACAGGTATCAAAGGCACCTGAATATGGAAAGCCGATAGAGCTTCGGCTTGAGGCATATTATGCTATTATGCCTATGCCTTTAGTGATGCAATTTTTCCCAAACAGGCAAGGAAACAAAATAATGATGAAGGCGCGATGCGCCATGACAATGGAATAAGTGAGTATATGGACTTCCATAAGAAGAGGCATGTTTTTATAAGGGACAATAAAGGGCAGACCCTTGTTATGATACCGTTTGTTGTAATACTGCTCATAGCCTCGGTATTTATAACACTAAATGTAGGCATCTCTTCAAACACCTACATAAGGATGCAGACCGCGGCAGATGCCGCTGCGCGTAATGGTGCTTTAGCGCAGGCAGAGTGCCTTATGCTAATAACCCCTATTAATGACACCATTATGGTGCTCTATGCCCGCATTATAAACAGGCTTCAAAAAGGAGCTAAATTCGGACCGCCTGGCATACTCGTGGCACTTGTGGCATCGGCAGGAGATTTCAAGAAGATAAAAAAACTTCAAAAAGTAGCAGATGCCATATCTTATGCTGCAGTAGCTCTTGCGATCGCGGGTATAGAGCGTGGCGCGATAGAAAATGGTGCTGTTATAGCAGCGCCTATTAGTGTTCCCACGCTTGATTTAAGCTGGCAGTTTTTGGATAAGATAGTTGGCAAGTGGATATCAAAAGTAATAGGATATATAACTGGCTTAAAAGGTGTTCTTGCCCGATCCCATGATGATGTGAGAGAGACAGTAAAGGTGGTCGTAGTATGGAAAGATATTAAGGGCTCAATTAAAGATTTAGTAAGAACTCTATTTAAATGGCCGCACGAAAGCAGGGGCCCTGTAATAATAGGTGACAAATTGCTTGATGATGGCTTGAAGTTTCCCAATATAAAGGCGTTTTCATGTGCCAGGCCATATTGGATGGGGTTTCTATCTGCCAAAGACCCAAGAAATGATAAGATGCGATACGATGAAAGACTTGCTTCAATGCGTATACCAGGTTGTTATTGGGAAGCGAAGACCATAAAATTTAAGCTTTGATTATGAAGACCATAAAAGAAAAAAAAGCGCAGGCATTTGTAGAGTTTTTACTTATATTTCCTATACTGTTCCTGATATTTCTGTTTGCTTTTCAGATGATAGTCATTATCTCAAAACAGCAACAGACCCAGATGTCAGTATGGCTTGGACTAAGAAGCCATTCTCTTCGCACCCTTGTACCGGGGGGCGTTGGGTTTAAGTCAACATATTCAAAGGCACAGGTAGAAACTATGGTGCGAAAGGCTGTAGCTGGGAATTCTACAAGCGACAATGTCTCTGTTAGCATCAAAGAGAGCTCCAAAACAGTATATGAGAATATACTTCTTAAACAAGTACAGGTAGAGATAAAGAACAGCTTTCCGTATCTTTTTAAAGGGCTCTCATGGGAACCTGTACGCAAGATGTTTGGTGAATGGCTTTCTGGAGATAGCGTTGTTGTAAAAGCCAAAGGTAGTATAGAGGAGACGCGTACGTGGTAAAGATATCTAAAATATTACTGTCTGCAATCCTGTTTATCAATTTCGCGTGGGTTTCTTTCGCGGCTGTAATTAACAATGCCCCGGGAAAGATGACAGATCCCTTTATAACGTATGGTGAAAGAATAGCACAGGACGGATCAATATGGGCATCTGTTTTTGAGGGTAATCTGATAATAGAGGCAAGGTTTATCACAAAATTACCCCCTAATGAGGTTATTAAACTATATTCTTCTTTTCTGCACTCTGATATAGAGCCTTTCTCAGATACATATCCGATATGGAGGTGGG
>Ga0222636_1000912_pt1 | contig 12966 bp, 9 predicted proteins | sample AntAcemetagen141_FD_179811 | JGI IMG/M metagenome (GOLD analysis project Ga0222636, IMG submission 179811) | Saline water microbial communities from Ace Lake, Antarctica - #141 | ecosystem: Environmental > Aquatic > Non-marine Saline and Alkaline > Saline | place: Antarctica: Ace Lake | collected...
CCTCTTTGTCTTTATATTTCTTGGAATATCCGGTTCGATTCTTTTCTTTGTCATAATGACGCCCTGTATCATCATTGTCCCATTCAGTACGCCCGATCCGGTTTTGATTAATATCATAATGAGTGTCTTTGTTTTTCTCAGATGTGGTATGTCCGGTGCGGTTCCAAGAGATATCATAATGGGTCTGTGTGTTACCGTCTATCACAGTATAGCCGGTTATATTATGATGCTCATCATAATGCTTTATGATATCATCGGCTATAGCTACAGATGCGGTAGTAAAGCACCATATGACAATAATTATCATATATAATCTGTTCATGCCTGCCTTAATGCAGTAATATTGTATTTAATTTAATTACGTCAGATCCTTTTCAAAACTGTAACAGTGCTACCGACCAGCCTGATATTGACATAGTCAGAAATGAAATAATGCGTTGATTAATCATCTAAGAGCTTAAATGCTGTCATTGCATCTACTTCATAAGTAAATGGAATGTCCGCTGTTGACTCCTTTGCGGCGCCGTTTATACAATAAAGACTTCCGCGTTTATAATACCAAAGTGGTTTAAATGTGACAGTCTCACCTAAAACAGTAGCTACCCGATGACCCAAAATAAGGGCTGTTTCATCATCCAGATGCTTGGTTTTTGCTATCGAAGAAACTCTCTCTATATGCTGGACTGCCTCTGCAAATGTAATTGCCTTGGGCGTAAGTTTTCTGACTTCCTTGCCGTCTTTTTTTAAAATTACAACTATAAGTTCCTTAACATAAATGGTTTCCTCTGGCTTATTAAACACTTCATAATCCCATTTCTTGCTTAGGTTCGGCGTGTAGCCGTAGCAATAAGTCGGGGGATAGAGTGTATATCCATCCTTGTTTTCCTTATATTCCTTTGTGTCATACACCAGCCAATGCGTTTTATAAGCGTTTCGCTCGATTATTCTATAATTACCTGCTATTGGTTTATCCTTTAGCTTATCCATTAGTTCGGAGGGTAGAGCTTCCTCTTTTAGCTCCGTTTTTTTATCAGGAGATGAACGGCCTGTTGGAGATTTTTTGAGTGGGTATTCGAGTGGGTAATGGATCTGCACCTCGTCTATTACAACACGCAAGTCCTTGGTGCTTACCGCTTTACCCACGAGGTTCTTGTTACGATAGCCAAAGCGCGGGTTCGATTGATTAATAGGTACTACCATCCTGACTTCTATTGTGTCGCTAATTTTATCAACTTCGTATGTTTTGTTTAATTCTTCCTCCCATTCAGGTGGTATTCTGCGATTCCTATAATCAGACTTGAATTCTTGATTTGCCATTTCTATATTAAGCCACATTGTTTTCAGTTCTACGAGTTTTAAAGACCATTTATAATCATCTAACACAACAGTTTTCTCGCCCCGCCATTGGCAAACGGTGCTTTGCTCACTAAAGTAATCTAGAACATATTCTTCTTGGTTATAAATTATGTTAAATATACGATATACACCGACCATCAATTCTGTATCGTCTGGTAAGTCTGTATCAATCGAAACCTTCAATAATTGGCCGTCAATCGTTGCCTTCAAGTTAAACTTGTCACATACAATCTTCTCTGGGATGGAGGAATGCCCATCATTGCTATCGCTACAACCTATGATACACAATAACGCAAGAACAAAAATATTTAGAATTGCTATTCTTTTCATGTATATCTCCTTCACAGGTAATAGATATTGTCGCAAGTTATTCGTGCCTTCTCCACTCACATACTTGCGAATCTACAACATATTGACGTAGACTGTTGCTTGGCCTGCATAAGCAAAAAGCCCCATCCTTCATATAACTGAAGAAATGGGGCTTTATTTTTTTTGTAATACTATGATTTGGTCACCTGATCTTCCTGTTTGAGGTTCAAAGAACAGATTGAAATTAATATAAAATATTATATATTAAAGGAATATATAAGTCAATTTGTTATCTTTTTCGGTATTAGATGCTTGCGAGATCCGGATTCTATTCTCTTGAATTGCGGAGTTGTAATAACTTGCCAATATCCAAACATATCAATTGGTATCAAAAGATTGTGATATTTTCATGATCTTTAAAAGTACAGCCCTTAATACCGCCCTTTCCGGGGGAAAACAAGCTCCAATCTGATTTGGATTTTTCAAAGACAATGAAATGACGGATCAAGTCCAGCAGGGTTTTCTTATCCAGCATGCCCTTTATCAGGGTTTCCAGTTGTCCAATAAGCGGGGAGGCTTCCACCTTGCCATACGCTGTTTTCCAAGCCATGAAACGGGTTAATCCGGCGGAGCAGTCTGTTCCAAAATGGAACCAACTGAATCTTCCTGCAATTCCCCGCTTTCAAATATATTTGACAGGTGCTTGCTTATGGCGGGTATGTTGACCCCGAAAAGCTCGGCCATGGCTTTTTGTGTAAGCCAAAGCGTTTCGTCTTTCAGAAATACTTCAACATTTAATTTTCCATCATTTCCTGTGTAGAGGAGGGAATTGGACTGCTTATCGGGATGATTTTCTTAGTCATGACCGTTTACCCCTGCCATCGGTGATTTCAATGAATTCACTGATTTTATACATAATATTTATCATCCTGCCATTTTACGGGATTTGTCTGTATGTATTCTGATATTTGATAATAGGATTTTTCATTACGGATGATGTGTTCGTAATAATTGCGTTGCCATAATTTTTTGTTAAACCGTGGCCAACCATTATTTTTAACACCATCCGTATATCGTTTTGTGGTTAATGTTTTAAACCGATGCACAATATCGAATAATGACATCGTAGGGGCAACCCCCTGTGGTTGCCCAATTTGTTGTTGCCGTTCATTGATAGGGCAGGCACAGGGGCCTGCCCCTACGGGTTTTGGGTTGGATATAATTTGAATGATTCCATGAACATGATTTGGCATAACAATAAATTCATGAATGTTAAAACCATGATAATAAACCGGTATTTCATGCCATACGGTTTTTATCATCATCCCTGCATCATTTAAAACCATTTCCCCATTTTTAATTTCCCCGAACACACACAAACGGTTTTGCGTGCAAATGGTTATAAAATATAATCCCGCCTGTGAATAATCATATCCTTTTAATCGAATGGAACGGCGGTGATGAAGATCAGGATCATGTTTCATGTTTTGTTTCGAGTTAATCCATCGTGATTCATGTTGGTTGGTGTAGGGGCGGTTCGCGAACCGCCTATATGAGAAGCATATTTTCGGCTTCTCGCAACAGATCGTCTCTGAACCTGGGATGGGCAATGCTGATGATGGCCAGAGCTCTTTCACGAACGGCTTTGCCTTTGATCCTGACAAGACCATATTCTGTACAAAGATAGTCGGTATCCATTCTCGGAGTTGTAACCATCGTACCCTCTCCAAGACGGGGTACAATACGCGAAATTTGTTCTTTTTTGGCAGTCGAATAACAGGCCAGGATGGATTTGCCGCCCTTGGAATTACTTGCTCCCCTCACAAAATCAAGCTGCCCGCCGACTCCGCTGAATTGAGATTGACCAAGAAATTCTGCGTTACATTGCCCAAAGAGGTCCACCTCAAGGATTGCGTTTATAGAAATCATATTATCGTTTTTGCTGATAACAGCGGGGTCCAAAACGTAGGAGGAAGGGAAGCTTTCCATGCTCGGATTATTATTCATGAAATCATACGTATGTTTTGTCCCGTAAGCACAGGTATAGATATGTTTTTCTGTATGAATATTTTTCCTGCGACCTGTAATCACCCCTTGCTCAATAAGATCCACCATTCCGGGCCCGAGGAGTTCGGTATGAATTCCAAGATCTTTATGCCCTGAAAGATATGGCGTGACACCATTAGGAACACCGCCTATTCCCAACTGAATGACAGCGCCATCGGGAATAATTTCGGCAATAAATTTTCCTATCAGTGCATCCTCAGGTTTTGGAGGTGACGGGGGTATTTCAAGCAATGGGACATGGTTTTCCACTATGACATCAACATCGGTAATGTGAATCATGCCGTTTCCAAACACACGCGGCATATTTTCGTTTACTTCCACAATAACTTTTTTACTAGATTTTGCCGCTACAGATGTATAGTCATTATTTGTGCCAAAACTGAAAAAACCGGACTGATCCATCGGCGAAACCGTGGTAACTGTGACAGCTATTGTCATTTCTTCTTGAATTAACCTTGGTATTTGATGAAAATACACGGGCACATATTGTGTCAGACCGACGGTTACCAGTCCTCTGGACTTGCCGCTCACGAACCACGAATAGGACTCAATCACATCGCAAAGACCAGGCCTGCATATTGTTTCGGTAACATACTTTTGAGGATTACAGGAATAAACCTTGATATTTCTCAAATCTCCCGCCTCTGCCCTTTTGGCGATGGCGGAGAGAAGAGCCGGAGGTTCAGCAATAGTCATGCCGTGGATAAGAGTATCCCCATCTTTTATCAAACTCACCGCATCTGCGGGAGTGGTCAGTTTTTGTTTATATTCTCCAGAATATGTTTGCACAGGCCAGCTTCCTTATAAATAAAATTAATGTAATGATTCTTGCTCAAGTTTCGTAACCTTTTAATTAGCCAATCTTTTAAAAGGTGAGGGCCAAAATAAATTTGGCACCTTATGCCGCCTTTTTCAACAAACACAGCAACAAACACAGTATCGTAAACAAGCCCATTCATGTCAATGGGAAATTTCTTCATCAGCTTTATTGGCAAAGAGTGGTGGAGTTAACTTCAAAGTACAACATGGCATTATCAATTTCAATTTCCATAATTTCTAATATAATTATCTCTTTTCAATTCAATTGAAGATTCCCTGTAGTTTTGTTGAGTTCTTGACATACAGCCACTTATCCAATAAAATAATGAAACGAGAAAATAATCCGGTAGGGAAGCTATAAACATTAAGGACGGGGCTTGCGGAAAGCAATTCAATCAGAGGACTAACAATGAATGGAAAATTTGCGCCAAAGATGAGTATCAGGACAAAGATACTGACACTGTTTCTGGGACTCTTTATATTCTCTTTCGGACTGGTGGGATACATCGCCTTTACCACCATAGAAGACATCGGTGGTTGTGCCGTAGAAAATAACATCAGCTTGGGGGAAAGCGCCATCACCGACAGCACAGATGCCCTTGAAAATCTGGGCGCACAGATAATAGAGCGTATCGCAAGGAACGTGGCCAGAGAGTGTGGCAATTTCATGAAATATCACCCCAATATGACAATTGAAGACTTTCATGCAGATGGCACATTAAGGGATCTGGCGATTCAGCCCGTCGGCGAAACGGGTTATACCTGCATTTATGAACAGCAGACCGGCATCATGAGGTTTCATCCCAATCCAAAGCTTATTGATTTCAGGATGGCGGGTTTAAAGGAAAAACTCCCGTCATGGTGGAAAATATTCGCGTCAAGCCTTGCAGGCTCGACTATAGGCGGATACTATGACTGGGAAGAGTTTGATGGCTCTATTCGCAAGAAATTCATGTATATGACCCCCGTCAAGGGAACACAATATATGGTGGCAGCCACAACATATATTGACGAATTTTCGAAACCTGTCGAGGAAACTAAAAAAAAGATTGCCGCTGTTACCCGCCAGACCGAGGAACGCATCCATAAGCGATTGCAGAGGATGGAAAAAATCTTTATCGGAATATTCATTATTATACTGCTGGCCGTGTTTGGCCTCACCTTTTTTCTCTCGCGCCTGATAACAAATCCGATCGTGGCGCTCAGAAACGGCGCTGCCGCGATCGGTGGCGGAAACCTTGATCATCGCGTCGCCGTGAAAACGGGAGACGAACTTCAAGATCTTGCCGGTTCACTCAATAAAATGGCCGCCGATCTGAAGGAATATATGGAAGAATTGCGTGTCACGACCGCTGAGAAGGAGCGAATGACCAAGGAACTGGAAATAGGGAAAGGGATTCAGCAGAGTTTTCTCCCTGAATCAAATCCCGAAATTCCAGGAATTGAAATCGCGGCATTCAATATCCCTGCTCTCGAAGTGGGGGGCGATTTCTACGATTTTATACCCATCACGAAAGATCGATGGGGGCTTGTCATAGCGGATGTCTCGGGAAAGGGTGTTCCGGCGGCGCTTTTCATGGCCATATCCCGCACATTGATCCGCGCCCACACAACGCGAAACAGCACGGCTGTCAATGCCGTTACAGACGCAAACCGTATGATTTGTGAGGATTCCAAGTCGTGCATGTTTGTCACTCTTTTTTACGCAATCCTGGATTCAAAAAAGAAGACCCTAACCTACGTCAACGCCGGCCACAATCCACCCATGCTGTTTCGTGTCGGATCTGCAGATATAGCGCTCATGAAGGCAAAGGGAATCGCCCTGGGCGTCATCGAAGAGGTGGAGCTGGAGGAGGTGGAGCTCGAACTGAAGGAGGATGACATTGTGGTTCTCTACACAGACGGCGTGACCGAAGCAATCAATGAAAACCAGGAGAGCTTCGGCGAAGAAAGACTCATGAAAGTCATTCAAGAGAATCGAGATCTGCCGATGGGGAATATAATCGATAGCATCCGGGACGAAGTTATCACCTTTGCCGGAGATCAGCCGCAGTTTGATGATATTACATTGATGGCATTGAAGGCAAAGCAGGAATGTTGTGTCGAATATCCCCCGAAAGCCGATTGAAAAACCCGTATCTTTACCTCGTATGGCCGCTATTCAGTAAAAACAGCGGTATCTTTTATGCCAAGAAGGGCCCTGGCATCAGAATCAATGGATTGGAAGATGCCAAAAAGGCAGTTCCGGCCTTAATACCGTCCTTTCTGGGGGAAAACAAGCTCCAATCTGATTTGGTTTTCTGCATTTTTAGTGGGAGCGCAGGCGAAGGGAGACCTTTGAAAAATGTTCAATTTCGTTCAAGTTCAAGGAAGGCGACCAAATTTTAAATCAGGTTTAAACGTAGGAATACATTGAGTATTGCGAGGCTTAAAATTGTGAGCCTGACGCAGTAATTTGGCAAAAGGGGAGGTTTTGCAAAGGTCTCGAAGGCGGGCGGGGGATGGGGACTAAGGGACAAGAGGAACGTAAATCTCCTGTTTCTTAGAGTGATGATTTAATGACTATAGACTCCATTTGATGGATGTGACAATCCGGTCATTATTACGCCACCTGCCGAAATATGTATCCAACGGCCCGTCAAAAAATTCAAAATCAAGGGTAAATACAAGCCTCGGCATAATCTGAAGGGAGGCTCCGGTTCGTTGGAAACGGGCATTGTCAGAAAGGGTAAAATCCGAGAGATAATGCAGTGAAAAATCATCAGTGGCAGTAACAAGGATACCGGCTATAAGATCGTTCCTGCCGATGCGCGTATTTTTGGAACTCATAATGTAGTCAGTGGCATCCTGATCGGTCGTAATGATTTCGCCTGCATATTCAAGCAAAAAATCAATTTTTTGCAGCCCCAGACTTTTGGCCACCTTTTCAATGGTATGAGAGAATCCTCCTACATAGTTAATATAACTCTCGTCATGATTATGGATGCTGTAACTGTAGAGCGCCTCTCCGTGGAATTCGGTATTTTTCCAGGTTGTGGAAAACCCTCCGGCCAGTTGGTACACATTGGGCGTGTCTTTGATGAGTGTCGCTGCAGTAGTATTTTCTTCCAGCTTGACAACCGGGTAAAAAGCTGGACCGCGGTAGGCCGATACAAAGGTGTCCCATAATCCCATGGATTTTTTGACGCGACCGAACCATCCCCAGTCTTCGGGGTCGTTTCCAGGCAGATCTTCCCTGACTGCAACGGATTTGTTGCTATCAATAACATCGGCAAACCGGCCATTTTCCAGAAGTTCCTCCATATAGTAATAAAGGAGTTCCTGCATCTCTTCGATCGATCCGGGAATAAGGTTATATGCGGACGAAAGGCTGTCTCCTGACGGAAGGTCGGAAACAATCCAGCGCGATCCGGGCTCCGGGATTTTCTTTTCCTGGTAAAATGGGAGAATCGCGCCTGTATAGACGGTATCCTCGCGTGAATAATTGCAGGTCAGCTGCCAGGAACCTATCTGAACCGGATTCACCGGATCGTTCAGGTCGGCGGACGTGTAGCGGTTGGCAGGTGAATAAAGTGTTGATATGCCGTTTTTAAATATTTTTTTCCCGATGCTGAATTCAAAGTCAGAGCTTGAAAGGTTCAGAAAGATCTCATTAAGCTCTGCGTATCTTTTTTGGTTATCAGGATCGGTCATGAAGTGGGTCACACCACCATAGGCGTTTGTTCGAGTTCCGGCCTCAAACCAGCCCGCAGCATGTAAATTCCACCAGTCTTTGCCTGCCCATGAGGACCAGTTCGCAAGCATTTTCCCGACAAAGCGGTCATCGTCAGCGTCCACATAAGTTTCATAAAAGTCAAGAGCCGGTTTGAAGAAAGATGATGTCCGAAGTTCCAGATCCGCACTGAAATGATCTACCAGTTGACCGGCAACACCCGGCGATGATTCAATCGGTGTTTTGTCCGTTTCCAGATAAGCGTCCAACTCGTTCATAATATCAGGATCACCGGCAAAAGTACATGCGGCCCATACGCCAGTGGCCAGAATAAAAACTGCGGCAACAATAAGCTTTTTCACTATTTCCTCCTATTTGGCATGTTCACGTAACACCCAGTTACTGACGACCAGTTGATCATTCAGGATTCTGGCGATATTTCTGAAGGCGCGACTTGCAATATGCGGGTAAAGGCTGTGCAGTCGATCCAGGCTCTGCCGGCTTAATTCAACAAATTTAATGTCTGTTTCGGCGCGGGTGCTGGCGGAACGGGGCAATTCGTCCAGCACGGAAATATGGCCAAAAATATCGCCCGGACTGAACTGGTTATACGCGACTTCCATTTGAGTTTCGTCATTGATACCGTATCGGCGCACATTGCCTTCAAGCAGAAGGAACATGCTGTCCCCCGGTTCATCTTCCTGGTAGATATGTTCGCCGCAAACCGCCTCCCTGATCTGTCCGAGAAGAACAATTTTTTTGACTTGCCACATCCGCATTCCCCTGAAAAATTCGGACTGCTCGATCACCTCTTTTCTCAGGTTCAGACTGAGGATGTCCCATAGTGTCAGCAGGCGTGTCGACGACAAAAGTATCGGGGTAATCAGTATATCGTTCAGGAATGCCACCAGCATGATGATGGCCGAAAGGATTCCAAAATGGATGATGGCTACAAAATTGGAAAAGGCCAGGACGATAAACCCCATCGCCAGGGCTATGGAGGTTGAAAAAACCGGTTGTAGCTCCGCTTTGAGGCAAAGCCGAAGGGCCTGTTCCTGGTCCTTTGTTTTATGCATTTCCGTGTTATAACGGGTCATTAAGTGAATGGTATCGTCTATCGATATGCCGATGGCGATGGCTGCCACCATGGCGGTCCCCACATTCAGAGGAATGGAGAAGATTCCCATAATGCCAAAAATCACGGCAACGGGGATCAAGTTTGGAATCAGGGATAGAAAACCCGCTTTTATGTTGAGAAACATAATCGACATGATAACAAAAATGATAAAAAGAAGCAGAGTGATGGACTTGACCTGTCCTTCGGCTATGGAATCAGCGGCACTAAGTGTCAGTATGCTGTTGCCAGTCAGTTCATATTTAAAATGCGGATTCAGCTTTGAATCAATGAACATCCTCAACTCCTCGATAGCCTTTTTCTGCTGGTGAGAAGAGTTCAGATTATGGCGTACCATGATGTTCAGCTCGCTGAAATCCGGTGTTACATACCGTTCCAGCGTATTATCTTCAACAAAAAGAAGGTATTGGGATATTTTTTCCGCTGTCGATGGAAGCGTATACGAGGTCTGATCACCACCGCTCATTTCCCGATGAATGAGTTTAATCATATCCACCAGCGACACGGAAAGATCAAACTCACCTTTTTTCTTTATAAATTCCTGGATCACAGCAATCTCAGCCAGGTTTTTAGGGTTTTTGAATACTCCTTCGTACCCGCTCTTAATTCGGATAAAAAAGGTCTGGGCACCTGGCAGTTCCTGACTCATTTCGCTGATTCGTTGAACAACTGAGGAATCCTTTTTGAAAAGCCCCACAATATCATTATCGAGCTTGACACTGAGGCTGAATGCGCCGACAACGGCGGATAGTCCCAGGGTAATCCATAAAACGGTTCGCTTCTTGGCACTGACCAGATAGGTTATCCTGTCGGCCATGCGGTCGAAAAACAGGGAATGCCCTGATGCTTCCCGGGGTTTTTTTACCGGGCCGAAAAATCTCAGGTAAACTGGTGTTGCAAGGCAGGTAATGAACGGATTCACCAGGAGCCCGAATGAGGCGGCCATGCCGAACTGTCTGAGGATTGTGATGTTATTAATGCAGATGGACAAAAATCCGAGAAAAGTGGTGAGGGAGGTAACCAGAACCACGGTTCCCATTTTAGAAATCATGAAGGCGATCGCCAGGTTCCGGCTGCCTTTCAGTTTCACTCCTTCAAAATACTCGGAGAGCAGGTGAACGTCCTCCGTGGAGCCGATTACGATGATCAGGGATGGAACGATGACGGTAAGGATATTGATAGGGATTTGAGCAATACTCATGAAACCAGCCGTCAGCAGGATACTCATGCCGGCCGTAAGCATGGGCAGGGCTGCAGCGCTAATGGAACGGGCAGTTAACATCAGCACTACGAAGAGGACCAGGACTGAAAGAGGGATCAGTCTCTTCATATCCCAGTCCATCATATCTGAGATCTGTGTCCGCAGATACGGATTGCCGATCTGGTCGATGATGCTGAAATCGCTTTTCATCGGCTCGATCAGCCGGGTCACGGATTCGGCAAGGTTCCGGTAAAACTCGGGGTTATTCTCTTCCGGCTCGATGAAAAGATTGATCGATGTCGCCTGCCCATCTCTGGAGACCAGATTGTCGGCAATCAGCGGATTCCGCAGGGCATCTTTGAGTATCCGGCGGGCTTCGCCTATTGATTCAGGGATTGAATCGATCAACGGATTGGTGCTGAGCATCCCCCCCTCATTTTTGAAATTTGTTACCGAAAACAGACTTTCGACCGTGGTTACCCCGGGCAGCTCTTCCAGGGCGAAGACCAGTTTTTCGAGTTTTTCGAGTTTTTCCGGTGTAAACAGGTCCTTGTCGCGGACAAAGACGATGCTGATCTGATCCGAACCGAATGTTTCACGTGTATTCTGGTAAACCAGACGAGCGGGATCATTTTTCACCATGAGTCCTTCCATGGAGGGATCCTGCTTGAGCTTCGGAATTTGAAAAGCAGCAAACAGACATACTGCCGATAAAATAAAGATCACGATCCATGGATGATCATAACCGAACTGTAATATTTTACGCATTATCGAACTCCTGAGCAGCCACGTTGCCGGTTCCGTGCAACGATTTGCAATTTTGTAATATATTCAGGCTAAAAAATATAGTCCGTATGAGCGACAGGTCAATTTTCAGTAAAGCAATCCCTGTGACGGCCGGTTATTCTTTTACTGAAGGTATTTTCCGGAAAGAATGAAATTTTCCGTGAATACAGAGTCTTTCAGAACAATATCCGCTTTCCGGTTTTTGATCCCCATGAGGGTTTTGTGGTTTTTTTTATGCCGGGTAATCAGGGTTTTTTTTGCGGTCCAGGCATTGCCTTCAAGTTTTTCAAGATCATGGCTCGTCTGGGTTTTAAGCAGTGCTCCCCGCTTGTTGTAAAAATCGATCTTTACCGTGAAGAGGATGTCTTTTCGCACAAAGACTACCCGTTTTGAGTATCCGCTCACCTTTGCTTTTTCCTCAGTTCCGGGTATAATCTCAATCGCGTAGCACGAATTGCCGTCCAGTGTTTCCTCTCTGGCAAGAGTGTAAGTATAATCATTTATTTCATCAGGCATCAGGTCTTCATAGGTCAGGTCTGTGCCCATGAAATAGCTTTTCAGGCTGTTGCTTGCCATGCGCTGGAGTTTTTTATACCCTGGCAGGTAAAGCCATTGTTTGCTCTGCCCTCCGTCGAGTTCCCAAGTCAACAGGGCGGTGCCGGCAACATCCTTTGGTTCCTTGAACACGATCAGGCTCCGCTTTAATCCGTTTTCAAATTCCTTGATATACCGCTTGAGAAACCGTTCTTTCCTGTTTCCTTTTCTGTCAATGATCAGCATGACGATATCTGCCGTATCATTTTTGACATCATGCGCTTCTTTAACAAGCTCTATAATACGGCGGCCTGTCATTTCTTCGGCAAAAGTTCCGGCCGGAACCAGGAATGCCAGAATTGTAAGACAGACGATCATTTTTTTCATGTCAACTCCTCATTTTAAGGACAGCAGAATCAGGCACCGAGCAAACAAAATCTAATAAAAATTTTCTTTTTCGTGAAGGGAATATAAGCGAAACAGGCTTGTGAGTCAACAGATAATGACATGTTGCCGGATTTCCGTTTTTTGCCATATAAATCCACCGTTGCCTCCTGATCCAGGTAATTGAATTGATAAGAACTCGCTTTCTAAGGGGGATAAATATAAACCCAACGCATAAAACATAAATTAGATATAAAAACAGCATCTTATTCAATTAACAGATAAACTCACGGCTGGTTCAGATAATTTTATCTTATGTGAAAGTCCCGACATCCTGATAATCCTGGAAGATTGTATTTCTGTCAATGCCCCTGGCAATAACATGGTGAAGAGTGCCAGAAGAATTTGTCCTGACTTTTCTTGAGCAACTTATAATGTGAAGAACGTTATATATTAAATAGAGTAAAGTATAACCTACTATAATAACACAATAAAAATATATTATCTCCTTGATATAAAAGGATCATCTCCCGATTAGTTGTAGTCAATTCTTGCTCGCCTCTGGCGAGAAGCTAAAACAAGTGGTTTATTTCTAATTGAGCGGGAGTAGTCTCAGAGGGTACAAGGGGTCAAGGATTCAAGGGTTCGAGTGACACGCAGTGA
>Ga0222636_1000915_pt1 | contig 12949 bp, 9 predicted proteins | sample AntAcemetagen141_FD_179811 | JGI IMG/M metagenome (GOLD analysis project Ga0222636, IMG submission 179811) | Saline water microbial communities from Ace Lake, Antarctica - #141 | ecosystem: Environmental > Aquatic > Non-marine Saline and Alkaline > Saline | place: Antarctica: Ace Lake | collected...
AGGAATCCGTCCAAGCGAAACAGAAACCAGGCACAGAGCTGGATATTTCTGCCAAATGAGCTGGATAGGATACGGCATGCTGTGTCTTATCCATTGCAACGCATGCGCGTCAATACTTGAAGCAGGAGCCCAGTGCATTAGCAGTGCACGCTGGGATCTGTGCGGGGGGTGCCGAGTAATCGGCATTCCTACCGCGATCTCTTATTGTTTTTGGAGGTTACGAGCAAGAGTCAAAGGCAGACTTGACCCCTTTACGGCGGTGAACCAAAATAAAACCATACCGTGATACCAAACGGTTTTCTAAGCCGCCTGTACGGCGGTGAACGAAATTTGTCGATATTATGGCAGTTGCCGAATTTTCTAAGCCGCCTGTACGGCGGTGAACCTTACCTTCTAACTCCAGTCTCATACTTTCGTTTTCTAAGCCGCCTGTACGGCGGTGAACTATTTTTTTTGCATACTCATATTGCTCCCATATTTCTAAGCCGCCTGTACGGCGGTGAACATGGGTATCAAAAAACACTGGAACAAACGAAATTTCTAAGCCGCCTGTACGGCGGTGAACTATTTTTTTTGCATACTCATATTGCTCCCATATTTCTAAGCCGCCTGTACGGCGGTGAACATGGGTATCAAAAAACACTGGAACAAACGAAATTTCTAAGCCGCCTGTACGGCGGTGAACTTTACAAAGATAATGACGGAGAGCGGTTTCAATTTCTAAGCCGCCTGTACGGCGGTGAACGGTTGACAGCATATTGAGCCTGCTCCCATGTCTTTCTAAGCCGCCTGTACGGCGGTGAACTTTTTAAATTCCACATCGTTGACAATCTTTTATTTCTAAGCCGCCTGTACGGCGGTGAACACCACAGACTAAACAACCCTTTGTCCTTACGATTTCTAAGCCGCCTGTACGGCGGTGAACGATTACCGTATGGTTGGTGAAACCCTGTATGTTTTCTAAGCCGCCTGTACGGCGGTGAACATTTGAAATCACAATCCGTAGAGATATGCTATTTTCTAAGCCGCCTGTACGGCGGTGAACTTATCTGGCTATGTTCATCGGCTGTTTCCAGTTTTCTAAGCCGCCTGTACGGCGGTGAACCACCCCGGCAAAACAGGGTTAGAACCTATGGCTTTCTAAGCCGCCTGTACGGCGGTGAACCTCAATTAATTAAGGCCAGCAAAGAGGTTTATTTTCTAAGCCGCCTGTACGGCGGTGAACGGTCGCTTGCACGGTTTTTCTATCCTTTAACATTTCTAAGCCGCCTGTACGGCGGTGAACATTCCCGGTGTCGGGTGTGTCCGGCTTTACAGTTTCTAAGCCGCCTGTACGGCGGTGAACATTACCAGGATATTTAACAGAGCCAGGGATAATTTCTAAGCCGCCTGTACGGCGGTGAACATAATCAGGATGCCGATCTTCCCTGAGTTCAGTTTCTAAGCCGCCTGTACGGCGGTGAACTCATACCACTTATGTAGTGTCATTACCTGCATTTTCTAAGCCGCCTGTACGGCGGTGAACTATCAAATCCCATTACACCTGTTTATCTTGGCTTTCTAAGCCGCCTGTACGGCGGTGAACTCTTGCCGTCCTTTAATCTGTAACCGCCTTTATTTCTAAGCCGCCTGTACGGCGGTGAACGTGAACACCCCGGCAAACAGGGCGCAGTATTGTTTCTAAGCCGCCTGTACGGCGGTGAACTACCCTTGGAGATGCTACTTCCTATATTAAATTTTCTAAGCCGCCTGTACGGCGGTGAACATCTAATGCTGCTCTTGCTTCTTCTATATCTATTTCTAAGCCGCCTGTACGGCGGTGAACAGCAACATTACAATAAAAAGATAAGCTGCAACAAATAGTTAATAGAAATTAACCCGAAAAACCTATAAAGATGATCCTATTGTAACTTATTGATAATAGGCCAATATTTTATGCGCCATTTTTTTTGGTTAAAACAAAGGTAACGTGGTTGTATTACTCAACCCATAACATGAATACAAACCTGTTTGCGGTTGCTCCATTGCCTGCTTTTCAATAAATAATCGGAAACGCTGTCTGTTTTTTTGACTGATCATATTGATATAGGGCAAATTGCTGCGCTGCTCTTCGAAATTTTCAAAGTGTGACAGGGCCTGTCGCAAGGTTTCTCCTTTACGTTTAGCCCTGCGCCTTGCCAGCTTTTCCTTATTGCCTTTAAGTTTAATATGTTTGAAACAGGCATGCCCCGCTAATTTTTCAGGCACAGGTTTGATTGGGCCTATATGCACATAATCCTTGAGCCGATTGAGCCATTTTTCACAGTTCATTTGTACCAGCAATTTCTCGTCTTCTGTGAATAGCCGCAGTTTTGTACCAAGAAAATATTTTTTGGCATTATATTCTGGGAACGCCACGCCAATGGCGGACGCGTTGCCCGCTGTCTTGTTTTCCACCAACCCAAGATGAATCTGCTGATATAGCTTTTGCCAGATAAAGTATGGGGTTATCTCTGCATTTGGCAGCAGAGATATTTCTTGATAATATTTCATCACTAATCCCCCTTGCCACCAAAAACTCCACCCCGAATTAAATTAGCTACAACGAAGTTTTTGTCTTCATCGCTCACATTATCTTTTTCATTTAACCAATCAAGCATCAGCGTGTATAAATCACCTAAACTTCTACTTCTCCTATAAGCCTGCCCCATTTGGGTCACTGAACCATATGGTTCAACGGCAATTGGAAATTGGGCATTTTTATACCAGTCATCAATAGTTCTGATGGCGTTACCGATTTTCACATTATGAATGGCAGCACATTTATTCAGTTGAAAAAGCACTTTTTTCTTTTCCCCCATATTCATTTCTTGTGAGGGAAAAACATGCTGCCCATTACCTAACTTGACATAAGCATCTACTTCAATAAAAGTAAAAGAGCTATCTCCTGCTTTTAACCCTGCGCAAATAGCATCCTTTAAACGCCCCAAGTCGACACTATCAGCATTTTTATCAAAGTCTTTCAATGAAAAATCATACGCATTAAACTTAAGTCCTTCTGGGGCAGTTTTAGTTTTTACATGGATGTCAATTTCTTCAGCACAGACCCGATTTCGCCATAAAAAACGACCGTTGGCAATATTATATGCATAGCGCAAGGCTAACATTTCCAGGCCTTCACCTGCCTCTTTGTAGGCTTTTACATGTTTGCTAACCGCTTTTTCAAAGTCCGGTTTATTGCAGGCAAATGGTTTACCTACGTTACCAATTACCCTTAAACTAAAGCTCACTTTTAGAGTGTCTTTATCATGTTGTAAGTTTGCGTCATCATTATCAGATGAAACAGGGTTTGGTTCAGATTTCTTCGCATCATCAATGCCATAGGCACTCTGCGTTGAACGGTTTTGCCTTTTTATGATTGGGATAGGCAACGGTTCTTCAGAATTTGGTTTCTCTGAATCTCCCCAGCTTACTGCAAACATAAGGGCATCGGATGTTTCCAGTTTACGCTCAAATGATAGTACTGAAGGTAGTTCTATGCTCATTTTTTTCTCCTCTCTTTAAATTGTTAGTCAATTAACTGTAAATTTCGTCTTCTATATTCTCATATGGTGCGACATGGTTGTCTGTCGCATCTGTTTGTGAATCAACCACCTGTCTACACAGATACCAATTTGCTATATAGTCGTCGTATCGCCACAAACAACTCTGTAACTGCTCAGGCGTCTTGATATGATGAACGCTTTGCCATTCGCCAATACTGTGGACTGATTCAACAAAGCAAACATCCGTTTTATTGTCGCGTGTATTCCCAACGTCAGCGTTTTTGTATACCTTAGAAATAGCCTTATATCCAATCATGATAGGAACTAAATAGCCGGTTGCCGGTTTTGTGACATACTCCCAATCAGCATCCGTTTTTTCGTTTGGTTCACAATAATTTTTCCATTGCACCAAGAGGCTTTTGTTGGCTTTGCTTTCTTTAAGCTGCTCAAAGTAGACTTTTAATCCCTCGGAGACTCTCGTTTCCTCATAAGATGTCCCCAGATGTTTTTGCCAGACTTCCATGAGTTGACTAAATTGCTGGTTGTCCGGTTCTTTTTTTATTAATTTTTGCAGGTGTTTCGAAATCAAATCAGATTTAGGCCGGGCTTTTTGTTTAAGCATTAAAAAATCCAACCAGGCATCCAGCAACTCAGCATCAGGATTATCTTTTAATAATTCTTGATAATGACGCTCAAGGTATTGGGAACGATCCAACAAAGTAAAGCCAGGCAATATTCTGCGAGTAATCCTTTTGACATCACTACTGTTTTCGGGCTTATGGAACTGGATGTTAGCAATATCAAGTATCGTTCCTCCTGCAAGTCTTTGTAACAAGCAAGCCTTTTGCAGCCATTGCAAAAATCCCTCTTCCCGATTGCCGATGTTTCCATTACATTCAACCAGCAATGAAACCGTCATATTCATTTTTCCTTCTTCGATAACAGCCGGAGCTTTTCCGGTTACAACCTTGTCTACATCCTTTTTCAAATATGGTGGATTACGACTTTGGATAAAGCTACGCTCATAGCGGCCAAAGGTATGCACTTGATGCTCATGTGCAACAACCGCGCAACCAGTTAACGTAATATCCTGATAATCTTTTGTATCGGCCAACTTACGTGAAAGGTTTTGAACAAATCCCAAAAAATTGGTGATTGCAGGAAATCCCCATGTAAAACCGGCAATTGCATTAGCGTTTTGCACCTTAATATGGTTGATTATAATATACTGGCTCATACTCGTTGCTCCCTGTTTTGGAATGTAATATCCGCGTCAATCATTTGAGTGTGCTCCCTTATCTCCTTATCCATTATATCTTTCCACATTCGCGTATGTTCACGCTGTGGTGTGAATTTTTTATCTTTCCCCCTTAATCTACCATTGAGCCAGTTGGCAAAATCATTACAAATAACGGCTTGCCAATCTGTTGACTGACGTTCCTTTTGAAAGACTACATCGTCACGGTATGGATCCAGGAGATATTGATGTTCCAGCTTAAGTCTAATATTTTGTGTATTTGACCAGCCGGGTGATAGATTCTGAATGCTGAACGTATAAGCCATAACTTCTTCAATAATTTGGCTTGTCCAGCTATCAATCCATTTTTTCTTTTTTGGATCTTTTATACTTAAGTCAATTCTTTGGAATCTAAGTACAAATTCTCTTAGGTAGTCTATTTCTTTATTTGTTCTTTGACTAAAAAAGGCATCAAATAATGATCTATTTTTTATGGGTGGTTTTAATTGATATTGCCATGCTGGTGGTTCAGAAGAGAACAGGTAGCTTTTGCCATTCCTACTAGTATTCAGCATCGAAACATTTTGCGGATTGTCCCCTCCAAATTTTTGAATGGCTAGATTGGGAAATTTATCATATGATTTTTCATGATATTTAGGATTTGTGTAATTACTATTTTTGGAATCATTCCTTCTATTTCTTACTTCTATTTGCTCTTCAGAAAATCTTATATTTGTTTGTTTTGAATATATCTTTTCTGCTAACGTTGAGGAAAAGAGAGGTACAATCAAATGGTATTTATATTTATCTCCATTCTCCTCTCTAACATCTAATGGTATAGAAAAATATATTTGTTTTGCTTTATCTGCTGTTTTTATTTCACGACGTTCTACCAACTTTGAAAAGCCTTTTATCCACTCTTCAAGTTGCTTTTTATCTTCGCAAAATGGCATGAGGAAGCTATAGTTTTCTCTTAATATGTTATCAATGATCGGATCTTCGAATAACCTAATTGCTAAAAAACGGGATATGGTTATCAAATTGCCATTATTATGAGCCATATCATAAGGGATATCATTTATTAATGATGCAGTTGTAAGAAGCTTTTCTTTCGCTTTTTCATCCAAGAAACAACCATCAGAATCAGATGAGCTATGTGTAAATCTTAATACATGCGTTGCCTTAATAATTCTTTTTCCTTCTCCAATTTTTTTCTTGCTCGTTTGACTTATCCATTTTCTAATTTCACTCCCAGGCGCATCGGATCTTAATTGTTCAAGTTCTTTTTCTTTAATAACTTTTTTTTTCACCAATTTTTCTTTTTTAGTTGCATCTTTTTCAGCTTTTATTTCGCTATCTTTATTTTCAATATATTTTCGAGCCTTGTATAATTTCGACTCTCTTACCTTATACTCAAAAAAGTCAACTATGACTTCTTCCCAAGTTTCAAATTTCTTTTTTTCTTCACTCATATGCGCTCCCTTATTTCCTGAAATATACCCAAATTAGGGTGATATTTGTATTCTTGAGGGCAATTCTCGTACTCAACCAATCGCACCTCGCCAAATCTACGACTAACTTCTTCCAGTGTATCGATTTTTAACTCCTCAGCGAGTTGTGTATAAATCATTTTTGCGTTAAGATGGAACCAGAAGTCATTCCCTGTGCCTGGGCTATTCAATTGAATAATTTCGATTGACACGCCTGACAATTCGCCAAATTTTGCAGGTTTTACATTTTCATTTTTCCATTGCCACTTTTCCGGACGGTATTCATCTGTGATCCAGAGATAATATGCCGCATCTATTGGAGAATCCCGAAATCGTTGCTGTCTTTGGACTTCGCCGCACCATTGTGGATGCTCCTTCCACCAAACATTCGCAGGCTTATTTCCAATGAATAGCTGTTGGGTGAGTGCTTTATGTTCCAGTTCAACCAGATTACTCCAGGAGCTATCTTTCAGGATGCATCCTTCAGGCACGGCGATTCTTGGAATGGCGTTAATAATCTCATATTGAGCCTGAGCCAGTATTTCCAGCAAATCATGCGATTTTTGATTTTGTAGACCTTTTATTTCAAACCCTGGCTTTTCAAAGCACCTTTCTTTGCCTGTTAACGCTTTATAATTTTTATTCAACAGTAAGATGTTTGGCTCAAGGGGGGCAAGTGGTCGGTGCCTGAGAACCCTTCCAGCCAGCTGGATAATAGACCGCATGGAACTGGGTTCGACAATCGCCCAGTCATAGTCATGATCACGTCCAACTTCGGCAACCGGTGAGGCAATCACCACAAAGATGTGGTTTTGTTGCCGGCTGTTCTCCAATTTTCCAACTATTTCCAGATGACGCCAAATATCTTCCGGGTTATGCCGTTTTAGGATTCTATCCAGTTTGTTTTCCAGATGTGAACGAACCGCCAACGGATAACGGCTATGGTAAATACAATAATGAATACAGGTATCCTGCGTAGCAACATCCTTTTGTAGCAATTCAGTTGCAACAGCCACCAGGGGATTAATGTTTGCCATACGAACAAGTCCAATAGAGACATCTTTATCATTGTGGCTTTGATGATGAATCCGGTGAAGCTTTATAATATTGTCCTGGATGGTTTGTGCCAAGCATCTATATATGGTTCCTGACTCAACTTGAACAGGAATTATTCCTCCTTTTTGTTTGACTGTTAAACATACATTGAGATTTTTAATACGTTTTTTTACAAAGCTTTCATGTGCAGATTTGAATTGTGTAAAGTCGCTATACTCTCCCGGTTTACTTTCAAATTCATCAAACCAGGCACAGGAAATATCACCCTTCCAATCTGCAATATTGGCCTTGGCATATTGTTCCCAACCATCCTTATAAGCCAGAAAAAGCGCATAGGACAATGCTGGCGGTATGGTTGCCGTGGATATTAAAACCCTGCTACCCAATAACCCTGCCCAATGCACCAACCGGCATAGTGCCGGTAAATCTTCCAGCCCAAAATCATCGGGTTCATCCAGCACAAGGTCAGAAGTTAACAGCCGCAGCATGGGGGCAATCTGCTTTCCACCTTTCGTCCCTTCAGTTGCCGGTATCAGATGATCGATAGTGCAAACGAGTACAGGGGCATTTATTAAATTATCCAGATTGTTTTCCTGTGCTGTCCATTCTGAAAAACTGTGTTTAGCAAGGCTTCCTTTGTAGTCCAGTGTTAAATCAGGATCTAAAAGCTCATTTTGTGATTCACTGCCAATTTTTTCATATTCAACGGTGCTTTCCTGGTTCTGTTGATTTTCAAACAACTGCTTTACGGCAGTGCTACCGACAGCTATCGCAAGTTCCTCTTCGTTAAGTTTAATTTCTTTGCGATACTCCCTGCCTGTTTGGAGTGTCAGAGTTCGTAACCCCAAGGCCACGCAAAATCTTTTCCTGCCTGTTCCACCCCCTATTGCATAAATAATTTTTGCATTCGCCAGTGTTTTTCCCTTGCCGGTCGATGCCATGTTAATTCCGAAAAAACCTTTCGAGACGGTGGATTTAGCCAATTTCTCACTGCACTTTCTGGCATCATCCTGCCACCCAAAGGCTTGTTTATGTTTCTTCTCTACATTGCTTTCAAGAACATCATTCTTCTCCAGGGAATTAAGGCTTGCATTTAATTTGGGCAATGATCGAGCTATCCTCTGTGCATGGTGCGCTACTCCTATCAAATGTTCATCGAGTTGTTGTTTAAAGCCTTTTGTTTTATCGGTATTCGCCCAAACTGTATAAATTGGACTACGCCATTCTTCTGTTACTTTTTCCTGTGCTGAATAATAATGATCCGCCAGCATCAGACAGAGACGTGAAATGTGTGCCGTAAAAAGATGATGATTTAGCCAGTCGGTTTCCTGATATTGCTGTAGGCTTAGTTTCGCATTGGCTTCTGATGCAATCAAACAGACTTTGGATCGCCAATGCATACTTTTATAGGGAAGGCCTTTTTCAAAGTTCCAATTATCTGCCAGCCTGTCTTGTTGATCTGCGTCTTTACAGTTATGTGAGTTCCAGACAGCATCAAAATTTCCGTCCATCCAGTCAGAAATATCATCAAATGTTGGTTGTGAATTTTCTTTCCACTTCGGATAAATCGGTAATTTATGGTGAGTTAGAATCAACCAGGCAACCAATTGAGCGAATGGGCTTAAATCTTTAAAAGGATGATTATTTTTGACACCTCCGTCCAAACCATCACCATCCTTAAAACATTCTGAAACTTGATTTCGTTCAACCTGACTTAGCGCTTCGAGCCACTTTGTATCAGCTTGGTTGCCGACAAATCCCTGAAATAATCTAAGTGACAACCATTCATGTCGATAAGGTTCAAACGTTTCGGTATTTTGTTTTGCATCAATTTTCTTTTGAAATAATACCGTTGCCTTCCCAAAATCATGAAACAAACCGGCAATAGCCGCAGCATATTGAATGACAGATATCATATTCCACTGATAATTATCCGTATATTGGCTGATCTCATTTTCAGTAAAATTTACCGGCACCACACCCTGTTCATCAAATTTACTTTTATTTCCCACCACCCATAAAAACTGGCTTCTGGAGCGGCTTCTGATCCAGTGGCAGGATACGGCGGTGCTTTTGCTGGCGGTGCGGCGGAGATTTTTTTTGACCGTTTTCAGGCCTTCTTCCGTGATAACGGTCTGCCAGGTATTATCACCAATACGGTTGGCAAAGGCATCGAGCACCCGGCGAGTTTTCTTGAGTGCTTTCTTTTCACACTGGGAGACGAAGGTCACCATCATTGTGGCTTATTCTCCTTGTTTTGCTCCATATTACGCTCTTTACCCTTCAGTGCCATTGCCTTGACCTGATTAAACATAACATCCAGCGCTTTGTGGTCGGCAAAGGCCTGCAGGCATTGCTGACGGAATTCCTGATCGGTGGCGTTTTCCTTGGCACAGATGAACGCCCAGGGTAAGACGATAGCATCTTTAACCAGGTCGGCAATATCAAACACCAGCGCCCCACGCCGGGTTTTGCCGTGCATGACAGCGAAACCGTGGGGTATGCCCAACACCCAAAGCGCTGAGGCGGCAAGGCCGTATGCGAGATAGTTGCCATGATTGAGAAAGCCGTTGGCCTTGTCGGTGGCTTCACGGTTCCGGATAAAATCGGCCATGTTGGTATGCCGGGCCGCGATTTTATAGAGTTGTTTGGTCAGCTTGGCCTCGGCGGCAAGCAGATAGGTAGTTTTTGCCGCCGTCGCTATTTGGGCGTCATTGGCATCCAGGGCATCCGCTATGGCAGGATCACCGGCATCAAAACCCGCCAGTTTCAGGTCACGATCTTTGCCCCAAACTTCTCGTAAATATTCGATGCGGGCGTGTTGGAGTTCTTTCGCGGCTTGAAGAAGCTTTTCATCATCAAACCAGAAAGAAAGCCAGCCTTGCAGGTATTCCGTTGGACGGTATTCGCTCTGCGGGGTCAGCCATTCGATCTCATTGCCCATGTAAAGAGGCGTGCCGCCACCGCCACAAAAACCAAGGAGAACGCCCGCCTGGGCCAGCATGCGCACCGCAGCCTGAGTGATGGAAGTGCCTGTGCCCAAAAGTATTACAGTGGTATTTGCAATGGGAATATTAAAATAGAGATTGTCTTTTTTAGCTTCGGTGAGATACAAAACCCTGCCATCTTTTTGCATGACACGGCAGTGCTCCAGGTAGTACATATTGGCCCGCTTGGAATGCAAAATTGCCTTCAAATCTGTTAACGGCTCCATATTTCTGTTCTCCTCTTGATCATCTAACCAAGACACAGAACACAGCACGTAACGAAAACAGCAGATTCATACTCATGTCGTCTCTTGACACATTTTTTTTGTGGGGTCATGGGCACGTCCATCATTAAGTAAATAACGCATCCAGTTATCATATTTTTGCATTTGATTTCGGGGACGTATTTGGCTTTGTTGACGCATTCACACTTCTCCCCCGTATCTTCTTTTCTGTAGCCGGAGAAACCAAGACCGTTCCTTCACCATTCCTCTCCTTTAGCCTGCGACTCCCCACTCATGGGAAGTTGGGGCCACCCGGCAATGGTTACCCAAGCTGCAGCTTGGAAACGAGGAGAAAAAACGTGCCTTTTCCTGAAAGCCAGTACGATGTTGAATCCTTTTTACCACCCCGTTTTGACAGATACGGCCCTCATATTTCGGATTTCGGATTGCGGAATGCGGATTTTGGGCTCCGGTCGATATGGGTTTTGGAGCATTATAGCGTACTGTTTTGACAGATACGGTCACAAGCTGGATAAAAAAATTGCCTTTTGACGCTTTTTTTTCTTTTTAAAGAGCAAATGCCACTTTGACGCAATTTATAAGGGAGCAACTATAAGGCCCCGGTTAAACAGGCTCCGCGTTGAACAGGGTAAACAAGGCAATCCCCTGCTCGGTGAAAGCCATTGGACTGTATCTCAATCCCATCTTTCCACTATTGGAGGTGCCAAATTGGCATCTCCAATCATCAGATTCTTCTTTAGGCGGTTAATGATCTTTTGATGTAGGCGGCCTAAACACGGTATTCGGCTTACCTGTTAACGGTATCCGGACGGTTCTGTGTGTCGGGTTTTGAGGTTTAAAGTCTACGGATTGGTGATGACGGTTTTTGCTCCCAACAGGAAAAATAGCTCCTGTCAGGAGATGATAGGGCAGAGTTTGAGGTGATACTTCATAAGAACCTCTATAAAATAGGCGTAAGGCTCAAAGGTTAACTGTGAGGAATATTATTGAAAAGAAAGGTAAAGTCAAGGAAAATATCTTCCTTAATCCACAGATTTCGCAGACCCGCCTGCCACCTGCCCGCAATGCTTCGCAACGCGAGGCGGGCGGGTTGCAAGGCACGAGCGGGCAGGTTACACGGATTATCCTAATCATTTGAAGGACGATGATAAATATGTAGTGTTTAATGCTCCAAAGACGCACAAGTACGCCAAAAGCATGTGTCAGGGGGGTGCCTTGATTCCATTGGGGATCTGTCACAGGACAAGGGCGACAAAAAGAGGCTTGACAAAAGAGGCCTCAGGGAGGAGTGTCACAGGGTTCGTTCGTTGGACCCTACTTCATGAATCAAGGAGTTTTCATCCATTCCCGCGACTATCAAGATATTTGCCATCTTTGCACTGGTTTTGATCCTGAACCGATTCCGTCTCCATCTGGGTCTTTCCCTGTTGATCGGTTCGGTGACCCTGGCCTTGTGGACGGATCTCGGCCCCGGGGGCTGGCTGACCGCGGCCATGAGCAGCGTAACCAGCCTTCAAACCATCGGCATAGCCTCTATTGTGGGACTGATCCTGGTGATGAGCAGGCTCATGGAAAGGTCCGGGCACATGACCAGACTTGTGGAGAGCTTCTCCCTTCTTTCAAGGGATGCGCGGGTCGTGGGAGCTGTCATGCCTACCCTGATCGGACTTTTGCCCATGCCTGGAGGGGCCCTTTTCTCCGCTCCCATGGTGGAGGCATCCCTCCATGAACATCCCATCAGCAGAGAGCAAAAAACGATTATCAACTATTGGTTCCGGCACGTGTGGGAGTTCTGGTGGCCCCTTTATCCAGGTGTCGTTCTGGCCATAGCCCTTCTGGACGTGAGTCCTTGGCGTTATATGGGCATGATGGCACCGATGACCCTCTTTTCTGTCCTGGCGGGGGTCCTGTTTATCCTGAAACCCATGGGCAAAATAAAATTACCGGGTAAAGGCAGGCCTTCATGGTCTGAAATCGGCCATTTCCTGTGGGAGATGATGCCCATACTGGTGGTCATTCTAATCATGCTCCTGCTCCTGGGATTAGCAAAGGGCCTTCGCCTCCTGGGCATCCACGTGGAAATGACCGGCGTCTCGTCAATCCTTCCCGGGCTCGTGGCCGCCGTCGTGTGGGTATGCGTCGTCAATCATATTCCCGTAAGCGGGTTGCGGGGCGCGGTGATGGATAAGGGGATACTCCCCTTTCTTCTCCTGGTCTTCTCCATAATGGTATTCAAGGGGGTCATGACCGAGAGCCATACCATCGGCCATATACGGGACGAACTCATGGCCAACAGGATTCCCCTCCTGCTGATTATCATGATCATGCCCTTTGTCTCGGGCCTGATCACCGGCATCGCCATAGGATTCGTAGGGACCTCCTTTCCTCTGGTGATTCCCCTGTTCCAGGC
>Ga0222636_1000923_pt1 | contig 12832 bp, 8 predicted proteins | sample AntAcemetagen141_FD_179811 | JGI IMG/M metagenome (GOLD analysis project Ga0222636, IMG submission 179811) | Saline water microbial communities from Ace Lake, Antarctica - #141 | ecosystem: Environmental > Aquatic > Non-marine Saline and Alkaline > Saline | place: Antarctica: Ace Lake | collected...
TGGGGTACCACCATGCAAATACAGCGATTCTCTTTTCATGATATCTCCAAATCCCTCAAGTACCTCACTTGATTTTGAAGTAAATGCCATTTAGAATAGCGTTCAGGGTCATCTTCAAAACGGGTGGCATATTATCAATGGCCACAAGATCCACCATCTCTACTATCCTTTGACCGGCAATCTTGTCCGCCACTCTTTTGCACAATAATTCATGAGCGTCTAAGTCGGTAATCAGCCCTCTTTCGTAGTCATCGCTGACTGCGAAAGACGATGCGACAAAAGAGGCGTATCCCGGCTGGAGGAGTATCCCTTCCAGTTCCCCCGACAGATCTTCCCTCTCAACACTGCATTCACATTGATCCACAGAGATCAATTCAGAAATACCGATGCCTCTCTCCTTTAGACGCTGGAAGATGTTACGTGGCGTAATGAGGCCGTTCTGCTTATAGATAGCCTTTTTAACACCCGAATAAACCGCCTTTGCGATCAGCTCTCCCATCTTTGAGTGGCCGCCTGCAACATTGATCCGAATGCCTGTTCCCTGAACAACGATAATATTGTCTGTTCCGGTGCCGGTGGCCTGATTGACAAGGGGGGTGTAATGACTTCTGATATCCAGGTCCTGCAGGGCCGCTGTTTTTGCCTCCGTGGCGCAGATGACAGCCCTTGTCATGGCCCTGGGAGTAAATTCCATGTTGGACAAAATGATGATATTGATGGTTCCCGGTTCGTAGAACTTCCCTTCGTCCTCAGACATTCGCATGGCGTTTGACCTGACCCCCGCGGTTATTAGGGCATAAACCTCTATTTCTCTGAACCGCGCCTTCTCAACGGCCAGGTTGTCCATGTCGGCGCCTGTGAAGAGAAAGCTGGTATTTTTCTCTGATTTTCCGAAGATATCATATATCCGCTTCCTTTCGCCCTTTAAACCGGACTTATGGATGAATCCCCAGCAGGGGGGAGGAAGGTAATGATTGCCGATTGATTCAACCCCCTTACGCTCTCCTTCTAATGTAGAGACTATGGTTAAGGGCTTTTTGAAATCGATAATCAGGGTCTTGTTTTCAAAGTCGTGGATCGTACTGTAGAAGATATGCGCATCCTTTATATAATTGAGGTCGAGGTCGAGTTTGCGTGATTTCAATACCTTTTCCTGAAGGACCTGATCTTCTCTTCTTGAAAACTCGTCTCCATAAATCGTTGATGAAAGCCAGGAAACAAAATGCCCTGTCCTGGTGGATGCCCTGCAGGTCAGGTCGCAGGGGAAGTAAAATATCTTTCCCGTTTTTACGGCCTCCACATCCTTCCACCCCGGACGACTAAAGAACCTCTTGGCTGTTTCCCTGTCGCCGCCACAACCGTAGATGATCTGCGGATTAAACTGCATCCACTCATCTTTTGTGATGACCACGATGTTTCCCTTTTTACCAAGTTCAGGGGGGATGCCGCCCGCGGCCTTGATCACCTCATTCTGAAAGGAATCATCCCCCGGGGTCATAACCCTGTCACGTCCCATAAGCCGAATAACCCTTTTCTTTTTTGAGGCGGGTATTTTAGCCACTTTCCGGGCAATGAGTTGAAGCCGTGCTTTGATCTGCTCTTTAAGTTTTCCGGCCTCCTCCTGCTTATTGAATATCTTGCCCAACAGATCAATATTTCGGTAAAGATCACCGACACTTTTTGCGTCAAGGGTGACCAGTGAGCATTTCCCGTCGAATTGTTCTTTTATTCCCCTATGGAGAGAGGACAGGAAGATCAGATCAGGCTGAATCGCCTCTATCGCGTCAAGGGGTGGAGAAAAAAAGCCTCCCACAATCGGCTTGCCTGCGGTTTCGGATGGATAAGTGCTGTGAAAAGTGATGGCTCCTACAGCATCTCCCGCCCCGATACTGAAGATGATTTCGGTAATGGTCGGGACAAGAGACACCACCCGTGAAGGAGGTGCCTTGATTGCGACTCTGATCCCACTGGCATCCACGAACTCCTCGGGAAAGCAAAAACCCGGGGAACCACTCCCGAAAAATGTCACAAACAGAAAAAACAACAGCATAAATCTGCGAAAATAGAACGCAATTTTCTTTTTCATTGCTATTCCCTCATTTCATTTTTAGATCTCACCTGTAGGCCGCGGAAATACCGATTAAGTCATTAGAGTATTCCGTGTAACCTGCCCGCTTGTGCCTCGCAGTGGCAGGCGGGTCTACGGATCAGAATTCATAAGTGGCCCGCAAGAAAACAGACCTCCCGGCCCCTGGATACTTTCCCGAACTGGTTGGCGGTTTAGCCGTCGGATTGGTAAAAGAACCGAAAAAGGTATCGTACGACTTATTAAAAAGATTGTTCCCCTCGAGAGACAGCAGCCAGTTTTCAAAAAAACGTTGCTCAAGTCTGAGGTCCATGGTCACATAAGGATCCAGGGTGCTCACAGGATCTGTGGTGGTTTTATCCGTGCCGTAGAAATAGCGATCCCCAACATAACGGACCGTTGCTGTGGCGGTCAACCCGAAAGGAGCCCAGTACGTGAGGTTTCCCCTGAACAGATGTTCGGGGGTATATGTGGCCCGCCGGGTCACATATTGATTCTCCTCTTCAGCATCGGTGTAGGTATAGTCAAGGGCAAGGGTCACATTGTAAAACGGACCGAACTTGGTTCCCACCTCCACGCCGCTGGCCTTAGCCTTATCTACGTTCTGCGGGGTCCAGACCCAGTTGCTGTCAGGGGCCCACTGGATCTTGTCTTTGAGGTCCCAATTGAAGTATGTGAGAGATAAGAATACCTTATTGTCAAACAACTCCTGTTCAACTCCGGCATCGAAATGCCACCCAGTTTCAGGTTGGAGATCAGGATTCCCTTTGGTATATGGATCTGCCGGCCAAAAAAGATCGTTGGGCGTAGGGGCACGGAAGTGCTTTCCATAATTGAACTTAATGGCTGTGCTTTCAAGAGGATTGACGATCAAACCGAAACGAGGAAGGTCTTCTGTGCCAAACTCAGAATGGTCTTCGTGCCGAACTCCTGCCACCCCCTTGATATACCTGCAGAGGCGGTATTGGGCTTCTCCGTAGATTCCCAGGGTGTGCAGCTTGGCAGAAGTATCAGATGTGGATCCTGGGACGTCCCCGCCAAAAGAATCGAGATCTGAATTCTTGTTCTCCCAGTCATAGTGCTTATATTCTGCCCCCACCAGCAGGTTTGAACCTTCGAACGGTTTGAAATTAACATCTCCCTCGAGACCCAGGACCTTGTTAGTCACCCAGGTCCTCGCTCCGCTACCGTCAAAACTCCACCTGTCATAGTTGTAACTGTCCATGTTCGTATAATCCGCTCGGAACTTGAGATCTACCCAGTCTGTAGGTTTACTGTCTATATTGAGAACCCCATGGGCATCATTATCCCTTCCCCTGTTGAGCAGACTGGCAGACTCCGAGTTAAAAAATTCTGTACCATGTATATAATAACTCTGTGTGCCCGCGGGGGGCTGCACGCCCGGGACGCCGAAATCCCTGTATATATAGTCGCCATAGAGGCTGACATTCAGGATATCTCCCTTGTCCAGAACCAGATTGATGGAAGCGTCGTTGTGGCTGAGATCACTGTTTGAACGAAAGCCTAACGTCCTGTACCGATTGGCCGTCAGGTAGTATCCAAAATCACCAACCGCAAACATGCCCTGCTCTGCGGAAAGCCCATAGGTACTCTGGGTCCCGAAACCTGCGCTGGCCTTGAGGTCAATTTCTCCCCTCTCGGGCCGCTTGGTGATGATGTTAACGGTACCGCCCATGGCTCCCGAACCATATAAGACAGAACCCGAACCTTCGACTACCTCTATCCGTTCAATGCTGTTGAGGGGGATCTTGCTCACATCAGCAGAACCGAAGGAGGGTGAATTGATTGTTACGCCGTTAACACGGACCTGGGTCGCGTCACCGGACATACCCCTGATATGTATCTCACCTCTGGCCCCGCCATAATCACCGCGGGTCCTCCAGTCGATACCCGGCTCATTGGCCAGGAGTTCTCCCAGGGTCTTTGCCGGAGACTCCTCGATATCCATTTCATCAACGACAATCACAAAACTGGATACATCTTTCCGCTTCTCCTCGGTTTTTGTTGCCGAAACCACTACCTCATCGAGGGTATCCACTGCCCCCCTGCCCGCTTGTTCCTCCTCAGCCGGACAGACGCCTGGAAAGCCAAACAAGGCCGTAAGCCCTAACAAGAGCACAATTTTTTTCATTAAGGATTCTCCCTTATCAGTCTCAGCCACAGCGGCGAAGTTCGTGACCAGACACCTCTTTCCTGCTTGCTCTCTATTTGGTTGAAACCTATGACCCGGTGCAAAAAAAAATCCCCGGACCGAAATGAATCGACCCGGGGATTTCCCTTTTTTATCCTCAAGATCCTGCCGCTATCTCCAGTCCACGAAGATTACGACCAGTCTGTTCAGGCAGGTCTTCTGACTCCCCCCCCCTCTTAGCGACCTTCCCATCGGCCACTCAACTCATTGCGTAAAGAGTTGAATGCATGACAGTGGTACAAAATGCCAAAAGAGTTCCCCTTTCCAAAAACAAAGAATCAAGGGTGGGGTCACAGCGGCGGGCCCGTCCCGTTTTAACGGCGTTCCCTATTAAGCTCAAAATGAGCGCCTGAACTTCTACCTGGGTATATTAACAGAATGAAACTGAAAGTCAATAAGAATTTGATGAAATCGTCAAAAGTAATTCGTTATGATTCTTTGTTGGAAACACCGGCCTCCTCAAAGGTGAGCATATCCTGAAAGATCCTTACAGCGCCTTCCATGATCCCCATGGCAAGGGCACCGCCTGTCCCCTCCCCAAGACGCATCCCCAGATCAAGGATGGAATCAAGCCCAAGATAATCTAACATAATCTTGTGACCCGGTTCCTCTGAACAATGTCCTGCAAAAACGTAATCCACCGCATCCGGACAAATGGCATGCGCCACCAATGCTCCGGCCGTTGATATAAAGCCATCGATTAGCACAGGACGGTTATGATAGGCCCCGGCCAGAACACATCCTGCTATCCCACCGATCTCGAATCCTCCAATTTTCCCCAGAACATCAACACCATCCTTTGAATCCGGTTGATTCACCTCTATCCCTTGACGAATAGCCTCCCGTTTCCGTGAAAGTCCGTCGTCATCCACGCCCGTGCCCCGGCCCACCATCTCTTCAAGGTCCCTACCTGTAAGCACCGTTCCAATGGCTGCCGAAGAAGTTGTGTTGCCAATACCCATATCCCCCGTGCCTAAAATCTCTACGCCTTCATGGAAAAGGTTGCTGGCAAGTTGAAAACCAGTCAAAATGGCCTTCTCAGCTTCCTGCCGTGTCATGGCTGGGCCTTTGGCAAGATTTGATGTTCCTTTTGCCACCTTGTGGATTAAGAGCCGGTCACCCCCTTCAATGGAAGCGGGATCCAATTCGGGAATAATCCCCATATCCACCACCCAGACATCTGCATCCACAAGACGGGCAAGAACATTGATGCCAGCGCCACCACTCAAAAACGCACGGACCATCTCGCCTGTAATCACCTGGGGGTAAGCACTTACCCCTTGATCCACCACCCCGTGGTCCCCTGCCATCACCAGGATAGCCCTCCGATCCATGGATGGCTTGAGTGTTCTGTAGATACCGCATAAACGCTCGGATATTTCGTGAAGCCTTCCTAATGCCCTTGTGGGCATCACTAATTGGGCCGTTCGCTGGCGAGCCTTTTCGATCCATTCTCCATCCGCTTGCCTGATCCCTTTTATGATTTCCTCCAAACCAATGTCTTCATTAACCATTTTTGTTTTATCCTCCCCTTTGAACTTATTCCTTCAGGCCAAAAAAAATCCCCAAGCGTTATTCGCTCGAGGATTTACCTTCTCCACAAACATGAACCTGATGGCAGGTCTTCTGACTCTCGGATCGTCCTACTACCCGCACCTTCCCATCATACACTCAGTGATAATCTGAGTGCCTGACAGTGGCTAATTGCGGGGTTCGTCCCCAAACACAGCGGCGGGTCCGTACCGGATTTCTACCGGTTTCCCTATTACGCCCTTAAAGGGCGCCATCAAGTTGCAGGTTCAAATTTCATCTCTATTTTAAATCTTGGGATTTATCATGGACAAAAGATGCGGCCAAGTCAAGCCATTTTTTTACCATTTCTTATTAGGCAACTCCAATCACCGTGTACCCGTTACAGTTGCCAAAAGGGAGTTTGGCAGTAAACCTTAACGCATGATTATGTCAAAAACCGGATGGTCACCTCTTTTGGGAGCGCCAACCCAAGAACCACCTCGGCCGTCTTAACGAGGGACGATGGAATGGGGCACGCAAGATGACATTTGGACTTCTCTGCAGACAGAAAAAAAGGGCTCTTGGTCAAGGGGACAAACAGGTCTTTCATCTTTATCGGCCCAAGGCACAGGTCGACCTTTTTGATCTGATCGCAATCTGACTGGATGTCGAACTCTACCTGTGTTCCCTCTTTCCATGCACTGATGGAGCAGACAAAGCCGCAGATACCAGGCTCTACGGTCACGTTTATGGTCTCTGGCCTTTTCTCCCGGTTGCGTGGTGTATTACCATCTTCACAATTCACAGTTGAGCACCCCCGCTGGTTGCCGGAGGGAACGGGTTGATCGACCACGCGAAATTAACCATATGAAGTTTCATTTAAGGTTTCCCCGATCATACGGGATCTTCGACCAGCATTCAGTTTCAAGTTTCCAATTTCATACGACTTTCCTATTTCTGGTGAAGGATCTCTTCCGGTACGAGCCCTTCCAAATGAGGGAATTCGTCTGTCATGTGCGGGATCTGCATCGACTCCATAAACTCCTGTTCAAAATCCTTCTCTACCGTCAACTCGATGTACTCCACATTACGGGAGATCCATCCGGCATCCGCACGCATGTCCCGGTCTAAAAGGACAACCCGGGCGCCGTCACCGGCCGCGTTGCCAACGGAAAGGACTTTTTCTATTTCGCAGTCTGGAAACAGCCCCATAATAAGGGCTTTTTCCCTGGCCACATGTGTGCCAAATGCCCCGGCTATCTTGATAGTATCGAGCTTATCAATGCCCATACGCCGCATCATCAGCTTGCATCCGGTATAAAGGGCCCCCTTGGCCAACTGTATCTGTCGTATGTCCTTCTGAGTAATCACCACGTCTTTGTCGATGGAGGTCTCGTTGGCCCAGGCAATGACAAACTCCTTCTGCCGCGGATTATCCGGATTTTTACGAAAGCGATTTGACTTCTGGTTTTTGGAAAACCTCCCGCTCTTCTCCACCACACCGGAGCAGTAAAGCTCAGCTAAGACGTCTAAGATACCCGACCCGCAGATCCCTTTGGTCTTCATCTCTTCCGGCTTGGAGTATTTAAGCCAAGCCTCCCGCCCAATGACCTTATAGTCCACATCATGGGTTTGAGTGTCTATCTTAATCCGTTCAATTGCGCCTGGCGCAGCTCGCATTCCAAAGGCCAACTGGGCGCCCTCTAAGGCCGGTCCGGTGGCACAGGAGGATGATATAAGCTTTTCTTTGTTACCCAATACCAATTCGCCGTTGGTGCCGATATCTATGATTAGCTGCATCTGCTCACTCTTGTGGGGCTTCTCTGTCACCAATACGCAGACGTTATCAGCCCCCACAAAACCGGCCTCATTGGGCATTATGAATACATTGGAGGACTTGTTGATCCCTATCCCGAGGTCTCGAGCCTTGATATCTAAGCTGCGATGAACTACCGGCGGAAAAGGGGCCAGCCCCACATACTGGGGATCTAACTTGAGCAAAATATGGTGCATGGCGGTGTTGCCACCCAAGGTCAGGTCGACGATGTCAGAGGATTCGAGACAGAGATAGGTCTTCCCCTCTTCAGGGTCTTCCACCATGACCGGCTGGTCATGCTCGTCCTTTACTACCTTCCCGTTATCATCCTTCTTTTTTTTCTTTGGCGGATGGGTCCCTTCGCAGGCCTTCTTTACCAGTTCATTAAGCCCCTCAATCATATCATCACTCATCCGTTCGAGTCCGCCGGGGGTCTGCATGTGATAGGTGATCCGTGACATCACGTCTTCGCCGTACTTGCACTGGGGGTTCATCATGGAGACCGTGTCCAATACCTCCATGGTCCTCATGTTACAGAAGTAGGCGGCCACTGTGGTAGTGCCCACATCTATGGCAAGGCCATAATAATCCTCAACCTGGCCAGACCACACCTTGATGATCTCTTTGTCCATCCATACGGCAGCCGTGATGGTCCACTCGCTTTTACGGATAGCACCGGGCAGGTCCCGCAGAGTAAACCAGTCGATATCCAGGTTTTTCAGTCCATGCTCCTTATCAAGGGCATCTGCCATCCGCTCAAAGTCCCCCAGGGGGTCCTCGAATGTGGGCGGTGTGACAGTCACGGTATAGATCTTGACCGACGGATTCCAGTTGATCTCAATATCGCGCGCCGCCTTGCTCACCACCTGTTTACCGGCCCTCGACTCCTCGGGTACAAAAATAAGGAGATCGTCCTGTATCTCTGCTACACACCCCAAACGGTAGCCGGCCTCCCGTTGCTCAGGTGTGACAAACTTCTCCTCCTCCTGCTGCCAGGCGCTGACATGACCGGGATCTGAAACAATACCGAACTTCTCAAACGATCCCTTCTCAATCCGCACCTTGCACTTGCCGCACACCCCTTTTTCTCCGCAAAGGGTCTCTATGTCCACCCCAAGACGGCGTGAAGCCTCGATGATGTTTATCCCCTTTTCAACCTCTCCTCTTCTGCCTGATGGCTGGAAAATAATCTTAGCTGTATCGTTCTCGCCCATTCAACACTCTCCTCAGATCACTACTGCCCGATAGTACTTAACAGTAAATATTCATATGCTCCTAAATCGTGAATAGATGAAAACCCTGTTCAGGCACGATTTTAGGTTGCCAATGCCATATTTTGTGAGTTTTGCGCCTTTTTGCGGCTTAGTAAATATTCAATTTTCAATATTCAATATTCAATTCACTTCGCCTGCATTTCCCTGAGCCGGCCGATCATCTTGATCGCTTCCTGGACCGCATTCCCTGCGCTTTCAGCATACCCGTCCGCCCCGAACAAGTCCGCCGTATCTGTCGTGACCGGGGCTCCACCCAACATAATAGCCACATTGGGGTTTTTTTCCTTTATCATCTTGACGACCTTTTCCATACCCATCATGGTCGTGGTCATCATGGCCGACAGGGCAACGATCTCAGAGTCCGTGCGTAGCTGTTCCTTTACAAAATCCTCAAGGGGCACATCCCTTCCCAGATCATGGACTGTAAAGCCTGCGACCTCGAACATCATCTTGATGATATTCTTCCCGATATCATGCACATCGCCCTGGACCGTACCGATAACAACCTGACCCTTCGGTTTATCACCCAGGTCCTCTAATGTGATATGGGGCTTCAGGATATCCAGACCCACATAGAGGGCATCTGCGGCCATGAGCAGTTCAGGAACAAAGTACTCATGCTGGTCGTAGAGGTCTCCAACCTCCTGCATACCAACGGCCAGACCGTTCATTACCGCGTCATAGGCATTTAATCCCTCGTCAAGCACCTTTTGTGAGGCCTCTTTCACCTGATCCTCTTCAAATTCCACAACACCTTCGTGAAGCTGCTTTAACAGTTCTTCCCTCAATTCTTCTTTTCCCATAGTTGGTTCCTCCCCATGATTACTTCAAAGAAAAAAATTATGCTTCTCTACAGTTTTGTCTTCTTGGTTTTTTACCGTTTTTCAATCGTCAATCGTCAATGTTAGAGCCTGCCAACCGCCGGTGTGGAAACACGTCCGAATTCTTTAATGGCATCGTTTATGGCCTGCATGTTTTCCGGCTTGACATCAGGCCAGATATCGCAACCGGGCCATACCGCATCCACACCGGCATCAATGCATTTCTTGATCGCTGCATCAATCTCTTCGGATGAGGCCTTGCTCGGCAGGTTGAATCCATCATAATCGCCGAAAAGAAGGATATCGTTACCGATTTTGCTGCGACTTTCAGAAAGCGTGTTCTTATGATCCACGCTGATAACCTCGGCTCCACAATCGTTCATGAGCTCGATGATGAGGTCTGTTGAGCCGCAGATGTGGAGAATCTTAGGCGAATCCCATGCATCAAATACCTTGCGCAATCTGGGCTGGATCATTTTTTTGAACATTTTGGGGCTAAGGAGGTCCGCTCCGGTTCCCATTTCCCTCAAACTCACGAAATCCGCACCAATCTCTCGGTAGTGCCGGCCCAGGTCAATAATTAGATTCACCATTTTGTCGAGAAGGGCTTCCACCTTTGCCTTATCCTTGTATGTCATTTTCATTAGCACATCGAGTTCCACCAATTGGCCGGCAAGGGTGAATGGCCCAAGAATCCAGGTGCCTATGGCATGAGTTTGGCCTATCTTTTCCTTTAAGATCTTTATGGCGCCATCGACGACCGGCATTCTTGCCCTCTCAAGATAATCCTCTGGAATGACAACTTCGTCAGGGGAAGACCACTTCTTGGGAATGGTTGGAAAAAGGATCCCTTCAACGTTTTCATAGACACTCACTCCCAGGCCTAATGCCTCCGGGATAGTACACATATCATAGGGCACGACAGCCGCGTCAAAGTCAAACATTTCCATTGATTTTATAGCAGATTCGGCCATGTTTTCTGCTGTAAGATGGATCTGGGAAAAAGGGATGCCTATGCTATCAATGGAAGGAACCGTTACCATTCCCTGACCACTGAAACAGGGCATGGTATCTACCGGTTTCCTGGCAAACAGGTTGAGAACTCTTTCTCTTGGTGTCATTTCGGTCATGGTTTACTCCTTTCAGATGGTGAATATTATTGAGCTATTACTCTTCTGCGAGATTTCCATTGGACCCCGAAGAAGTTAGTGTTTGCAGCCCGGCGGTCGGGCAAATGGCAACGCATTGCCCGCAAGACGGACATTTTTCTTCAATCAATTTGATATCAGAGGACATGATCAGTCTTGTCTCATGTCCCCGAAAGGCGAAATCGATCAATGGTTCCCCATTTTTTTGAATGCATACGTAGACACATTTTCCGCAAAGTACACATCGATTTGGGTCATAAGTCACATATGGATTTGTGGTGTCCAGCGGGAGCAAGTCGGTCGGGAGGTCCCTTAAATCTTGGGGCGTCTTCAGTTTGACTTTAACCTTTGGAGCGATTTTTTGAAGCTCGCATTTTTTGTTCTTCGGACAATTACGACAGTCAAGGTCATGGTAGGCGATAAGCAATTTGAATGCAGTGCACCGAAGCCTTTCGACTTCAGGGGTTTGCGTATGAACTACCATGCCCTTTGTCACCGGTTGTGTACAGGCGGTCACAGGTCCTCTTCCTTCTACATCAACATAACAGAGGCGGCACCCTCCAAAGGGAAGATCTGCCTCAGGAAGGTAGCAGAGATTTGGGATATAGATTCCGGCATCCAGCGAGGCCTGGAGAATCTTCGTTCCCTTTTCCGCCTCAACCCGGGTATTGTCAATGGTCAGTTTAATAAGTTTCGTCATTTCTCAACCTGATCCGGCACCTTACTGATGGGCGACAGTTTCACCACTGCGTTATATTCCGGTGGGCACACTTCCAGACAGTTCCCACACTTGATGCATTTGGTCTGCTCAACCACCTTGAAGCGTTTGGGATGCTGGGTAATGGCCTCTGATGGGCAGACCACCACACAGTGCTCACAGCCCCTGTAACATTTTTCCGGGTCAATATAGTAGGCTATTAGGTCACGACAAACCAGTGCGGGGCAGCGTTTTGCCAGTATGTGCGCCTCATACTCTTCCCGGAAATAGCGGATAGTTGTCATTACGGGATTTGGAGCAGATTTTCCAAGCCCGCATAGAGAGCCTGCCTTGATATCTTCACCAAGGCTGACTAACTGTTCAATATCTTCCGGCTGACCATCACCCCTTACGATGTCTTCGAGGATACTGAGCATCTGTTTGGTTCCGAGGCGACACATAGAACATTTGCCACAGGATTCCTTTACGGTAAAATCAAGAAAAAAACGGGCCGCATCAACCATGCAGTTTTCTTCATCCATGACAATCATGCCACCGGAACCCATCATAGCTCCCGCATCCTTCAGGGAGTCAAAGTCAATGGGAGTATCTAAAAACTGCTCAGGCAGACAGCCCCCGGAAGGCCCACCTATTTGTACGCCTTTAAAATGCTTCCCCCCTTTTACCCCGCCACCGATTTCGGTTATAACCGTATTCAGGTTCGTGCCCATGGGAACCTCAACAAGGCCCACGTTTTCTACCTTGCCCGCTAAGGCGAAGACGGCAGTGCCCTTACTTGTATCAGTCCCTATGCTCGAAAAATACTCGCTCCCCTGATCAATGATCACGGGGATTGAGGCGAAGGTCTTCACATTATTGAGCTGGGTAGGCTTCTGCCAGAGCCCCGACTCTATGGATTGGGGTGGTCTGACTCTGGGAAAACCTCTTTTCCCCTCAATAGAATACATAAGCGCACTGGACTCACCGCAAATAAAAGCCCCTGCACCCTGAAAGACTTCAATATCCAAACTGAATCCTGAACCTAAAATATTGTCGCCGAGAAGCCCCAGGCCTTTCGCATTTTCTATGGCGGTTTTGAGACGCTCCACGGCAAGGGGGTACTCCATACGGGTGTAGATATAGCCTTGATGGGAATCCAGTGCATAGGCCAGAATGATCATGCCTTCTAAGACCGCCTGGGGATCGCTCTCTAAGATCACCCGATCCATAAAGGCCCCAGGGTCTCCTTCATCGGCGTTACAGACC
>Ga0222636_1000927_pt1 | contig 12788 bp, 5 predicted proteins | sample AntAcemetagen141_FD_179811 | JGI IMG/M metagenome (GOLD analysis project Ga0222636, IMG submission 179811) | Saline water microbial communities from Ace Lake, Antarctica - #141 | ecosystem: Environmental > Aquatic > Non-marine Saline and Alkaline > Saline | place: Antarctica: Ace Lake | collected...
AGCGTTTTATACGTAACGGATTAACAACTGCAGTTGCAATATTTTTCGAATATAAAAATTTTGCCAAGCGTAAATGATAAATTCCTGTAACTTCCATAACACAGATACTCCCATCCGTTATTATCTTCTTAAACTTTGCGAAACCTCTATTATCATTAAGAAACTGATAATGTTTGCCTTTCTTGTTTACTACATCAAAAGTTTCTTTTGAAATGTCAATACCAAAATAATCTGTGTAAATACTCATAAAAAATGTTTTTATGAAAGAACTATGTTATGCGATTCACCAACCTATAATCAGGATCTTTGTCCCTATGAATTGTTCAAATTCAAATAACGATAAAAGAGGGGACTTTCAATTAGAATGATATAATATTACCATTGGTATTAACAGCCTTATTCCTCTCTATGTCCTTTCCGATTTTGTGTAAAACTAAATATTTTGCAAACTTAGGTTGGTATTACCTTTTTGTTGAAAACTAAACAGGATAACATCCATAATTTTATTTCCAAAATTCTCAATTAATAAATTTTTTAATTTTTTTGCAATTAATAAAAAAAACCAAACAAACATTTTACTATATTTGCCAGCAAATTTTCATAAGCTTATAAAAACATTCAACAAAATGAAACAAATTAAAAATCAAACTCTTAACAAAACAAGTCTAATATTTTTATTCATTTTTCTTTTTGCATTTTCGATTACAGCTATTGCACAGAAAATAAATTATTCTGACAGTTGGGAAAAACAAGGTTATACAGTAACAAGTGAAAAATCCACTGCTGTCAAGGTAAATTATTCGATAAATAACTTTACTATTAGTGATCAAAATATCAATGGAAAAGCAATGAAACTTGTTACTCTTCCCGATGAGTTTCTTCCAAATGATGAGGGAGCACCAAACCTTCCTGGTTCAGGCAGATATATTGCTTTACCTCAGGGAGCAAAAGCAAAATTAACAATTGTTTCTTCTCGCATCGAAAGATTTAAAAATGTAAATATTGCTCCTGCACCAAGGATTCCTTTAGACACAGAAAAAGGACCTCTGGAATACAAGAAAAATAAAAAGATTTATTCATTAGATGCTTTTTATCCTGCTGAACCAATTAAACTTTCCGAACAAACACAGATCAGGGGAGTTGATGTTGTAATGCTTGGTATTACTCCATTTCAGTACAACCCGATAACAAAAGAACTAATTGTTTATCGTGATGTTGAAGTTGAAGTATCTTTTGAAGGTGGTAATAATCATTTCGGCGAAGACCGTTTAAGAAGCCGTAATTGGGATCCAATTTTAAAAGATGCAATTCTTAATTCTTCTACTTTACCAAAAATTAATTACAACTATAGCTCAGATAATTCACGCGATCAGGGTTACAATTATGTTATTGTTGTTCCTGATGATGCAGGATTTATTGCCTGGGCTGATTCATTGAAAATGTGGAGAATAAAACAAGGTATTTCTACTTTAGTTGTTACAACCACAGAAATTGGAGGAAATACTCCTACAGCTATAGAAAACTATGTTAATGATATTTATGCAAACTGGGATCCTGTTCCTGATGCAATTCTTCTTATGGGAGATTATGGAACTTCCGGTAACACAATTGTATCACCTATCTGGAATAGTTATTGTGTATCCGATAATATTTATGCTGATGTAAATAATAATGATATGCCTGACGTGATATTAGCACGTATGACAGCTCAAAATACATCACAACTCGAAACTATGGTTACTAAAGTAATCAACTATGAAAAGAATCCTCCTACATCACCCGATTTTTATGATCACCCGATTACTGCTCTTGGATGGCAAACATCGCGTTGGTTTCAGATTTGCTCAGAAACAGTTGGTGGTTTCTTTAAAAATGAGCTAGGCAAAACTCCTGTACGAATTAATGCAATAAATAGTGGAAACCCAATGGTTGATCCATGGTCAACAGCTGAAAATACATCAACAGTGGTAAATTATTTCGGTCCTGATGGATTAGGATATATCCCGGCAACACCTGCTGAACTTGGTGGATGGAGTGGTGGAAACGCAGCTGATGTTAATTATGCAATTAATCAAGGTTCATTTGTTTTGCAGCATCGCGACCATGGTGGCGAAAACGGATGGGGTGAACCAAATTATAACAATAACGATATTGACGGTTTAACAAATACTGATCTCATATTTGTTTTTTCTATTAATTGCTTAACAGGGAAATACAACTGGAGTAATGAATGTTTTGCCGAGAAATTTCACAGATATACTTATAACGGAGAAAATTCCGGTGCACTTGGCTTAATTGCAGCATCTGAAGTTTCTTATTCTTTTGTTAACGATACTTATGTTTGGGGAATGTTCGATAATATGTGGCCCGAGTTTTTACCTGATTACGGAACCCCTCCCGAACCAAGAGGTTTACTTCCTGCTTTTGGTAATGCCGGAGGTAAATATTTTCTTCAACAATCAAACTGGCCTTATAACACAGATAGTAAAGAAGTAACATATAATTTATTTCATCATCATGGTGGTGCATTTTCAACATTGTATTCTGAAGTACCTCAGCTTTTGACTGTTTTGCACGACAATATAGTGCTGGCCGGATTAAATTCTTTTACAGTTTCTGCTGACGAAGGTTCATTTATTGCATTAACAGTTGGTGATCAAATTATAGGTACTGCAGAAGGAACAGGTGCTCCGGTTAATATTATTATTGATCCTCAATATCCACCTACTTTTGTTGAAATTACTGTTTTTAAAACAAACTATTTCCGTTATACTGCAACTGTTCAGGTAATTCCACCTAATGGCCCATATATTGTTCAGGATTCTTTCACTTTTACTGATGAAAATGAAAATGGACAAATAGATTATAAAGAAAATATTACTCTTTCGGTAACTATGAAAAATGTTGGTAACGAAGATGCAGAAAATATTGAAGTTACTTTATCAACTGCTGATGAATATGCTACTATTATTGATAATACAGAAGCCTACGGAAATATTGCTTCTGGAGCATCTGTAACAATACCGGATGGATTTTCATTTGATGTTGCAGAAGATATCCCTGATGGTCATCAGGTAATAATAGAAGTTGTTGCTTCCGATGGTAGTAAAGAAATATGGAACAGTTCAATTGTTATTCAGGGTCACGCTCCTGAACTCGAATTTGTAGACTTTGTAATTGATGATTCAGCCGGAAACAATAGTGGAAAACTTGACCCAGGTGAAACTGCCAATATTATTATTTCATGTACAAATAAAGGTTCATCTGATGCTTATCAAGTTTATGGTGAATTATTGACCAGTGACGCTTATATTAATATTAATTCCGGTGAATTGTTATTTGGAGATATTACTCCTGATGAGGTTTTAACACAAACTTTCAGTATCACCGCTCTGGCAGTAACACCAATTGGACATATTGCAGAATTTAATTTGAACTTTGATGCTAATTTTGGAATATCAACAATTGGCAATTTTGAAATCGTAATTGGTCAGGTGCCTATTCTTATTCTTGATCTTGATGACAATCAATCTTCAGGTTTTCAAATGGTTTCAATTATTGAAGAGTTAAATATTCAATGCGATTATTTGTCTAATATGCCTGATGATGCACAATTATATTCAACCATTTTTGTGTGCCTTGGAATATATTCAGACAATTATCAATTATCTTCTGGGGAAGGTACTGAATTAGCTGCTTTCCTTGATAATGGTGGTAATCTTTATATGGAAGGTGGTGATACTTGGTATTATGATGATCAAACTGATGTACATCCTTATTTTAATATTAATGCTATAGATGACGGAAGCGGAGATTTAAGTATAATTCAAGGTCAGGCAGGTACTTTTACAGAAGGAATGACTTATTCTTATGCAGGAGAAAATAGCTGGATAGATTATATTGTTCCTGCTAATTCATCTTCATTTCAAATTTTTATGAACCAATCTCCAAGTTATGGAACAACTGTTGCCTATGATGGTGGAACTTACAAAACTATTGGATCTTCTTATGAGTTTGGCGGACTGGTAAATGATGATTATACTAAAGCAGAATTAATGGAAAAATATCTTGAATTCTTTGGCTTTACCGGAGTACCTGAAGCACCTGCTGTACCAACAGGATTAATAGAAGTTTGTAGTAGCGAACAAGCAGTTGAATACCAGACATTATCTGTTCCAAATGCTGATTCTTATGCGTGGTTAGTCACACCAAATGAAGCAGGTTTTGCTTATGGTAATGATACCATAGGTTATGTTGACTGGAATCCTGAATTTGGAGGAATTGCAACAGTTACAGTTTGTGGTGTAAATATTTCGGGTATGGGAATTTTTTCAGAAGGATTGGAAGTATCAGTAACTGAATCACCAACAGCAACTATTTCAGGTAATTTTGAAATTTGTGAATATAACAGTTTTGAAATCCCTGTTGAAGTTACCGGAAACGGACCATGGGAAATTTCTTTCAGTTGTTCTGACGATACTGTAAGCTTTAATGAATTACCGTTTACATATCTTGCATTTCCTGATTCTGAAGAATTAACAGTTGATTATATTAATGATATTAACAAATGTGCCAATACCGGAACAGGAAGTGTTTCATTTACATTTATTGACGGACCGGATATTAATCTTGGTGAAGATAGAAATATTTGTTGTAATCATACTCTCGAATTATCAGTTCCCGAAGGATTTATTTCATATTTATGGTCTGATGGAAGTACAGGAACATCTATAATTGTAGATTCAAGTGGTGTAGGTTTTGGACCAAAAGAAATCTGGGTGGCTGTTTCTAACGAAGAATGCACGACAACAGATTATTGCACAATAACATTTATCGAATGCCTCGGAATTGATGAATTTGCTAATGTTGAATTATTAGTTTATCCAAACCCAAATAATGGTATTTTTAAATTTGAAATAAATACTTCTGAAAATCTTAAATTGAATTACAGAATATTTAATTCTACAGGTAATTTGGTACTTGAAAAACATAATATTAGTATCAATAAAACTTATAATGAAACTATTAACCTATCAACTTTCGCTGAGGGTATTTATTATTTGTTTATCGAAACTGAAAAAGGAATGATAAACAGAAAAATTATCGTAAGATAGTTTTTCGTTTTTCAAAATAACAAAAACCGTAGTACTAAAAATATAGTGCTACGGTTTTTTTAATATTTCAGCTGATTTTTACGATCATCCGATTACTGCACTTGGATGGCAAACAACTAGATGGTTTCAGATTTGCGCAGAAACAGTTGGTGGCTTTTTTAAAAATGTTCTTGGTAAAAACCCAGTTAGGATTAAAGCTATTAATAGCGGAAATCCAATAACAGATCCATGGTCAACAGCAACAAATACTTCAGATGTATTAGATTATTTTGGTCCAAACGGTTTAGGATATATTCCTGCAACACCTGCTGAACTTGGTGGATGGAGTGGTGGAAACGCAGCTGATGTTAATTATGCAATTAATCAAGGTTCATTTGTTTTGCAGCATCGCGACCATGGTGGCGAAAACGGATGGGGTGAACCCAATTATAATAGCAATAATATTGACGGTTTAACAAATACTGATCTCACATTTGTTTTTTCTATATAATTGCTAAAAAAATAAATCATTATTTAAAATTAATACAAACAACGAATATTTTTATTGAAAAAAAATAATTTCAGCCAAAATTTTAAATAAATATTTTTTGCTTATTTTCCAGACAAACACTAACTAAATGATATTCAATATTAAAACTCATGTATTCAGATGTTAAAGACATAGCAATCAATTCTATCTTACTCAACTTAGGCTTTCTCATTTGTATAAATTGTGAAAATTTAATGTTTTTTTTTGTAAATTGTTAAAAATAATTTTGTTCTTTTGCATAAAGCTGTTCATAATTTAAAGGTAGACTAAGCAGTTAAATGCACAAATAATTATTATTCGATGAACAACTTTTTTTTTATGCAAATACACACCGTATTAAATTAATAATTAAAACAAAAAATTATGAAAAAGAAAATTTTACTAATATTCAGTTTGTTAGCCTTAATGGTTTTTGGGCAAGCTACAATTGTGTCTGCACAATGCGATATTGTTATTGATATGCAAGACAGTTATGGAGATGGTTGGAATGGCGCATCTCTTAAAGTTTATAATGGTGCCGATCTTTTAGGTACCGCAACGATAGCAAATGGCACTAGTGGTCAAGCCATCATTACAGTGCCCGATATGGCGCTTATTAGCTTAGTTTGGGTTTCTGGTAGTTATGATGAAGAAATTTCATTTACTGTTACCAACGGCATAGGCATACAAGTATATGTGTGTGAATTATTGGGGGCACCAGATGCCGGAGAGTTTTTTGTATTTACAAATGTGTGTTCTTCTGAAGGGATTGACGTCAATTTAATTGATTTTCCTCTTCCCTCAAAAGTAGCTGTTGGCGATATTGAAATAGAAGGTGTTATTCGTAATGAAAGAGATACTCCTATTACCTCCTTCGATCTTGTTTATTCGCTTGATGGAACTGATAGTGATGTAGTCACTATTGATGGCTTGAACCTGGCTTTTAATGAAACTTTTGAATTTGTTTATCCACAGCTTGCTACCATTGATGTTGGAATACATGAATTTGAACTCAGAGTTGAAAACATAAATGCTCAGGGTGATGATGATAACCCCAACAATAATAGCTTGAGTGCTGAGGTATTATGTGTAAACGAAATATTTTCAAAAAATGTGGTTTATGAAGAAGCTACCGGAACCTGGTGTGGATTTTGTCCACGTGGTTTGGTTGGATTAAATACTATGGCACATAATTATACTGATGGCAGCTGGATTGGGATTGGCGTTCATAATGGTGACCCAATGAAGGTTACTGAATACGATCAGGGAATTGGATATTTTATCGGAGGTTATCCTAGCGGAGTAATGAACAGGGAATTTGTGTATGATCCAGGTTTAGAAACTCTTGAACCTGCCTACCTCTTAGCTAAATCGGAAATTTCCTTGGGAAAAATAGAAATAACTGCAAAATCCTGGGATGAAAGTACACGCGACCTCACAGTAGAAGCAACTTCTAACTTTGCCATGGACCTCGAGGGTACTTCTTATAACCTTTCTATGGTTATTGTTGAAAGTGGCCTTACCGGAACCACCTCACAGTGGAACCAATCAAATTACTATTCAGGTGGTTCATATGGCGACTTGATTGATTGGGACGGAACCAACTGGGCTGATTTGTCCAACCCTGTTCTGGCTGCGGATATGGTTTATAACCATGTAGGCAGAGCTTTAGTTGGTGGATGGGATGGCGTTGCAGGCATCATTCCTGCAGATGTTGTTTACGGAACTCCTTATAATCATGAGTTTACTTATACTTTGGATGAGGGATTTAATCCTGAAGAAGTGAATCTTGTAGTTATGCTTATTGATCACTCTACTGGTATTATTGTGAATGCATATGAGATTGCTCTTGAAGCTGATATTCTGACTCCAGAATTTTTCAGTGATGTGGTAAGTGGAACAGCTCCGCTTCAAGTTGCTTTTACGGATGACACTGAAGGTGGTGATGTGGCTGAATGGTCATGGGATTTCGACAATGACGGTGTTGAAGACTCAAATGAGCAAAATCCAACATATACCTACGAATCAGCTGGCTCTTTTTCTGTGGCCTTAACAGTTACTAATCAAACAGAAAATAGTTTTACCATGGTGAAAAAAGACTATATTAGTGTTGGCGGTGTTGGCGTGAACGAAATATCAGCTAATAATTTTAAATGCTATCCAAACCCGGCCAAAGATTTTATTAATGTACAAAGTGTGGATGCTTTGAACAGTATTAAATTATTTAATGTTAGTGGTCAAATGGTTTATGAAAATTATGCCAATGGATCTAAATTACAAACCATTGATATTTCATCCTTCGAGAAGGGTATTTACTTTATGGAATTGAATACAGAAACAGAAACAAAACAGATTAAGATTGTTGTTGATTAGGCTATATTTTTAAGCTATAATAAATGACAAAATCTTTTATTGAAATTTGATATTAAAAGAAAAGGCGAAATGAAATTATACTCTAATTCAGAGGAGTAAAATTGAATTTCGCCTTTTTATTGTAATACGCTCAGATTTGAAAGCAATCGATAAAAGTTTTTAACACATTCTTTTGCTAATCATTAATTTTCTCATGGTATTCAAAGTTTTGTTTAAAATTTTTATATTTTTGATGCCTTAATAAAAACGGGAAATCTAATTTATAGGAATAAAATAATAAACCAAGTGCAACTTTTATCTAATTGTGATTGTCAATAAAGCATATTTGAAATGTAAACTTTGACTCATCCTATACATTTTATTAATACAAGATGGATACGGGAATAACTATTTAATGAAGTTTGTAAAAAACTATATTCCCAATTTCTGCATCTTAAGTTATTATAATTGCAAACAAAGAAAATGATAAACTAACAAAAAGTCAACTGATGAAAAAAATAATATCACTATTTTTATTAATATCTGCAATCACCTCATTTAACTTAGAGGCACAGATAATTGAAAAAACTTACTTTTTTTCTGAATATAAAATAACACAAAACGGAGATTATAATTTTATAAGTTTTGAGAACACTCAAATGGCAGGACATTTAGGAGAGCCTACTCTACCTTATCATTCCATTTCACTATTATTACCTCCGGGCTATGTTGCGGAATCAATTGAAGTTATTGGAGAAAATGAAACATTAATTTCAGGGGAGTATCAACTCTATCCTCGTCAGGCTTCAAGACCTTTATCCGAAGAAAACTCAGGCATCTTTCAAAAAAACCAAAATGTTTATGATTCGGATATTCTGTATCCGGAAAAATTAAACGGAGAATTCTCAACTGAATTTTTAAATGGATATTCATTTGTATTATCAACCTTCACTCCGGTGAAATATAATCCGGCAAACGGAATCATTTCATGGTATAAAAAAATCACTATTAAAATAACAACAAAGCCAGACAACAAAGCTATTCAGGCTCTTGCAAACCTAAAAAGTTCCGAAAACATTTTAGAAAAAGTAAATACTCTGGCACAAAATCCTGAAATAATTAAAAATTATCTACAAACCAATAATCGTAGTGATGATGATTATGAAATGATGATAATTACTCCTTCATCATTTGAAGATAATTATCAGGATCTTATTGATCTTTATATACCTAGAGGTGTTAAAGCCGAAACGGTTACTACGGAATATATAAACACTAATATTTCGGGACAGGATATGCCAGAAAAAATCAGGAATTATATTATTCAGGAATATCAGGCTCATGGTGTTGAATATATTTTGCTTGGGGGTGATGTTGAACATGTTGCTTATCGTGGTTTTTATTGTTACGTTCAATCCGGTTCGGGTTACGAAGATGATAATATTCCTGCCGACCTTTATTATTCAGCTCTTGACGGAACATGGAATGATGATGGTGATAATCGATGGGGAGAAATTGGTGAAGACGATCTCTTACCTGATGTTTCGGTAACAAGGTTTACAATTAGTGATACTGTTGAACTCAACAATATGCTTCATAAAACAATTTCATATCAGGATTCTCCCGTGCTTGGCGAATTAGATAAACCTTTGCTTGCTGGTGAGCATCTTTATTCTGATCCTATGACATGGGGTGCCCAATATTTGGATCTTCTAATAGGTTATCATGATGATAACGGATACGAAACCACAGGTATTCCAGAAACAGACAATTACGATACTTTATACGACCGTAGTGCTTCCTGGTCAGCAAGTCAGTTGATTACAGAAATAAATCAAGGGCATTCTTTTATACATCATGTAGGTCATGCAAATGCAACTTATGTAATGCGCTTAAATAATCCTGATATTACAAATTCCAATTTCTCGGAAGTAAACGGAACAACTCATAATTACACCCTTGTTTATACTCATGGATGTATTTGTGGTTCGTTTGATAATAGCGATTGTATTGGCGAAAAAATAGTAACAATAGATAATTTTGCTGCAGCAGGAGCTTTTAACTCCCGTTACGGATGGTTTAACGAAGGACAAACAGAAGGTCCTTCAGCTCATCTTCACAGAGAATTTATTGATGCTCTTTATAATCAGAAAAAAGGAAGAGTTGGTGAAGCTCATAAAATTTCTAAAATAGAAACTTCGCCATGGGTAAATGCTCCCGGACAACACGAAGAAGGTGCTTTGCGTTGGTGTTTTTACGATTGCAATATGTTCGGCGATCCTGCTATGTCTGTCTGGACTGCCGAACCAATTAATATTAATGTGGTTTTTGAAAATACAATTCCTGTCAGTAACGATTCAACAAATGTAATTGTAACTTCCGGTGGTGATGCAGTCGAAGGCCTGAATTGTGTTCTAAAAGATGGTGATGTAATTTACGGAACAGCAGTTACAGATTCACTTGGAAATGCAACTATTTATTATAATCCGGCAAATGTTGAACTTGGTAATGCACAATTAGTGATTTCAGGTTATAATTGTCTCCCACATATTTATGAAGTTGTTTTTGTTCCTGACGGTGGCCCATTTGTAATTTATAGCTCACATGAAATAAATGATAAAAGCGGAAATAATAATACCCTTGTTGATTTTGGTGAAGATATTCTTTTAACTGTTGAAGTTGAAAATGTTGGTTCTGCAATTGCTAACGATGTTGATGTTACTATTAGAACTGAAGATGCTTATGCTACAATTACTGACAGCACAGAAAATTATGGCAATATTTCTGCAGGTGGGTTTTCTTCAGTTACAGATGGTTTTGAATTTTTAATTGCAAACAATGTCCCTGACCAACATATTGTAAACTTTCAATTAATAGCAACTGCTGACACTACATGGATTTCTGAATTTGATATTATTGTAGATGCTCCGGTTCTTAAAATTGGTAGTTTGTCAATTGATGATAGTAGTTCGGGAAATAACAACGGATTACTCGATCCGGGCGAAACTGTAGAAATAACTATAGAATCTTTAAATAATGGTAATAGCGATTGTTTTGAAACTTATGGGATTTTTACTTCTGATGATATTTTTGCAAGTATTGCTGATACAATTTTTAGTATCGACACCTTGGAATTTGGAACATCTAAAAATGCTGTTTTTAGTGTCACAATAGATGAGGACACCCCGGTAGAAACAAATATTGTATTTAGTTATTTGCTTGAATCAGGTGAGTATAACGCTCAGAGCAATTTTAATCTTGGTGTAGGAATAATTGTAGAAGATTTTGAAACCGGAGACTTTACAGCATTTGATTGGGAATTTTCGGGCAACCAACCATGGACTATCAGTGATATCAATACTTTTGAAGGTGATTATTGCGCTAAATCCGGTGCTATCGGAAACAATTCCTCGTCAGCATTATTATTATCCCTTTATGTATTATCTGACGGTGAGGTATCATTCTTTAGAAAGGTTTCTTCTGAAAACGGTTACGATTATCTCAGATTCTATATTGATGATGAATTAAAAGAAGTTTGGTCAGGAGAAGTTGATTGGGCTGAAGCGAGCTATCCGGTAACAGAAGGTATTCATATTTTTAAATGGATTTACATAAAAGATAGTCACGAAACAGGTGGTAGTGACTGTGCATGGTTGGATTATATTGTTCTTCCTCCATTTACTCCAACTACTTCAATTAATGAAAATCAAAAGCAGGAATTTGTATTTAATGTATATCCTAATCCATGTAATGATGAATTCTATATTGAATCTAAGAATAGTAATTTCTCAGATATTCAGATTTGCATTTATAACAACATAGGACAAAAGATAAATAATATCAATTCAACGATTTCGGAAAATGGGAAAATGACAATCAATACAAGTGAATTAAAAGTTGGAATTTATTATTACATATTAAAGTCAAACAAACTTTTCGGTTCAGGTAAAATTTTATTAGTCAGGTAATTTTTATAATTACCTTGGAATTTTAAATATTAATAATTATCTTTGTGAAACAAAACATGGCTTAAGTATGCTGATTAACAGTTCTTTAGAAAACCTTAACAAACATTTAAAAACATAAATTTAATATCAAATGAAAATTTTTAATTATTTATTATCGGTAATAATTATTGTTTTGTTTTTTGTAAACATTTCGGTAGCCCAAAAAGTATCGTATTCTGACAGTTGGGGCAATCAGGGTTTTCAAATTACAAAAGAGAACACAATAGGAGTTAATGTAAATTATTCTATTACAGAATTTACATTTGCAAACACAAACATCAAAGGCGAAGAAATGAAAAACATTTTTCTTCATGGTGTTATGTTACCAAATGATGAAGGTGCTCCTGATCTTCCAAGCTCAGGAAAATATATTGCAATACCACAAGGTGCAAAAGCAATTTTAAGAGTAAAAACATCAAAAATTGAAACATTTACTAATGTAAATATTGCTCCTGCTCCAAGAATTCCTCTTGATACAGAAAAAGGTCCTTTGGAATACAACAAAAACGAAGCAATATATTCGAAAGATGCATTTTATCCTGCACAAGCTGTTCAGCTTTCAAAACCACTAAAACTAAGAGGTGTTGATGCTACAGTTCTTGGCATTAGTCCTTTCCAATATAATCCTGTTACAAAAGAACTTCGAGTTTACAGAGATATTGAAATTGAAATCACTTTTGAAGGAGGAAACAATCATTTTGGAGAAGATCGTTTACGTAGCAGTTGGTTCGATCCAATTCTTGAAGATGCTTTCTTAAATCATTCTTCATTACCAAAAATTGATTACACAAAAAGATTTTTGAACCC
>Ga0222636_1000937_pt1 | contig 12614 bp, 11 predicted proteins | sample AntAcemetagen141_FD_179811 | JGI IMG/M metagenome (GOLD analysis project Ga0222636, IMG submission 179811) | Saline water microbial communities from Ace Lake, Antarctica - #141 | ecosystem: Environmental > Aquatic > Non-marine Saline and Alkaline > Saline | place: Antarctica: Ace Lake...
TAAAAAACCCTCTTAAGTGTATAAACTAAGAGGGTTTTTTAAAACATTCAGCAACCCTCGCAAATACTATCAATCTGATAATTTTTTTAAGATTATTTAAGGAATCAAATAATAAAATTGAGACCTTTATTTCTTTTATTTATTTTCCAGCCTTTATAGTTATAGTTTTTCTATTCAGCTTTTTAACATTCATATTTTTAACTATGTAGCTTATTATCTTGTCTAAATCAAACGTTTCGGTCTCGTTCGCGCATTCATTTCTATACGGTTCGCTGTAATTTATACACTGCGGATAACGAATAACACAATTCACTGTAATAAGACTACCGCCTTTAATGGTAGAATGGGCATATTGTGTGTAAATGGTTCCCGCTGCTCCTTCACTTGCCGATTCTATACAATAGATTCGTCCATCAATTCTCCTTTTTACTGTTCTGAACAGTAAACCTCTTTCGGAAGATGTTATCTTACGATCTATTTGACCTTCAGTTATTTTAAATTTCGGAGGGTGTTTTTCTTCTTCATTAACGATTTTCACTTTCCAATCTTGGCTGCCAATATATTCGGTATTCAAATCAACCAGAATATCATAATGCGACTGCTTTTCAGACCCATTATCAATTTCTTCAACTATTATCTTAGCCTCAGGCGGTGAGCTGTTTTCACCTTCATCTTCCACTATGTTGTTTAATAAAACAATTCTACCATCTGCCTGGTTATTTCCATCACTTATCTCTTTAATTCCACCGCCACATTCAATTCAATCCATCCATGTGCTTAAGGTTTCTCCTTTTTGCCTTTTCATATTTTGCTGGCTCCATGAATATACACCGGTACCCATCACAACTATAACGATAAAAATAATGGCTAAAACCAAGAAAATTTTTTTATTCATCATCAAATCCTTCCCAGTAAAGGAGTTGGATATCCACAATCCTCCTTTTTTAATTTTTAGCATTTAATATCTTCAAATAGTCGATCAGAGACTGAAGATCGCTTTCATTATTGTAGAAATGAATCCCAACGCGGATTTTCCTTTCCGATATGTTTATTCTGATTCCATTTGCGCGAAAACCATCCTCCGTCAAATTACTCATTTCTGCGGCCCTTAGATAAACAATGTTACTGCGGTTGCACAAGGGGTATTGAAGGCACAATCTTGACGAGCAGCTCTTAAAGAACAAATGCCGTCCAATAAGACACGGGTGGTAATACAGTCATCTTCATTGTATTTGAGAATTCTATTTTTTATCTTCACTCTCCTGCTTCTGCCCATTGATGGTATCACTCAATAAATTCAGCACCGGATGGGCTTTTATCTCGCCAGTGAAATCCCAGATAAGAAGCTAAATTTTTAATCGAATAATCATTGATTGGCCATCCTGTTTTAAATGATCTCCAAAAAGATCCAGGGTTAAACGGTGGGGACATTTGATACAATTATATAGCATATTTGCGGAGAGTTTATCTGACATGTGATTTTTCCTAAAACGAAGCCTCTTATTTTTTGTTTTTAATCTGCTTCTTTGCTGATTTAATCATTTTTCCAAATTGTTTATCTTTCCGTCGTTTTTCGTAATACGACTTCTCATGGTAAACTGATTCTTTATTTATTTTTAGATAGTTTTGATAGCGTTCCTGGGAAATTGTACCCTCTTTTAAGGCGGATAAGACTGCACATCCATTCTCTTTTGTATGAGAACAGTTATTAAAGCGACATTGTTTTGATAATTCTGAAATTTCATCAAATGTATCATCAATACCTGACTCTAATCCGATATTTCCCAATTCTCGCATTCCCGGTGTATCTATCAGCATGGCACCATTTTTTAATATATTTAAATGGCGGCGCGAAGTCGTATGTCTCCCTTTTCCATCTTTTTCTCTAATAGCCTGGGTCTCAAACCGTGCTTCGGCCAAAAGATTATTTAATAAACTAGTTTTTCCTACTCCTGATGAACCAAGCAAACAAAATGTTTCACCAGGAATTAATAATTCTTCTATTATGCTTAAACCAGAATTAGTGATATTGCTAAAAGCCACCACCTGAATGTCTGGTACTATGGTATGGATCTCTGATATCTTTTCTTCTATATCCATAGGGGATAACAGATCATTTTTACTCAGCAATACTACAGGACGAATATTGCTTTCATTTATCATGGCTAAATACCGTTCTAACCGCCTGAGATTATAATTGTAATCAAGTGACTGAACAATAAAGGCTGTTTCGATATTCGCTGCAATTAATTGAAATTCTATCTTTTTACCCGCTGTTTTCCTTTTTAAGATTGTTTTTCTGGGAAAGATTTCACTAATAACGGCAAAAGAATCTTGGTCAATATATTTGACATAGACCCAATCACCCACCGTGGGATAATCTAACGGAGAATCAACATTGAATTTTAATTTTCCTGTTACTTCCGCAAAAACATCTTTTTTTTCATTTCTAATAAGATAGCTATCCTTATTTACCGTAACAACTCTGGCTATTTGATGCTCGATTAATTTTTTAGAATCAATCTTATCTTTAAACCAATGACTAAGTCCTAATTCTTCTAATTTCATAGGTTATTCTCCTTGAATTACTACCCATAAATTATAACATTTAATCAATAAAATAAAAAGAGATAACCAAAGAGAGCAAGGCTATTTCTTTTTATAAAACTTTTTCACAAGACTTACTCCTGGCATGCATTTAATAAAATACTCATTGCTTTTTTCTCCTTATTTGATATCTCACTAATATTGCAGAAGTCTTATTGATATATTCAATATCTTTCGTATTTCCTGCTTTTATAAACAATTTTGAAACTACTCCCCACAGTTCCCGGTAATATCCACAAACATTTCGTAGGCTTCTTTTATTTCTTCTAATTTTGATATCTGATAACTTTCTTTTAGGAAATCTTTAGAAACTTTCTGGGGATACTTTTCAAGACAAATCCCACAATTTATACATAATGATACGATTCTGTTAGATTTTCTCTTGTTTAATTTTTTCGGAGAATTGAACATTTTATTATAATACCTTTTGTACAGCCATTAACGAACATTACTTCTTCCCAAAGTTACATTGTTTATGATAGCACAGTTTTGGGGAATATTTACTTCGGGAAGATTCCATAAAAATTGTAAAGCCCAATCAACAGAAGTCCTTTTTGTTTTAGATTTTTCTATTACCTCCAATACTTCAGCCGGTGGATTAGCAAGTTTTCCCCCTTTAAGAGGTTCTATAATAACTATTGCCATTCCTTTTTTCGCTGCATATTTTAAGCCTTCGGTCGTTGCCTGCTCTTTGAAAACGGGTAATGTATCGTGAAACGAAAACCCAATATATTTGATTTTTCCTGCCTTTTTAGCTTCTATTATCTTATCAATCAGATGATATTTTTTTAGTTTTTCCAACCCTTTTTTATTCATTGCATAAAAAAGATAGGTATCTATATACAACCTAAACCTAACGCAGATACCTTGAAGTCAGTGGAACCAAATTTTCGATATTTCATCAGATTCCTCCTTATTAATATTTTTTTGCAATATTTTGAATTTTTTTTATTATAAATTAAAAATATTTTAATTTCACCTGACCAGGGTATCCATCCAGTCCAATCTTACTTTTTAAAAATTATTTGATTAAGGATAGCAAGAAAGGGTTTCCCATGACGTTCTATTTGATATATTATTCATATTATCGTACTATTAGTCTTGTTAATTTATATTTCCTAAACAATAAAGGTCAAATCTCCATCGATTAAGGAAGTTTAATAGGTTTTTTAAAGATAAAGCGATTTTTCAAAATCGCTTTAAATGATTTTTAAGGAAAATAATGATGAACTGGAAAAAAAATCTTTATGTAGTATTTTTTGCGGAAATGATTGCAATCACCGGCATGGCTTTTGTTATTCCTTTCTTACCTTTTTTCGTAAAAGAGTTAGGAATTACTGATGTAAAACAAATTGCAAACTGGTCAGGATTACTCATAGGAGGCCCATCTCTAATTTTGGTGATTGTTTCCCCGTTTTGGGGATACTTAGCAGACCGTATAGGAAGAAAACCAATGATAGAACGGGCTATGTTTGGTGGGGCAATTATAATTTTTCTGATGGCTGGGGTAACTAATATTCATCAGTTGTTCATTTTGCGCTTGATGCAAGGTGCTATAACCGGTACGATTGCAGCTTGCACCGCCCTGGTTTCTACAAGTTCCCCTGCAAAAAAGATGAGCTATAGCTTGGGATTATTACAAACAGGAGTTTTCCTGGGAAGTTTTTTAGGGCCCTTAATTGGGGGTATTTCCGCCGATATTTTAGGTTTTCGAAACTCTTTTCGAATCACGGCGGTTTTGCTGTTTATTTCGGGACTTTTAATCTTTTTTTTGGTTGAAGAAAAATTTGTTCCTTCTACTAAAAAAAAGCATATCCTGCCTTTTAATAAAAGAATGGCTTTGTTATTTAATAACAAGCAACTACTCATTATGTTTCTTGTGCTATTCTTGGTTCAATTTTCAGTAAAGAGCATTAGTCCTATTTTTCCTATGTTTATGGAAACCCTTGTATCTAATCCAAATACCGTTTCTTCCTTTACCGGATTGATGTTCGCCTTAACCGGTTTAATGGCTGCTTTCACTGCGGTAAATGTAGGTAAATTTACAGAAAATAAACCAAGCATGCCTCTATTAACGCTAAGCTTAATTGGGACCGGTTTATTCTTTTTACCTCAGGGCTTTGCTTCCAATATTACTCAATTAGCTTTCATGAGAATCGGCTTAGGTTTATTTTATGGAGCAATTATTCCTATTGCCAATACCATTATTAGCTTATCAGCTCCTACCGAACATCGAGGAAAAGTTTTTGGTGTTTCCAACAGCACTACCTTTATGGGTAATATTTTTGGACCCATTTTCGGAGGAATAGTAATGACAGCCTTCAACCTTCAGACTGTTTTTGTATTCACTGGTTGCATTTTATTACTCGCAGGATTTATCTTACTTTTATTTTTTAAAAAAGTTGAAAATACCAACACTACTTTTTTAAATTATAGCAATAAATTGGCTTCTGAAGATACTTTTAGTAGTAGTGAACATTGATAAAAAAGATATCCACACCCTTATAGGTGTGGTTCTTTCAAAATTCAAGCTTTGCTTGTCCTGTTTCTTCCTCTTCTTGTGATTAAAAGTATCTTCGGATCACTTCTTCTTTTGTTCCTACCGTAGAAACAAAATACTCAGAAACAGAAAATTGCTCTCATCCCCGCCCTTACAGGTGGGGAGTTCTCGCTATATTAAAAGAATAAAAATATAGGCAGAATGCCACGGGCAAGCCTGTGGTATTCTGCCCTTCGGGTTAATAAAAAACAAATAATTAACAACTCCTGTTTATATTTCCTTAATATTTTTCTTAATTACTTTTCCTATTCTTTTAATACCTTCTTCGATCTCCTCCGGGCTGGGATAGCAAAAAGCAAGCCGCATGGTATTCTTCCCTCCTCCGTTAGCAAAAAACGGAGACCCAGGCACATAGGCTACATTTTCTTTAACAGCTTCTATCATCATCTCGCCCGTATCGATATAATCCGGCAGAGTGGCTATAATGAAAAATCCGCCCTGTGGTTTTGTCCAGGTAGCCTGTGGAGGAAAATATCGCTCCAAAGCATCGAGCATGGCATCTCTTTTTTCTCTGTAAATATCGATATTACCTTCGATATTTTCAGTGAATTTCCCCAATTGGAAATATTCATATGCGATTGACTGGCTTAATATATTAGTACATAAATCAGTAGCCTGTTTCAATAAAGCAAGTTTTCCTATAATTTCTTTATTGCCCAGCATCCACGCAAGACGTAAACCAGGACATAGTATCTTGGAAAAAGTACCCAGGCTGATTACCCGGCCATCGGTATCCAGAGAATAGATTGAAGGAATTGATTCTCCTTCGAATCTCAACTTTTCATAAGGATTATCTTCCACAATAAAGAGGTTAAATTTCTGGGCAATCTTTAATATTTTCTTTCGTCGAGAGAGAGACATGGTCACTCCGGCGGGATTTTGGAAATTGGAAATAGTATAAATAAATTTTACTTTCTTCCCCTCTTCTTTAAGCTGAGTTAATTTTTCTTCTAAGAGGTCCATCTGCATGCCTTCTTCATCCATAGGTATGCCTACCAACTCTCCTCCATAACTACGAAAAGCAGATAAAGCTGCCAAATAACTGGGCAGTTCTACAATAGCAACATCTTCGGGACTTAAAAATACTTTACCCACTAAATCCAATCCCTGTTGTGAACCGGAAGTAATAATAATATTTTCTAAATTTCCTTTAATTCCGTCAGTTGATAAAAATTCCAAAATGCTCTTCCTTAAACCGGGCAATCCTTCTGTGGTACCGTATTGTAAAACTTGAGCACTATTATTGCTTAATATCTTATTTACAATTCCTCTGATCTCTTCTGCCGGGAAAGTTGCAGGATCGGGCAATCCCCCTGCCAAAGATATCACTTCCGGTTTTTGAACCAATTTTAATATTTCCCGAATAGCTGAAGCTTCTGCTTGGGAAGCTAAGAAAGAATAAAATTCTGCACTGTTAATAGACATGGGAATATGCTCCTTTTTTATTTTAATTTATTTATTAACGGATGTATTTTTTATAAATAATGCTTCTTTGTTATATTATAACGCTTATCATAGCACATATTATTTACTAACATATCTTTTACTTATTAGAAATAAAAATATATATACTTTTAGGTATTTCTTATTCTAATACGCCGTTGTTTTTTAAATTCCTTCTTTTTCAGAAATATTTTTAATTTATTTTTTTTTATTATAATTACATTGGTAAAAGAGGAAATGCTTTTTATTAAAAGCCTGCCTGCCCTCTTTTTATTATTGAAGAGTTAATAAAATCTTAATTTTCATTTTATAAAATCTTAATTTTCATTTTATAAATATTTTAGATTATAATATTAAGATATAAAAGCATAAAAAACCATAACTTTAAATTATTTTTATCAGGAGGTAAGCTATGAAGAAAAAAATGGGGATTCTTATATTTCTGTTATTGGGAATCATATTGATGGGAAGTATTCAGATTGCTGCACAGGAAAATATAAAATTAGATCTTTCTCAAACAGTAGAAATGGCATTAGATAATAATCTTGAATTCCAAGAAGCCAGTTATCAGCTGAAAAATGCAGAAATAGATATTAAAAAGAATGAGAGTGAAAACCTGTTAATCCAATCCAGTTTATTGGAAAGACAAAATGAATTATTATTCATCCAGGAAAAAGAGCAATACCAACAGCAAAAGGAAGATCTTACCATTCAAGTCGTTGATGAATATCTTCAATTAAAATTAGCTCAAAAAGACTTGCAAGTTAAAGAAAAAGAGTTAGAGCTGGAAAAAAATACCCTGGAAGAGATAAAAGCTCAGGTTAAAGCCGGATACAAGGTTGAACTGGATGTCCTGGAACAGAGTAATGAATATTATGATGCGCTATTTTCCTTTGAAAGTGCAAAATTAGACTATCAAAAATTGCTGGGAAATTTTCGGGTAACCTTAGGTTTAAATTCAGATAGCCAATTTGAGTTAATTGCGATAAATGTCCCCGATTTTGAAGAAATTGAATTAGATGAAGCATTACAAAAGGGAAGACAAAACAGTGTGGCATTGCAAATGAACAATCTGGAAATAGATTTGGCCAGCCTGGAATTAGAGAAAAGCAAGGTTTCGGATACTCCGGAGATAGATTTAAACAAATTGGAAAACAATTTAGCCATAACAAGGCTGGACTATCAAATTGCTCAACAAAATCTGGATTACCAGATACAATCTCAATGGCAAAATTATATACAAACAAAAAATGACATTACCTTAAGCCAAAACAGTTTAAATCAAATAAAAGAAAATAAAACAATCATCAGCAATCAAGTCAAAGCTGGCTTGGCAAGTAAAGATGATGAACTATCTGCTAATATAGGTGTTCTTCAAGCAGAATATCGAATAGCTTCCTCAGTTCGTAATTATTACAATGCCCTACTCAATTTACAATCCATCATGGGAAATTTGAATAAAGGAGATATGTAATAATGTATTTTAATAAAAAAACATTTAAGTTCATCACAGCTATTATTATAACAAGTATTTTACTCCTTCCAAGTGTGTTACATGCCAAAGAGACAGATTTGAAAGAGGCTATTGATTGGGGAATTCAGCATAATTACGATTTAGAGGAAATCAAATATAATATCGAAACATTAACACGAGATTTGGAAATCCTTGATGCAGGCAATGCCTTTCAGGTTAATTTAGATATTACTCCGATATGGAATTTTGGAGGAGGAAATAGTGATACCAGTCTGTTTAAACTTACAGCTGAAAAAACTATTGCGGATGATTTAAATATTTCGACAGAGATTGCCTGGAATGAAAATGATTTTGCAGATTTATCTTTTGAGGGAATGGTGGAGGATATTAATGCAAGTATTCAGCTCGTAAAGCAAATCTATCCTGATTCCTATACTCAGAATGAACAACAAATCTTCCAAACTGAAAATAATTTAAAAAAGATAGTCGAAGAATTAGCCTGGAAGGAAACTGAAAAACAAATTGATTTTATTGAAAGTTATCTCGCTCTTATTCGCTTAACAGAAGAAGTTAATCTTGCCGAAAAAAGTTTTCAGTTGGCTACTGAAGAATTAGAAAGAGTACAACAACAGATTCGCTTAGGTGAAGGAGGGTACCAGCAGGAATCTGAAGCAAAAATAGCATTAATGGAAGCTGAAAATCAATTTTTTAATTTAAAGCAAAATCTGGTTCAACAACAGAAAGAATGGTACCTGGAATTGAATCTATCGGAGGATATTCAGGTTCAATTCAAGGAAGAACCTGCTTATTTGGAAACTTTAAGGTTAAGTATGGAACAATTGACTTTAGAGAATGAAAACCCGGAAACTTTGTTTGAGCAAGCATTAGAGAAACATTATCAGATAAAAAATACTTATACAGAGAAAGATAGTCTTTTAAAAGAAGCAGAATGGACGGAAAATGAAGGCAAACCTCAAGTGAATATTAGCGGCGGATATGACCTTCTCGACGATTACTGGTATGCCATGTTAGATTTATCCTGGAATCTAACCGACGGAGGAGCACAAAAATTAAAAGAAAAAGGAGCTGAAGCAACCATTCTTCAAAAAGAAATAGAACTTGACCAATTGATAAAAACATTACAGCTTGAAATGAATAAAATGATAGATCAAGACCAATATAATCAACTTAATTTACAGGCAAAATTGGCTGCCTTAGAACAAGAACAATATACAAAAAATATTTTGGAAAAACAGTATCAGGAGAAGATCATTTCTTCTACTCAATGGCAAAACCAGCTAATAACCCTAGCAGAAGAAGAAGTTAAGGTTAAAGAAGCCCGTGATTTATTATTGGTTAATCGCTTAAGATTAGCCCATTTTTTAAGTATATAAAACAAGGAAAGTTGAGGACAGATGTATGAGAAAAAAGAAATGGTTTTTATGGATAATTATCATATTAATTTTGGGGACAGGCGGTTTTTTCGGATTTAATTATTGGCAATCCAAATCTGAAACGGAAGCAAATTCCGAAAATCAAATTCAGTCGGTAGATTTGGCATCAGCGATCGAGGTGAAGTTGGGAAATTTAAAAAAGACGGTTCCTGCCAGTGGTTTTCTCCAGCCGGTCAATTCTATCAATCTTAATTTACAAACCAGCGAAACAACAGGAGGCACTGTTGAAAAAATCCTGGTACACATTGGTGAATTTGTGGAAGAAGGACAAGAATTGGTTCACTTGAAAGATAAAGAGGAAAGATTAAATTATTTAAAGGCAAAAAATGAATACGAGCTGGCTAAAATCAATGGTTCTCCTAATCTAACCCAAGAAGAAAAGAAGTTGGCTATGGAATTAGCTCTGGAAAAACTCGATGCACGGACCATTCAAGCTCCTTTCTCCGGTAAAATTATCAAGATTTATGTCGAGGAAGGAGATAACATTGAAAAAACTGACGATATTATTTACCTGATTGATGAAACTGCTTATGAAATTGAAGTTTCAGTCAGTGAAGTGGATTGCATGGAGGTTGAAGTCGGTCAGGAAGCAGAAGTGGAATTGGATATTTTGGATAATGAGGTTTTTACCGGGAAAGTGGCTGAAGTGGCAGATTATGCCACAGCAGAAAGTAACGTAGTAACGGTGCCGGTAACCATTCGAATGGATGAAGTATCGAAATTCTTCAAACCCGGATTTTCAGCATCAGCGGAAATTATTGTCAGCTCAGCGGAAAATGTTTTACTTGTTCCGGTTACATCTCTCACAACCACGAAGCGTGGCTCTGCAGTCTTAAAAGTCGAAGGTAATAAAGGAATAATTACTCCGGTTAAAATTGGAATTAGTGATAGTTACTATACTGAAGTAACTGAAGGATTGCAAAAAGGTGACAAAATTATTGTTAATAATTACCAGATGAATACAACCAATTCTAATAATAATAATGGTCCTAATAAGGGCGGTTTCCCCATACCTATGATGCGCAAATGAGAGGTGAAAACATATGACTAAAGTAATTCAAATAGAGCAATTAGAGAAGACTTATTATTTGGGAAAGGTAAAAGTTGAAGCCTTGCGAGGCGTTTCATTTGAAATCAACACCGGAGATTTTGTATCTATCATGGGACCTTCCGGTTCGGGAAAATCAACTTTGATGCATATCATCGGCTGCTTGGATTATCCCACCGAAGGGAAATATTTTCTATCCGGTCAGGATGTTAGTAAACTGAACGACAATCAATTGGCTCTGTTTCGTAATCAAAAAATTGGATTTGTCTTTCAACAATTTAATTTACTACCAAAAGCAACTATTTTAAGAAATGTGGAACTTCCCTTAACTTATAATAACACTAATTCCAAAAATAAAAAACGACTTGCTGTTCAAGCTTTGGAGGAAGTAGGATTAGGTGATCGATTAAAGCATCGACCGAATGAAATATCGGGTGGCGAGAAACAAAGAGTAGCTGTTGCCCGAGCACTGGTCAATCATCCTTCTATTATCCTGGCTGATGAACCAACCGGAAACTTAGATTCCAAAACTGGTCAGGATATTATGAATATTATCAAAAAGTTACATGATGACGGGAATACCATTATTTTGGTGACCCATGAAGCGGAAATTGCCCGATATGCCAAGCGAGTGATTCATTTAAAAGATGGCGTAATCGATAGAGATGAGGTGATAGCATGATTTTGCAAAGCCTAAAAATTGCCCTGGAGAGTTTATGGGCAAATAAAATGCGCAGCATCCTTTCCATGTTGGGAATTATTATTGGCGTAGGTGCAGTTGTTGCCATTGTTTCTGTAGGTACCGGTTCAACCCAGCAAGTCACTTCTCGTATTGCTAATCTGGGTGCCAATATGATTACCGTTTCTCCCCGAACACCAAGAGGGCAGGGAGGAACGGTCAGCAGTGTAAGTTCTCAGGATAAATTTTCTTTGGAATTAACCGATTATATTGAAAAATTTTGTCCTTCGGTCATAAAAGTGATTCCGGTGAAGCAAATTAGCGGTAGATTAATTTCTGATGATATAAATGTTAATGCTGCTATCTTAGGCACCAATATCGACTATGCCGAAGTGAATAATTATGAAGTGGCTATGGGTAATTTTATCAGTGAGAATGATGATGGGGAAAGAAGACAAGTCATGGTATTGGGCTCTCAATTAGCTGAAAATTTATTCGAAGATGATAATCCCATTGGCAAAAGAATTAAAGTGAACTACGAGGGACAGGTCTATATGTTTGATGTGATTGGTGTAATGAAGGAAAAAGGCGGTTCCATGGGCGGAAGCCTGGATGACCAGGCTTACATTCCTTTATCCGTTGCCATGGACAAATTGACCAACAGCGATTACGTCAGTTCTTATATTGCACAAGCTGCCTCATCGGAAAAAGCATCCACTGCTGTTAATGAACTGAAAAATTTTATGGTTAAATTTTTAGATGATGAAGATCAGGAACAATTTCGAATTTTCAGTCAAGATGAGATTCTTGATACAGTGAGCTCGGTCACTAAAACCATGAGTATGATGCTTGGTGGAATTGCTGCTATTTCCCTTCTGGTCGGTGGAATTGGAATTATGAATATTATGCTGGTTTCGGTAACCGAACGGACCCGGGAAATCGGTGTTCGAAAAGCATTGGGTGCCAGGAATACACATATCTTATTTCAATTCTTGATGGAATCATTAAATTTAACCAGTTTCGGCGGAATTTTGGGTATTGGATTTGGTTGGGCAGTGGCATACTTTTTATCCCAATACGGTGATTGGCCCATGATCATTGCTCCTCTTTCCATCGGACTTGCTTTTGGTTTTGCTCTATTCATTGGTATCTTCTTTGGACTTTATCCGGCAATGAAGGCAGCAAAGATGAATCCAGTAGATGCATTACGATATGAATAAATAGAAAATAAAAAAACCAGGCTGCCCTAAAGTTTAAAATCAGGAAATATTTCCTTTATTTTAATGAATTATACCGCCTTTTCTTGGGTCGCCTAGCTTTTTTATTGAACTATTATAAGGAAATATTTT
>Ga0222636_1000954_pt1 | contig 12460 bp, 14 predicted proteins | sample AntAcemetagen141_FD_179811 | JGI IMG/M metagenome (GOLD analysis project Ga0222636, IMG submission 179811) | Saline water microbial communities from Ace Lake, Antarctica - #141 | ecosystem: Environmental > Aquatic > Non-marine Saline and Alkaline > Saline | place: Antarctica: Ace Lake...
CTTACTCATGAATTTGATACTTTAATTTATTAAGCATTATTTTGCCTTTATATTTTGAGATATCAATTTCAGGTCTTTTTTTGCATCCTAATGCAAATATTTCCTGATCATGATCTATCTTTAAACCACACCATGAGCATATTTTTAAGATCTGTTTGATTTTCGGTTTTTTTCTTTTAAATTTCATGAGTCCTCTCTAAAAAGTTAGATTAAATAAACCGAGAAACCGTTAAAACGGTTAATGCTCTTTTTTGTTTAATTAACCACCAACTTAAGTTGGCGGTTAATAAGAAGATAGCAACTTTTTAACCGATTCATCGGTTTCCAAATATTCGAAAAATTCTTAATATATTTCCAATTACAATTTTTTATTTCTAGTGTTATATTCAATATCAATAAACAACTTAATTACTTCTGAAATTGCAAGTAAAGTTATCACACCAAAAAATCCTGCGACTAATGAGTAAATAATAAGACTAGTTCCAGCTACATTTCCTTCACCATGACCAGCAGGTAATTCAATTCCAAATATAATACCGATTATGGCACCAATGCTAACAAGCCAAGCCAAAAATTTATAAATACTAGAAATTGTCTTTAATGCTGGATATTTAGATTTTGGTTTTTCGTCATTATTTTGTATGATTAATGGTTTTGATTTGAGCTCATTAAATACGTCGCTAATTGTATGTTCTTCCTTAATCTGTGGTTCTGATACAACTTCAGCATCGTCTGGAACTATTGTGGTCTTACCGCAAGACTTACATTTTGCTTCTTCCCCAACTTTTAGAAATTTCGAAAAAATTTCGGCATCACAATGTTTACAATTAAATTTTAATTCCATTTTACTCCTCCCTTTTTTATTGTTTAGTCTAATATCGGACTAAAATATAAATTGATTAATCTTCGATGTTAGCATTTTATATTTCATTTACTTTCAAAAAGAGAAGCTATTCTTCATCTTGGATGCCCTCGTCCTCGGATGCATCTTCTTCTCCATTACTATCCAATGAAATATCTTCGTTTTCGTCAGTTTTTTCATTTGTTTGAGTAGGTGTTTTAAGGTTAGTCACACGCGGTATTCCTTTAAACATTTCATCTGGAATTTTGAATGATTCGAATAGTTTTGATATTTTTTCCAACGACTTATGACCAATATCTTCTAACATCTTCTTAAGTTCATCATTTATCCGAGAAAGTGGTTCTAATGCTTTACTCGAAATATGAGACGAAACTAATCTTTTTGCAATCTGCTGAGATTGACGACGACTAAACTCTTCAAAAATTTTACCTAGTTCAACAAAACCTAATTTCTTTACAGGGGAAATATCTATTATCTCACCCGATGTAACTTGCTTCGAGGCAGTGTCAAATGTTAAACTCAATTCTAAATATACTTTTTTGCTTGTTGAGCCAGCCATGTAGTGTTCATTCCAATCGTGTTCCCAAATAAGTCGTTGGTCTTCATCCGATAACACATAATAATCTGCCTTATAGACAAAGAAATCAAACTCTGCCAAGACACTAGCGGAAAAACTTATGATAAGTTCACCAGTAGACAACTGACGCACATCAATATCAATAATATCATATACTTCCTTAATTTTGGAAAGATTAGGAGTTTCAAATTCTGTGAGGAAATTAAGCTTTCTATATTCAAACTCGACCCCACGTACAAATGAAATGAGTTCTTCAACAATAAAGGTCTTAAGGTTTAAATCAGGGTGTTCATTTGACGCAAGCTGCGTCTGAATATCCTCAAGGATTTTCATTGTGGGTTTGATATGCTTATTCACAAAACTTTCAAGGTCTGGAAAGAAGTTAACTTCGTAAGTATCTTCACCAAGCAACTGAACATCATTTAATAAATCAGGGTGTAAAGAGCCATCTTCGTCAGCAAAGTCTTTAGTATTAGTGCTAATAAATGCTATTGGCTGTATTGGTTCGCTGGTTACTAATTCAAGGATAGACTGCCATATTAAGGTATCTCGGTAACCAGCACCTTTTTTATTGAATGGTCTTTTGCGTTGCAGGGCTCGTTGTACGATATCTTGATGCGATATATTTGGATAATCCAAGAAGCGAGCCTGAGACTCGGCAAGTTTCGCGTTTAGTAAATCCCTATATTTCTTCTCTAGGTTTTTAATCTCTGCATTGGTGATTGGTTGGTCAAACTCTTGGATTACGAAACGCGCCAATTTGCTAATTTCATTTTCAATAATTCTTCTTGAGTTTCTGAGTTTTTCACTATATTTATTCACAACCTCGTCATAAACAACTTGAGGAATATGAAGTGAATAACCAGTATGATTCAAGCCATCAAAAAATGTTTTGAAAATACTATTGGACATACTAAAATCTTTGTAAATTATGTTTGTGTCAAAAACTATCTTCATTTTCTCAATTATCTCAACTTTGGTCTGTATCAGAGTTCGTATTTGGTTTTCAAGCCCTCCATCGCAATCAACCGTGAAGCTATAAATAGGGCAAAGATTTTACCTATACTTTTCTTAATAATTTTTTTCTTTTTAAAGGAATGTTTTCTATCAAAGACATCATTTCTCACCTTTTTGTTTTATTTAACAGAACTATAAAGATCACTTGCAGCTATGGAACGCAGAGGAATAGCGGCTAAGTGTATCACCTTGTTAAACGTCGTTTGATTACTTTTTTGATTGAGCTATTGCTTCATCAAGACCGAGTAAAAACGATTCAATCAATTGCCCCGGAACAGAAATAATTTTTTCTTTGCTACCATATACCTTTATTTCAAAACCAATCCTATGTTTTTCAAGAAAAGCACGATTTAGCGATATCCCAATAGTTTCAGTTAAGATACTTCCCAATATCGGAGAAGAATCAACGTCAGAAGATATTTTTGTGACTTCATGGCTGATTCCGTCTGTATCTACTGCGTTATCGATATTTCCCCATTCGCCCAAAAATACAAGATCTGCATATAGCTGGATGCTAATGACTTGATTACTTTTAGCATCTACTGAACCTCGAATTAGGAGATCATTGTAAAACTGTGTAGAAACATTATAAAGTTTTTTGAATTTGTCAAATTCTACATTTGCAGCTAATATTAATTTTTCAAATGGCTTATCACCAAGAAGCAAAAATATGTCTTTATTACCAATCTTTGAACCGTCGGCATTTACGATACTAAATAGCAAAGATTCAAGGTCAGTGCGACCACTTAGATAGAAAACAGAATTATTCTCAGTTAATACTTTAGTTGAATATGTTTTATCGCGCTTGTAAAGTTCTCCGTCAATTTCTTCTTGAAAATATCGATATTCTGAAAAAAGTGGTCGTCTTGATCTTGAATCTGCTGCCGTAATAACTCCTGTTTCCAAAACCTTGAAGCTCTGTGATTTTAAATATTCATAGTTGCCCTTAGGTTGGAAGTGCTCTTCCTTATATGGGGCAAAAAAGAAGCTATTGGTGATATATGGTTTAAAACTTTCCGCTATACGAAAAGATTTCCCTTCTAAGGATTCATATAAAAGTAAATTTTCCTGCGTTTTTTTTGCATCATCTGTTGACGATGATACTGAAGTTTGAAGTTTGGAGGTACCAATTCCAGTTGTTTGACAACCAATTAGCACCATTAACAAAAGCAAGACTGAAAAGATTCTTTTAATTTTCATATCCATTTCCTTTTTGGCATTTAACATATATTAGACTGCTTAAAATCCCATATCCTGCTTATTTAAGCAGAATATTACCGGATTGCGATACTTACTTTTCATTGTTCCAATTTTTGATATTAGCTTCTTATATCATCTTATTACTAAAAGAGAATCTATTCTTCGTTTGTCAAATATTTTTCCGCAAACGTGGTATTTTAGGAAGCACAAACAAGATGTAATATAAAAATGCAAATAAATAACTAAAAGGCGCGAAAATAAAATTTAATAATGCAACTGGCAGAAGAGCCCAATTATCATAAACTCCCCTACGTTTCCAGCTTTTTTGAATCTGATTAAAATATACTATTCGTCTCTGGTGTGCTTCCCAATTTGCATTAACTGGTTCCGGAAACGCTCCTTTTATACCATTACTGAGCAAAATTATTATAAATGCCGCATATACAATGATATTAATTATTGTTATGCCTGGCAAAGCTATTTTATTCAAATCCCCTTGTATCATCCTGCTTAACATTCCTCCAAAAATCAACAATAAAGCTCCAGCCAGAAGCCAAACCATACCAATTCTTGATGATTCATAAAGAGTAAAAAGATTCCAAGCGAATGAAAGCAGCAGAATATTTAGAACAATACTGGTTACCCCCAAAAGAATAGTCCAGAAACCAGGGGCACCTTCTACAATTCGTCCTCCAAGTAATGCGTCAATGAGACCGACCCAACTGAGCAGCATAAACCAAAGGTTAATTGCTGCTCTAATAGCCACTATGATTGCTATGGATTTAATGATTCTCTTTTGATAAATAAATGTTTTGTTTGCCATTTAATTCCTCTGTTCCTATCTTCGATATCATCTGCTTCCGCAAATGAGAAACTAATCTTCATTTGTCAAAGTTTTTTTCTTGCTTAGTAAAGCCTTTTTCGGAACTATTTTTTGTCGTCCAAATGCCCAGGAGAAGGAACGTTTGAAGACTTCGGTACCACCCACGCGAACACCATGAAACATGGTTTCCGCCATTTGTGTAGAGCCCAGTATGCGGGCTACGTCTATCATAAGTTCTGCATCTGCCACTAATCTTTCAATATTTTCTTCCGGATATCCTGCCCAGTATTTTAGATCATGCAGGAAACACGCCGGGAACAGGTTGCTTTTTTTCCAGGAATTAAACCATAACGAGCAGCCGTCACTCTTGAATGGAATGTGTGGTGGGGCTTTCTCGATCTTTTTCCAAAGTTGTGGAAGCTCGAAAAACTCACAGACCTCCTTAATTTTGGAAAAAGATACTTCTTCGCCTTTTGGAGGTAATTCCATTTTGTCTGGTATTTTCATCACGTTCCTCGCTTCAATTTTTTCTTTGTTAGTTTGTTTTGGTAAAATTTCTGAAGATCTCGAAGTTTTGTTCAATTTGTTGGGAATTTTCTAATTCATTCTTAAAATATTTTTTTAGCCCGAGATTTTCTAAAAGACGTTGTTGGAATGCGTATTTTCCATTTTTGCCAGGCTGATTTTTTTGAAAAGTATTTTTCTAATTAGTGGTCCTATTATGCTATTATTAGAAATACGTTCCATCTGAATCTTATTAGCTTCATTATCAGGGATACCTTTAAACTCTTGTGCAAGCTTTTTTTGAATATCCCATTTCATTTGTACACAATCAAAGCGTTTATGTTTTTTCATTGTTCAACAACCTCTTTTGGCGAATAAATATGGATTGGTTTATATCCATTCAATAAATTGACAGCCTGATACCCACTTATTTTATCATAATGAACAATATGTTTGAAATTCCAGCTTACAATAAAATCAACCTCTGCAATAGAAGCAGAAGCAACGTGTTCAGCATCAGCTTTACAAGAATTACTAACTACTGCGGCTTTCAGGTATTTATCCCGAAGAAATCCGATTTCATCAGAATATTCCAATAATTCTACTGAATTCGGAGGTAAATCTGCTAATACTTTTTGAACAAAATCAGGTGCATTATCAAGTTCACGCAAAGTGGTTGTAGAAACGATGAGAATAAATTTTCCGGTTTTAATATCTTTAAAAAAAGACTTACTTTCCTCTGAAAATTCATCGTCAAAGCAACCTCCAAAAACAGAAGTATCCGCATAAATTCTAAGTTTTTTCATAATGGGATCCTATTTTTTTAAAAAATAAATATTATTATGCTAATAATTAAATAATCTGATTAAAAAGACATTATATGACATTTTACTTCCTCAATCCAAATGTAATATGGTTTTTATTAAAAAAAATTGTCAACATTTTAAAAATAATTTTCATATTTCTTACAAACTTGTCTTAATAAAATTTCTGAATATCTCGAAATTTTGTTCGATCTGTTGGGTATTTGTTAATTCATTCTTAAAATATTTTGTTAATTCATGACTTTCTAAAAATCGCTGCTGGAAAGCGTATTCTCCGGTTTTATAATCTACTTCCGGATGAAACTGAACACCCCAAACAGGTTGTTTTTTATATTGATAAGCTTGAATCGGACAATCGTCATTTGAGGCAATTACTCTGAAATCATCAGTCAAATTGCAAACTTCATCATAATGTGATTCATAAGAGACTGGATTCTCTATTCCTTCAAAAAGAGGGTTAGGATCCAGTTTAACTTTTTTCCAGCCGAATTCTGGTTTTTCTGCTTTTCTACAGGCTTTGCTTCCCAGAATAGCTTTTGCCAGAATTTGATGACCATAACAAATTCCCAGGATCGATTTATTATGATTCAGAAAATGACGGATAACTTTAAATATTTTTTCATCATCTTCGTTATCTTGGGATGCAAACAACTCCGAACCGGTTATTAAAAGCTGATCATATCGCGATAATCTGGAGTCTTTTATTTCATCATTAGGATAGCAAATTTCGGAAGCACACTTTAAATTATTAAAAATGTTTGAAAAAATAAGATCATACTTTCTCTTTTTCTCAATATCAATAATCGTGTTCAATATTAGAAGCATTTTTTTGATTCCTTCACTTAAATTTTCAGACAATATAAGTCGCACATGAACCATAAAATATTTTTTCTTTGTCACTATTTATGTAAAGGTTTTTTCGATTTGAAGTATCAAAGGCTTCAAGTGTTTACTTTTCAATAATAAATTTCTTGCACAATATTAATCGATTTTTTAAGAGTAATAACAGTTTAAGAAGTCAGAGAGCAAAGATTTTTTTTTATTAGACACTCAAGAAAAAAAATGAGTTCTGCAAAATAGAGTGTTTTTGTCATCCTGAGAAATTCATCTTGCTTTTTCGTCGAAGGATCTCTGCTTATAATGAGATTCTTCGTTGGAGACTAATTCGAAGATTTCCTCAGAAAGACAGCCTTTTTTCTTTTTGTAGAACCCTTAAGAAAAAAAATAATAAGGAGCAAAAATGCATAATTATATCAAGCCATTAGTTAAAGAATTTAAGAACAATGCAAATCCCACAAATGCAGAACCAATGGCAAAATATATGAAAAATTTGTTTCCCTATCTGGGAATAAAGACACCGGAAAGAAGAGAAATAACCAAAAAGTTTTTCAAGGAAAAGGGGCTTCCTGAAATTTCAGATTTGGAAGAAATAATTCGTGATTTATGGGAACTTCCGGAAAGGGAATTCCAGTATTTTGCAATTGGATTGATGGTAAAACTCAAAGAGAAAGTTGATAAAGATATTATTAAGTTGTACGAATACCTGACCGCAACTAAATCCTGGTGGGATTCTGTGGATGGGATTGCAACCTGGTTGGTTGGAAGTTTGTTCCGGAGATTTCCCGAAATGATCAAACCTTACACCGAGAAATGGATGAAATCAAATAATATGTGGCTGCAGAGAACTGCAATTTTATTTCAACTTGGTTATAAAGACAAAACAGATGTAAAACTACTTTTCAAGAATATAAAAAAATGTATGGATTCAAAGGAATTTTTCATTCGGAAAGCGATCGGCTGGGCTTTACGGGAATATTCCAAAACAGATGCTAAAGCCGTGATCAATTTTGTGGAAAATAATGAACTTGCACCTTTGAGTAAAAGAGAAGCATTGAAATGGTTGAAGAATAAGGGGAAAATTTAACAGCGAACCCGCCTTCGCTACGCTTCGTCGTGGCAGGCAAAATGAACAATGACGAATAAAAAAATGTTTATTAAATTAATTATTTATGTGCCTTTTTGTGCATTTTCGCGGCAATTAATCCGTCCAATCCGTGTAAATCCGTGAGCTAATATATGAAATTTATAGCAGACTTCCACATCCATTCCCATTTTTCAATCGCAACAAGCAAGCAGCTTATTCCCGAATATCTCGATTATTGGGCAAAATTGAAAGGCATAACAGTTATCGGAACCGGGGATTTCACTCATCCGGGCTGGATTAAAGAACTGAAGGAAAAACTGGAACCAGCTGAACAAGGACTTTTCAAACTGAAGAAGGAATATATTTTACCAAACTTACCAAATTTCCAAAATTTGGGAAGTTTTTCTACTCAACAAGTCCGTTTCCTTCTCACTTCCGAAATCAGCAATATTTACAAAAAAAACGGAAAAGTCCGAAAAGTTCACAACGTGATTTTTGCTCCAGATTTTGAAACAGTCGAGAAAATCCAGCAGTCGCTCATCAAAATCGGTGGAAACATAACCTCCGACGGACGACCGATACTGGGATTGGATTCCAAAAACATGCTGGAAATTTGCCTACAAGCTTCAGAAAATATTTTCTTTGTTCCCGCACATGTCTGGACGCCCTGGTTTTCGGTTCTGGGAGCCAAATCCGGTTTTGATTCACTTGAGGAATGTTACGAGGATTTGACGAAATATATTTATGCAGCAGAAACAGGTTTATCATCAGATCCACCGATGAACTGGATTTGTAGCATTCTCGACAAATTTACTCTCATTTCCAATTCTGATGCTCATTCACCTGAAAAGCTGGGAAGAAATGCCAATATTTTCAATACCGAAATTTCCTACAATTCCATCGTAAATGCTTTGAAAACGGGAAATCCGGAACAGTGTCTCGGAACGATCGACCTTTTTCCGCAGGAAGGAAAATATCATTATGACGGTCATCGTAAATGCGGAATTTTGTGGAATCCGGTTGAGACTTTGCAGCATAAAGGAATCTGTTCCAAATGCGGGAAAAAAGTTACAGTTGGTGTGATGAATCGGGTTGTGCAATTGTCTGATAGAGAGGATTTCAGGGAAAGAAAAAACCGATTACCGTTTTATTCGATCATTCCATTAAAAGAGCTTTTATCGGAAATTCAGGGGGTTGGTCCGAATTCCAAAAAGATCGGTAAAATCTATCATTCTGTTTTGAATGAAATCGGACCGGAACTCGATATTCTTCTAAACAAACCAATCGAGGAAATTAAAAACAATGGAAACGATATTCTTGCAGAAGCGATTCGCAGAATGCGGAATGGAGAGATTTATATCAAGGAAGGTTTTGATGGAGAGTTCGGAATAATCAAAGTTTTTAAAGAAGGTGAAATACAGTCTTTTGAAGATTCTTTATTTAAAGATATTTTCCAGGTAAAACCGCCTGCAAAAAGAAAACTTATCAATTTTGACCTGGAAGAATACAGGAGATTACAAAACATTCAAAAAGAAAAACCAGATGTAGAAAATAAAGTTGTCTCAAAAATAAAACCAGAAAATCAGGATTTAATAAAACATCTGAATCCGGAACAGCAAAAAGCAGCCCAACACTTTTCTGATCCGGCTTTGATCGTTGCCGGACCGGGAACCGGAAAGACCCGCGTGATTGCGGTTCGCATCGCAAACCTGATCAGAAATAAAAAAGTTAATCCCGAAAATATTCTGGCTGTTACTTTTACGAATAAAGCAGCAAATGAGATGAAACAGCGACTGGGACTTCTTCTCGAAAAGGAAATTGTTTCTCAATTGCAAGTTTGCACTTTTCACGCTTTCGGATATAAGATCATTCTGGAACATCTCGCTGAAACCGGTCGCAGAAAGAATTTCACGATCATCGATGAAGATTACAAAAGAATAATTTTTCAACAAATTGGGTGTGATAAAAAGCAGTTAAAGAAAATTTCAGAATTGATAACAGAAAATAAACAGAATTTGAAAACAGTGGAAGAAATAAGCGAGAATTCTGAAATCTTCAAAAAATACGAAGGAATATTAAAAGGACAAAATCTGTTTGATCTGGATGATTTGATCTATCTTCCAGTTCTGCTTTTTAAGAAATATCCGGAAATTTTAACTCATTACAGAGATCAATTTCAATGGATTATGGTCGATGAATTCCAAGACGTAAATTTCGCTCAATATCAATTGATCCGGAAATTGATGCCGGGAAATGATTCCAATCTTTGCGTTATTGGCGATCCGAACCAGTCAATTTATGGTTTTCGCGGAGCTGATGTTAAATTTATCCAAAGCTTCACCAATGATTATCCAAAGGTAAAAATTTATAAGCTGAGAAAAAGTTATCGCTGTCCTGAAAATGTTCTCAAAGCTTCTGATAATGTAATTCAAAAAAAATCTGAAAAGAGATTATTAGAGGGAATTAAATCCGGTCTGAAAATAAAAATATCGGAAAATAGTTCGGATAAAAGTGAAGCAGAATTCATTGCCCGGACAATTGAGAAAATGATAGGCGGGTTACGCTTCTTTTCGATGGACAGCCGGATCACGGAAGGCAATGAAGAAGCAGAAATTAAGAGTCTTTCCGATTTTGTGGTTCTCTGCAGGATAAAAAGCCAGATGAAAGTTTTGGAAAAAGCGTTCAAAGATCACAGCATTCCATTTCAAAAAATTGGAACAGAAACCTTGTTCAACAAAGAACCTGTTAAATCTATTATTGAAATTATCAGTTTTTTGAGAAATCCTGAGCAGATTTTTTTGAAAGAGAAATTAGCACCCAAAATAAAGATAAACGAAATTGAATTTTTGAAGAACAAAATTTCTGTTGAATCCGTAAAAGATATTATCCAATCTATTAGTGAAAAATGTTTTCAAAAAGAAAAGGATAATGAAGATATTAAGAAATTGCTCGCTTTTTCTGAAAAATACGGAAGCAATATCGATGAGTTCCTGAAGAATATATTTCTCGGAACGGAAGTCGATACCTTCCAACCTGAACTTGAAAAAGCAACATTGATGACACTTCACGCAGCGAAAGGTTTGGAATTTCAATGTGTTTTCATAGTGGGCTGCGAAGAGGGATTGCTGCCGTATTCTTTGTTTGATGTTTCGGATATAGAGGAAGAAAAACGCCTGCTTTATGTGGGAATGACCAGAGCAAAGAAATACCTCTATCTTACTCATGCTAAAAAAAGATTTCTAATGGGAAAAGAATATAAACCGGCAAGAAGTCCTTTTCTGAACAGAATTGAAAAGGAATTGATCGAATTCCCCCAAAGCGAATATAAGAAGAAAAGAGAGAAAGATAATTTGCAAATGAAATTGTTTGAGTGAACTACTTATTGTTCCCAATCCCCTGCTTGCCGGGGCGTAGTTTACGGAGAATGGATTGGGAACACGAGATTCTGCAAAACCTCAGTTTTGTGTTGTATAACAGAAACAGGGGTTTCTGTGAAAAGTGCGTTCCCAAAGAGGGCTTTAGAACGATTAAATAAAAGAGCATTCCCCTAAAAAATTCTGTTTGGAGGTTTGTAAATAAATGCACGAAACAGATCTTTTCCCACCTATAAAAAAACACCTGGAAGCAAGCGGCTACACAGTTCGAGCGGAAGTAAGAGATTGCGATATCACAGCCTTCAAAGACGATGAATTGATCATTATTGAATTGAAATTGAATGTGAATATTCCTCTGCTCATTCAGGCTACAGATAGGCAGAGAATTACCGATTCAGTCTACGTGGCAATTCCTCGACCCTCCAACCGAACTCAGAAAAAACGGTGGAAAGGCGTGAAACACATTCTTCGCAGACTGGAGATCGGCTTGATCTTTGTGGATGTGGAACTGGATACAGTGGAAACGGTTTTTCATCCTATCGAATTTCAAAGAAAGAAGTTTAAGAAACGACGGAAAGTATTATTGGAGGAAGCTTCACAGAGAAAAGAAAATCTGAATATAGGTGGTTCATCCAAACGCAAAATCGTCACGGTTTATAGACAAAATGCTATCCGGATCGCTGCTTATTTGCAGCAATTAGGGCCTTCCAAACCCAAAGATCTAAGAAAACTGGGAACGGGAGATAAAACCCTCTCCATTCTCGGGAAAAATTTTTATGGCTGGTTCCAACGGGTGGATAGAGGAGTTTATGAGCTTACCGCCAAAGGGAAAACGGCTATGAAAGAAAATAAATATCTGGCAGAGAAATATAAATTGAAATAGAAAAAGATGACCTGCTAAGGAAGTTGTTTGAGTGAGCGATGAGTAAGCTGTTAATCCGGGTTGTCCTTCTCTTTCCTTGCACTATTTGACCAGTGAAATGCAGAACCCGACTTTTTCCAACCTCGCTTCTGGTAGAAATTCGGTTTACCCGGTGCTGCTGTTAAACAGATGATGTAGAAATCCATCATCTCTTCTCTCAACTGCTGGAGAATCGTTGAACCAATGCCTTTGCCCTGATAAACAAGGCCAACCCCCAAATCAACGATCATTCCATTGGTTTTTGGTAGGTTGTAGGCCCGTCGATCCATTCCGATTTATCATACCAAGCTTTAGGATAACCGATTTCTTGAGCCATTTTTTCCGGTTCGTTTATATAGCCATCATCGTAACGGGCAACTAATTGCCAGGCTAATTCCCACCAATACTTTACAACCTGATCTGCCTGATTCAGACAGAAAGTTGTAAGCAATTG
>Ga0222636_1000956_pt1 | contig 12444 bp, 9 predicted proteins | sample AntAcemetagen141_FD_179811 | JGI IMG/M metagenome (GOLD analysis project Ga0222636, IMG submission 179811) | Saline water microbial communities from Ace Lake, Antarctica - #141 | ecosystem: Environmental > Aquatic > Non-marine Saline and Alkaline > Saline | place: Antarctica: Ace Lake | collected...
GTTTGTTAGCCATTAGCGGAGCCACTGTCAACGGCAGCTTTGACAGCTTCTGTTACGTCATTGCCATCCTCGTCAATGATATTGAGATTCATTGCATAAATCACATTTTCAATCCATTTAGAATGTGTTTCTAATTCAGCAAGCTTTTGCCCGTGTGCATTAACGGTCGTTTTTGAACGAACGGAGTTTATCCATCCACAAAAATAATCTGACAAACGGTCACACTCTCTATATCGATCGACTCTTGGGAGATCAATATGAAAATCCGAATCGCTTTGCTTTAATAGGAAGTTTACAAAAGAAACCCCCAGGGCCTTCCCATATCCCGGCCCTTCTTCATCGCAAGCAAAATTATCGCTTAGAAACTTGCCGCTAATATTCTGACATTCGGATAGATATCGTACAACGTGATGGTACCAAATCAAATAACCTGCGCGCAAAACCGGAAAGGAAATGTCTTTCTCATTGCTAATCTGGAAAACTAGACAATTCCTATTCTTCGCATCAAGTCGCTGCGTCACAAAGCGTCGGTTTTGCATATAGAAAGCCCATGAAAACCAACTCATTTCACCTTCATTTGTTGATACGCAATTGACTTGAAAGTCTATCTCGCTTGAATATTTGAGGCAACTATCAATAAATAGGTCTCTGGTTTGACTTTTTCGCCTTCCGCCAGCCCACTTGACGAAGCTACCATTTTGATTTCTTGGGATAAGTCTATTGATCCAATACTCGATATGCTCGATGCTCTGAAAATGGCAAGCTGCAACCGTGTGAAAAACACTCTTATTGCCTTCCATCCACTCTTGAGGTTGAGCATCGAGAGTTGTGATCATAAGTCAATTTCCATTGGCTAACGTCCGGCATAACCCGCTGGCAAAGGAGCGTAGCGGATTTGCCAGTCCGCCGTTAATGCGGTTGTTAGCAGATCGTTGTTCGGTTACTCTATGACATGTTGAACGAAATCTCTTGCAATTGCGAGTTCTGGGTCAATTTTTAAGTCTTTTGCCATTACATCGTTTACCCATTTTGGCCCGTGATTGCCGATGCTCTTTACAAAACTTTCTAACTGACCGACTTCAACAACGTACAGACCAACTTCCTGTAGCTTCATATGTATTCGGTCATAAGCTTTTGTTGGGTCACCGTTTGGAATGAATGCCTTGCCAACTTCTTTGGCGTGTGCCCAGGCAGATGCTTTTTTCAGAGTCTTTTGAATTTCTGAAATTTTATTTCTTGGGATAATTCTTTCAGTAACAGAGCTGAATATTCCCTCTATTTCAGCTTTCAACTCTTGTGCTTCCAACTCTGGTCGTTTTTGATCAATTGATGCTTTCACTGTTTTCCAGTCAGTTTCAATGTCCGCCCAAATACCATCCATTTCTTCAAAAATACCCTTAAGTGGGTTCACGTCATTTAAAACGTCAAAATCAGTTATTACTTTCACCAACACATTTAATTTAACCAATGACTTAACAACAGTTGCTATTCGATGTTTTCCGCCGCAATGTATAAACAGGAGGTCCGGGCTAATTGAGTCGGTGTTTTCATAAATTGCAGACATTACTGCAGAATAAAAACGACAGTCTGAGTCGCTCTCACATATGATTACTTTGGAATGAAATAGACCATTAAGGACGTTCGAATGTCTCAATAATGAGTCGTTCCAAATGCTGTTAATATCTGAGTTATTAAGTACGCTAACTCTATTAATGCTTCCATCTCTTTGAATTCGAATAATTTTTAAATTTGAGTTGTCAGTGTCTAAAAGACCTTTAAGAAAATCTTCGCTATGCGTAGCTAAAAACAACTGTCTTTCAGAAGGCAAATCTTTTGCGAGCATTTTGCCCAGCAGTCTTGCTTGTGGCGGATGTAAAAAAGCTTCAGGCTCATCTATTAAAATAATGGAATGTTTCGATATAAACGCATTAAGTAAAACGCCAACGAAACTCCTCATCCCATCACCTTGTAAATGAAGAAAGTCAAGCTTTTCTAATTCCTCAAGATAACTCTCAGAAACTCTGTCTGCCCCTTTTTTTGGGACCGGCCTTTCACCTACATAAAGAGGGACTTCGTTTCCTGCATTACGGTGAACTATTAAATCCGTACCAAAAGCCTGTCTGAAATAATCACTAAACTTTTTTTCTAATTCATCGTGTTTTTGTAGAAAATGAATTGGATGAGAAAGAGGTGCTGAGGTGATTTTAATACTGTTTGGTGGACTTGCCGCTTTTAATCGGTCTTCTGTACTAAGAGCATTCACAAAAAGTGAAAATAAATCGCCAATACCATTTTTGTAATTATTCCAATGTTGCTTAACATTCGGGTGATACACGTTATAACCGAAGCCCTGATAATAAGGCTCTGGATTGTTAGAGAAGACTTTTTTAGAAATAGATTCCAGTAAAGAAAATAAATCGGCCTCTTCACCAGCTTTTTCTATTGATATATCATTCAACACTACGCCCCTATTATTTTTTTGACGCAGAAGGTTTGCTGATTCCTTCAATGATGCACTTTTACCAGCGTTATTTGGACCTACAAATACAGTAATGTCGTTTTTAGAAAATTCGACTTTAGAATTATCACTAAATTCAATTTCATTTATCCATATTCTTGTGTTCATAATACATTCTCTCTGCTAACATAGATTAGACGGCCTAATAGCCGTATTTAATTACGGCTAGTTGCCGCCTCAAAGTAAAAAAATATAAACAATACAGCGTATTACTATTCGCTTTTGTTTCAAAGATAAAGGTAGAGTAGAGCACTGATTCAAATAGTTGTCTCCGTTCCTTGCGATGACGCCTCGCCGCACGCGGCTACTACGTGGTGAAGTTCCTACTTTCATCAATGCTCCCTCATCAAACCGTGCGTACGGTTTTCCCGTACACGGCTTTCCGATATTCTTCATTGTAAGGCTTGCGCCTCTTTCCATTTCGCATTCGTTGGTATTTTATACAGGCCAAGTTGGCGATAGAGATAATCCGTTGGAAAACGTTTGTATCCCTCACCTTGGCAACGAAGTTTGTGCCGTTTGCGTAAATGCCTTCGCACACGTTCCTCCGTAAACCACTTGACCCTGCCCAGTACATGTGTACTATTTCCATAATGAAAATACGCAGACCAGCCTCGCACCACATAATTGACATCATCGATCAACCACATGAGTGGGAGGGGATTTCTTCGACGGTTGGTTAATTCTTTCACTTTGGCTTTGATGCGCTTGACTGAACGCTTGGACGGTTCAACATGCGGATAATTATTACCGCTTCGACGACTTCGGCGCATTTGGAATCGAAAACCAAGAAAATCAAAACCCTCTTTGTAGGCATTAACAACCGAGGTTTTCTTCTCATTTAGTCGAAGGTCACATCTGTCCAAAACCATCTTCACCATTTGCATAGGCGCGTCTACTCTGCCCTTGCAGAGTATTACAAAGTCATCGGCATATCTCACAAGTTGTGCGCCGTACCGACGCGACAACTCCCGGCGTTTCCATATCCTATCGAGAAGATGAAGATATAAGTTTGCCAGAAGTGGTGAGATGACGCCTCCTTGTGGAGTACCAAGGCGATTTCCTTTACCTCCGCCGATCGTCCTACGCTTGTCATTCTCCTCTTCAACTACCGGCGCTTTGAGCCATTGCTTTATCAATGCAAGGATAGCCTTGTCATTAATTCGCTCGGCTACTACAGTCAGAAGTTTTGCATGGGGAATAGTATCAAAGCACTTCGACAGGTCTGCGTCGATAACTTGACGATGTCCTGTCAGCAGTGCCTTGGTGATTGCGTCAACTGCATCATGGGCTGACCGCTTTGGGCGAAAACCATAGGAGTTATCGCAAAAATCGGCTTCAAAAATAGGTTCGATCACAAGCTTAACAGCCATTTGAACGACCCGATCACGAATTGTAGGAATACCGAGCGGTCTTTGACTACCGTCAGGCTTGGGAATCCAAACCCTACGGACAGCTTGACATCGATATTGCTTATTCCTCAACTCATGTTCCAACGCTTGCAAAAATTTAATTTCCCTCTCTCCCTCCTTAATGGCTTCAAAGCTTACACCGTCAATTCCCGGTGCTCCCTTATTAGCTCGGACAAGGTTATAGGCATGACCCAGGATGTCTTTCCGACATACCTTGTCATACAAGGAGTAGAAACGAAAACTCGATTCTTGCTTGGCCTTACAGTAGAGCTTCCTCTGTAGCGTCCTGATCTTTACAGGAGTTATTAGCATTACGCAATCTCCTTATCCTCCGCTCTTTGGTTGCATGAACAAAGTAGGGTTCCTTTCCTCAGTCATGGGTTATGTTGTCCCATGTCTTCAAGCGGTACTATGAACCCCTCCGACTCCCAATACAGCCCGATGGACTTTCGGACATTCCTTATATCCACCAGTTGATGGCCCTGCCTCATCACCGCATCGGGTCTCCCGCACTGCACTGTTCTTCTTCCGACACATGCCATCCCTGCTACCCCGAGAGATCCGCCGAGATTCTTCCGTTATCATATCTCAGCAACAGCGGCCTTCCCCATATGACCAGAGGGTCGGCATCTCCAAACAGTGACGAGGCTACATATAGGTTCACTTACGTTACGGCCTGCATCTTTGCCCATGGGAAACTTACAACCCCTGGTTACCCAGACGCTGCTTCCCGGTACTAAGGAGGCGTACGGACAATTCCCCCTGCTGGACTTTAACCAGCTAGAACAACAGCCGTTTTACGGCATACGGTCAGGTCTGCCTTTGACTTTTATTAATTCATCGTCAAGGGTATTTACGTTCCTCAGTTCATAAGTTTGTATCGTCAAGAATAGAAAAATTAAAGCAAAAAGCCCTGTTCCTTCATGTTGCAATAAAGGAACAGGGCTTCATTTTTCTGCAATGCAATGGCTTGTCAACTGATCTCCCTTTTTTGACTTCCACAATCAGATCAAAAATAATTCGAAATATTGTATATCAGTTTAATATATAAATCAATTTATTATCTTTTCAGGATGATGCTTGAGAGATATTGATCGATTTTCATGCCTTTTCTTTTTTATCCATTAAAAAAGGCCCAACCTTCTGAAAAGATTGGGCCATATTTTTTTTGGCTCCCCAGCACGGACTCGAACCGCGGACAAGATGGTTAACAGCCATCTGCTCTGCCAACTGAGCTACTGGGGATTATAATTAAAAGATTTTAATTATTAAAAACTCAAATTAAAGTCAAGAAAAAATAGTTTCAGGATTCAATTCTTTTTATTTTTATTGACAACTCATCAAGCTGTTCCTTGCCAGCTTCAGATGGTGCATTTGTTAAAACGCATGCTGCTTTCTGTGTCTTTGGAAAGGCTATAACATCGCGAATAGACGGCTGACCGCATAAAAGCATGACCAGTCTGTCAAAGCCAAATGCTATGCCTCCATGTGGAGGGGCTCCGCTATCAAGGGCTGAAAGCAAAAATCCGAATTTCTCCTCGTATGTTTTTCGATCCATGCTCAAGGTTTCAAACACCTTTTCCTGCATTTCCTTTTGATGAATACGTATGCTTCCACCTCCGATCTCAAAACCATTTAAAACAAGATCATAGGCGCGCGATCTCACGGCAAGAGGATTTTTGCTGAGCAGTTCGATATCTTCTTCAAATGGCGCTGTAAATGGATGATGCAGAGCCTGATATCTTTTCTCTGTTTCATCATATTCCAGCAAGGGAAAATCAGTAACCCATACAAAGTTGAATTCACTTTTGTTTATAAGGCCAAGCCTTTCTCCCAAATGATTTCTAAGATGTCCGAGCGACTCATTAGCTATATCCGGCTGATCAGCCACAAAAAGTATCAGATCACCCACTTCCATATTCAGACGCAAACTCAATTCTTCTTTTTCCTGGTCTGTAAAAAATTTTGTTATCGGAGATTGCCAGGAATCTTCTTTTATCTTTATCCATGCAATGCCCTTTGCCTTATATATTGAAGCAAACTTTGCAAAATCATCAATTTCCTTTCTTGAAAAATCAACACAGCCTTTTGCATTCAAAGCCTTTACTATTCCGCCTTTTTTCACAACGCTTGAAAAAACCTTGAAATCTGAATCTTTTACAATATCTGATACATCCTTTAATTCAAGGCCAAATCTGATATCCGGTTTATCAAGGCCAAAGCGGTCAATAGCATCTGCATATTTAAGACGGGGAAAAGGAGACTTGATTTCCATTTCAAGTACATTTTGGAAAAGATCCTTTATCATGCCTTCAGAAATTTTTATAATATCATCTTCACCCACAAATGACATCTCAAAATCTATCTGTGTAAATTCAGGCTGACGGTCTGCTCTGAGGTCCTCATCTCTGAAGCATCGAACAATCTGATAATAACGATCAAATCCCGATATCATCAAAAGCTGCTTAAACAGCTGGGGGGACTGAGGCAAAGCATAAAACTGCCCTGGATTTACCCTGCTGGGAACAAGGTAATCCCTTGCCCCTTCAGGAGTGCTTCGTGTTAAAAAAGGAGTTTCGATTTCAATAAAACCGTTTTTATTAAGATACTGGCGCATCGAGGCAGAAGCCTTGTGCCTTAAAATAATATTTTTCTGCAATCTGGGACGCCGCAAATCAAGATGCCGGTATTTCAAACGGAGGTTTTCCGATACATCAACTTTTTCTTCAATTAAAAACGGAGGTGTTTTTGAGGTATTGAATATTTTCAGTTCAAAAACGGTTATCTCAATTTCACCGGTTCGCAAATTAGGATTAAGCATGTCCTCAGGTCTTGCATCAACAATTCCACGAACGCCAATAACATATTCACTTCTGAGGTCATGTGCCTCTCCATGCACTTTTTTATCTTTTAAAGGATTAAAGACAATCTGGGTAAGGCCTTCTCTGTCTCTCAAATCCACAAAAATAACTCCACCATGATCTCTTCTGCGCTGCACCCACCCCATAAGCACAACCTCTCTGCCTATGTGGCTGGCATTGAGTTCACAGCAGTTGTGAGTGCGTCTCATTTCTCCGAGCAAATCAGTCAATTACTTAATTCCTTTCAATATAATTTCTTTAACATGGTCAAAACTTTGATGAATTCGTAACAGGATTAATCAGCTTTTTTACGAGGGCGTCAAAGTTATTAAAAATCAAAAACATTATAATTCTGCTAACGGATTTTATCTTTAACAGCTTCAACCAAATTGTCCAAAGGAAAAGACAATTGTTCTTTGGTTATCATATTTCGCAGAATAACCGATTTCTGTTCAATTTCTTTTTCCCCGACAATCAGCACGTATTTTGCACCAAGCCTGTTTGCCTTCTTCATCTGACTTTTTAAACTTTTATCAGCAAAATCAATCTCAGCATTTATTCCTGCAAGGCTGAAAGCACATGACCAGTCAAAGGCTATTGACTGGCTTTTTTCACCAAGCGCTGCTATAAAAATATCCGGATTCCGCACAAAATCTTCAGCTTTTAAATCAGTTAGTTCAACAAATCTGTCCAGACCGATTGCAAATCCTGCTGCCGGCTGGTCAGGTCCGCCAAGGGCTTTGACAAGGCCATCATATCTGCCCCCTCCGGCAACTGCATTTTGAGCGCCAAGAGAACCTGTCTGTATTTCAAAGGTGGTTCGGTTATAATAATCAAGACCTCTTACCAGACGCTTGTCAACCTCAAACTCAATTTTAAGTTTTTCAAGGGCGTTTTTTACTGCCTCGAAATGCTTGCTGCATTCAGGACACAAATAATCAAGTATAGACGGCGCATCTGCCATGGCCAGGCCACATGAAGGAACTTTGCAGTCAAATACTCTTAAGGGATTGCGCCTGCTCCTTCTTGTACAGTCTGAACAAAGATTTTCTGATACTTCTGATAAAAAAACGGAAAGAGCTTTGTTAAATTCAGGACGGCATTTTTTGCAACCCAATGAATTTATACGTGCCGTTACACTCGTCGCTGAAAGCCTTTTGAAAAGGGTTGCAAGGATAAAGATAAGCTGGGCATCTATAAATGGTGAGTCTATACCAAACACTTCAGCATTAATCTGATAAAACTGTCTGTATCTTCCCTTTTGAGGTCTTTCCCTTCGAAACATCGGTCCGATAGTATAAAGTTTTCGCACAGGATCGTTTGCATACAGTTTGTGCTGAATATAGGAACGCACAACCGATGCTGTTGCCTCGGGTCTAAGTGTAAGAAGATCGCCTTTTCTGTCGGAAAAAGTATACATCTCTTTTTCAACAATATCGGTATCCTCTCCAATACTCCGTGCAAAAAGCTCGGCACGTTCCAGGATTGGAATGCGTATCTCTTTAAAACCAAAGTTTTCTAAAATCAGACGAGCTGTTTTCTCTATATGTTGCCAGAGTTCAACTTCTCCCGGCAGGATATCTTTAAAACCCCTTATTAACTGTATCATGTTTCAGCGCTTATTCCTTTATAGTTTTATACTACTTTTTTATCACTATCTCAGCAACAGTTACTTAGTCAATACCAATATTGATGGCGTCGTAAAAAGCCCCATCTACTGTGCTTGTCCGCCTCAGGCGGGTTGTAGTATTTTTTCAGACCCTCGACATACTATAGGTATGCCTTCGGTCCTGAAAAAATACTACGCCTTGTATATGAACCCTGGTCGCCTCCAGCGCCGCCAAAGGCGGGTAAACCTTTTTACTTAGCCATCTGCAGTTAAATTCGTGACTTTTTACGAATTCATCAATATGGCTCTTCTCCAATTTAGTTGGAGAAGAGGGTCCAAGGATTCAAGGGATCAAGGATTCAAGGGTTTGTTTTCTAAAAACTTTATCAGCGCTTTTGATGTTCTTTCGCTTTCTGCTATATCTTTTTTTATGTAAAGCATCCTGATGTAATCCCTGGTTGTCTTTCTTCCATATCCTTCTGCTATATCTTTCTTCCTCGAGCGCTGAGGGTTAGGGCTTCACTGCGTGTCACTTGACCCCTTGTACCCTCTGAGATTACACCCGCTTAATTAGAAATAACCCACTTGTTTTAGCTTCTCGCCAGAGGCGAGCAAAAATTGACTACAACTAATCGGGAGATGATCCCTAAATATTAATTGAGTTTTTACTCAATCAGGGTATTATAAAACAGTTTGATGTTTCCCTTGACAGCAGGCATTTCAAATTATTAGCCTGTTGTCATATGTTATTTAATTAACCTGTTTCACCTGTAAAATACCGGTATTCCAGTGAAACATATTTCTGTAGAGGTAAAAATCATGCAATCTCAGGTTACGCTTACCACGCTTTATAATATGAAAAAAAAGGGAGAAAAAATCGTCGCTATAACGGCCTACGATTATCCATTTGCAAAAATTATTGATGAAGCCGGAGTACACATAATCCTTGTCGGCGATTCTCTGGGAATGGTTGTTCAGGGAGAATCAAGCACTCTTCCGGTTACAATGGAGCATATGATATATCATACAAAAATCGTGTCAAGAGCCGTAAAATCCGCCATGGTAATCGGTGATATGCCTTTTATGTCCTATCATGTAAGTATTAAGAAGGCAGTCGCCAATGCAGGACGCTTTCTAAAAGAAGCTGGTGCGTGCGCTGTAAAGCTGGAAGGAGGAGCAGATGTAAGCGAAACAATCCATGCGATTTCAAATGCCAGTATTCCTGTGCAGGCCCATATCGGCCTCACTCCGCAGTCTGTTCACAAAATGGGGGGTTATAAAGTACAGCGTGATGAAGAACGACTAATGGCCGATGCTATTGAAGTTGAATCAGCAGGAGCTTTCTCGGTTGTTTTAGAGGGCATTCCATCCTCTATTTCACAAAAAATCACAAAAGCCTTAACCATCCCGACAATAGGAATAGGAGCAGGCCCTCATTGTGACGGGCAGATACTTGTCCTGCACGATCTTCTTGGGTTGAACCAGGGGCATGTGCCAAAATTTGTAAAAAAATATGCTGCCATCGGAGATACAGCTGGAACCGCCATTAAACAATACGCAAAGGAAGTTCAGGCAGGTAAATTCCCTGCAAAAAAACATTGTTATTAACATCTAAAATAAGCGATTAGCTTTTAGCAGTTAGCACAACAATTTCAATATATTGCTAAAGCTCAACATTTCACCCGATGGGTGAAAATCGAATCGCTGGTAACCACACGAAATAATAAGAGCTAACCGCTAATTGCTTAATCAGGGTAGTATTTAAATTTTTCAATGTTTTCATTTTCAGTTTGTAATGTAAACGGTAATAATCGGAACTTTTTTTATTATGTTTTTTTACCACAATTCTAATCTTCGTGCTCCTTCTTGTTCTTCGTGGTTTATTTTATAATCATGAAACCTTCTATTGCCATAGTCGGTTGCGGCAGGGTCGGCACAGCCATTGGAAAATTTCTCGCAGAGGCAGGTTACAATATAGCCGGCCTTGCAAGTAAAAACCTTGCATCAGCCAAAAGACTCGCTGATATTGTTAAAACAAACAATGTCAGCGAAATTCCGTGGGAGATAACAAAAAATGCTGATATTGTTTTTTTAACAACGCCTGATAATGCCATAGCAGATACATGCAACAGTATTTCTATCCATTCCGGATTCCATAAAAATGCCGTTGTATTTCACTGCAGCGGAGCCCTTCCATCGACCATTTTATCATCCGCAAAAAAATGCGGGGCATTCACAGGCTCAATGCACCCTCTACAAAGTTTTGCTTCAATAACACCTTCTGAAAATCCTTTTAAGAAAATCATAATTTCAGTTGAAGGTGAAAAACAGGCAATCAATGAGGCTGAAAAGATTGCTGTTGACCTTGAAGCAGAGTGTTTGACTATAAAAACAGAAACAAAAATTCTTTATCATGCTTCGGCAGTGGTCGCGTCAAATTATCTTGTAACCATTCTTGATCTTTCTTTCAGGCTGATTAATGAGGCGGGAATAACCGGTGAAAATGCATTTAAGGCATTAAAACCGCTTATACAAGGGACACTTTCCAATATTGAAAAGGCCGGAATTGTAAACGGGCTGACCGGCCCTGTTGCCAGAGGTGATATTGAAACCCTGAAAAAACATTTAGAAGAGATAGGCTCAAAGACACCCGATCTTCTTAGCCTTTACAAAACTCTGGGTCTTCATACAATAGATATAGCAATGGCCGGGAACAGTCTCTCAAAATCATCAGCTGAAAAGTTGAAAAAGATTTTCATCGACTGATTCCTGATGCTCTCGTAATAAACTACCCCGCCGCAAGCGGACGGGGTATCCCTCAAAGGATAGTTTCTTTTTTATCGCCGCGAGCGGCGGGGAATAGAACCCCAAGGGATTTAAATGAAAGGCTTGTGGCATAAAACGTTACTTATATGGGCTTGCCTACGCAAGCTGAATGTTGGCAGGCAGGTGGTCATAACTCAGCAAATGTGATTCATATGAAATTTAAACAATTAATTGATATTATACGCAAAACACATTTTTCATTACAGCAAAGAGCTGTTTCCGCCGTTGACAAGAATTTGACCGTCAGGAACTGGCTTATAGGGTTTTACATTGCAGAGTTTGAACAGAATGGGGAAGACCGAGCTGTATATGGTCAAAAACTCATCGATAAAATTGCAGAAAATGCCAAACATATTAAGGGACTATCCGCAAGGAATTTGAATCTATTCAGGCAATTTTATTTTACATATCCTCAAATTATGCAGACAGTGTCTGCGGAATTACAATCTTCTGATCTTGCTAACTTTGAAGTCAGTTTTAAAAAATCTACCCCTCGAATTGTGCAGACGCTGTCTGCACAATTACAACAAACTGGAAATAAAGAATTAATTGGAGTTCCCCCTAAAGGCTTAATAAACAATTTATCTTTCAGCCATTTTACCGAGTTGATCCGCATAGACGATCCACTTAAAAGAGCGTTTTATGAAATTGAATGCATCAAGCCATAATGATCAGCATGCGAATGTGAGATTATTACTCCATCAATTCCAGGTTTTTTTAAATAAGCATTATGAACATCTGGCAAGATTCCTTGATTTACCAGTTCTGTAATTGATAAATTTTTGTATGGTGCGAAGTCAAAACTATTTCCTAATTTGTTTACCAAAGGCATCCCGAAATCAAGCAATATCCGACTTGTACCGGATTGAAGCTCAATGCAGGTTCCCCCGATTTCGTTAGTTCCTCTGTGGATCGTCAGGTTCATAATTTTAGATTATCGTAATTATTTTCGTCGCGGGATGCATCTTTAGAAACACAATCTTTTCAATTTCTTGTATGTCTTGTTCTAGGTGTGCTGCTAATTCTTGGGTTTCTTTTAAAAGTTCGTTTTTTTTGTTACCTATTTTTTCAGAGACTAATAATATGTATAGATAAAAAGATGTTTTATACGTGAATGTGAAATTATTCTTAAAGAGGTTGTGTTCTTTAATTCTATCAATCTGATTAGGTGTTGAAAGTTCTGAAAGATATCTTAATAATTGAATTAGAGCATAAAAT
>Ga0222636_1000960_pt1 | contig 12407 bp, 4 predicted proteins | sample AntAcemetagen141_FD_179811 | JGI IMG/M metagenome (GOLD analysis project Ga0222636, IMG submission 179811) | Saline water microbial communities from Ace Lake, Antarctica - #141 | ecosystem: Environmental > Aquatic > Non-marine Saline and Alkaline > Saline | place: Antarctica: Ace Lake | collected...
CGACTGCATATGGCTGCTTCCATTCTATCTTTCCCCTCAGAAGGATGACGGCTACGATATCGAGGACTTCTATAAGATCCAGCCTGAATACGGGACCCTCCGGGATTTCAAATCCCTGATCCGGGCCGCCCATAAACGCGAGATAAGAATCGTAACCGATCTGGTTATGAACCACACCTCGGACCAGCATCCCTGGTTCATCGAGTCCAGAAGTTCCCGCCGTTCACCCAAGCGTGACTACTATGTCTGGAGCGATACCGACCGGAAATATAAAGATGCCCGGGTGATCTTTGTCGATACCGAGGAATCGAACTGGACCTGGGATAAGAATACGGAAGAGTATTACTGGCATCGTTTTTTCAGCCATCAGCCCGACCTGAACTATGACAACCCCCGGGTCAGGACCGCCATGCTGAAGGTTATCAATCACTGGCTGAGGACGGGCCTCGATGGTTTCCGGTGCGATGCCGTGCCTTATCTTTTTGAGAGAGAGGGGACCAATTGCGAGAATCTGGCGGAGACCCACGAATTCCTCAAGGAATTGCGGAGCAAAATTGACGCGAGATTCGACGATAAAATATTAATCGCGGAGGCAAATCAGTGGCCGATCGATGTCCGCCCTTACTTCGGAGATGGAGACGAATTCCACATGGCCTTCAACTTTCCGCTGATGCCCCGAATTTTTATGGCCCTGAGGGAAGAGAACCGCGCTCCGATAGAGAATATCATGAATGAGATCCCGGATATTCCCTCTTCCTGCCAATGGGGTCTTTTCCTCCGCAACCATGATGAACTTACCCTGGAGATGGTAACTGACGAAGAGCGGGATTATATGTACCGGGAATACGCCCGGGATCCGAAGATGAGGTGCAATATCGGGATCCGCCGGCGGCTGGCGCCGCTTCTGGATAACGGACGGCGACAGATAGAATTGATTTACAATCTGCTCTTCACCCTCCCGGGGAGCCCGGTCATCTATTACGGAGATGAGATCGGGATGGGAGATAACATCTATCTGGGGGATAGAAAGGGTGTCCGGACCCCGATGCAATGGAACGGATACCGGAACGCCGGATTCTCTCTCGCCGACCCGGCAATGCTCTACAGCCCGGTCAATATGGATCCGGTTTACGGCTGTCAGAGCATTAACGTGGAGGCCCAGAGCCGTACCTCGACTTCCCTGCTGAGCTGGATGAAGCGGATGATCCAGACCCGGAAAAAATATGCCGCGGTTTTCGGGAGCGGAGACTTGAGATTTATCCATTCAAAAAATCTCAAGTCGCTTTGCTATATACGGCAATATAAAGATCAGATTATTCTGGTTGTCAACAACCTCTCAAGATTTACCCAGCCGGTAGAACTCGAATTAGGCGAATTTGAAGATTTTATTCCCGTGGAGCTTCTGGGGCGAACCGAATTCCCGCCGATCGGGCAGCTCCCGTATTTCATCACTCTCGGTCCCCATAATTTTTTTCTTTTCCAGCTTGTTCCCGGATCGGAAAAAGCAGAGAGGAACCTGAAGAGAATGGCCGACGGAAAAAAGAGAAAAAGAAGCGCGAACCGGGAGCATTGATATCATGGTCCGAACCCGCCGGGTTTACAACTCGGCGATTCCTTCCGACCGGATCGAGTACCGGCACAATATTTCAAGAAACTGGTTAATACCGAAGATATATGGGAAGTACGGGTTCAGGTCGGTAAGGATATCTTTCGCTTACTTGGCTTCTTTGAGGGGCCAAGATTGATCGTTTTAAACCATGCTTTTCAGAAGAAGACTCAAAAGACGCCGGCAGGAGCTATTATTCTGGCTAAGAAAAGAAAAAGAGACTACCTGAGGAGGAAGAAGAGATGAGTAATGTTCGAAAATATGTAAGAGATAGAAAAACGCGTGACCCGAAATTCGCGGAAAACTTCGATATCGGCTATGCCGATTTCAAGATTGGGGTTCTATTCAAGCAGGCGCGTGAAAGTGCCGGGTTGACCCAGGAAGAAGTCGCTAAAAAGCTGAATACTCAAAAATCGGCGATTTCCAGAATTGAGAATCATGCCGAGGATATCCGTCTGTCCACTCTGGAAAAATTCGCTAAGGCCTTGGGGAAGCAAATCAGAGTTCAAGTTACATAATCGCCAAGCAAACAAATCTCCCGGTGACCATCCCTCACTGTCCGGTAACACCCCGCAAAATTCGCTCTGCTCATCGCGGGGTAAAAATATTGAGAATATCCCAGACAAACCACGCTCTGGGACGAGAGCCTGCCCCGATGTAATCGGGCTCATGCCCGTTAAGAAGATGCGGAAAGTTTAAACCTTCCGCATTTTTTTGTTTAGATATCCGGAAAATTTTTTTAGTTTTTTGCTGAATTTCGGGCGGGAGGTGGTAAAGTATTGATCAAGTAGCTATAATTGACGGGCAATTTAAAGACACCAATAAAATTTTAGCCTGATACCTCGGTTATATCAGATCTCTTGGCAGATGTTATCCCGATATCTAAATCGCCTTCCCCGGCGAGAGTTGCACTGATCAAGGCCGGAAGGAGAAAGAATATGAAGAAGATTATTGCGGTTTTAGGGGTGAGCTGTTTTTTCTTCGGCGGTGCCTTTATCACAGCCGCTCACGCGCAATTCGTAGTCACGTCCTGGGGAGACGACACGGCCCCTCCCTATACGGCGGGTGAGCTCCGCTGGGCGATCGACCAGGCCAACACCACCCCGGGCGCGGACACCGTAACCTTCAATATCCTGACCGCTCCCTACGTCATCAGTCTCAACGCGCCCCTGATGGATATAACCGACGAGGTCTGGATCGACGGGTCGTCGCAGCCGGGAGCGCCACTGATCGAGATCGACGGCTCGGCCGCCGGCGCCGCGGACGGCCTCTATTTTACCGATGCCCTTCCTTCCTCCTCAAGCGACAACAGCCGCGTCACCCAGCTGGCCGTCCACGGCTTCACCGGAAACGGCATCGTCCTCGACGGTGGCACCGGCGTTACCCTGGATGGAAACCGGCTCGGGACCGACTGGGCGGATACCCCCGGCCTGGGGAATACCGGCTACGGGGTATATATCCAAAACGGGGCTGCGGCCAACACCATCGGGGGAGCCGCGGCCGTGGAACGAAACGTCATCTCCGGCAACGGCGGCGGTATTGCAATTAACGGATCTACCGGCACCACCGTCGAGGGCAATTACATCGGCACCGATTCCACCGGAGTCGTCGCCCGGGGAAACAGCGGCTGGGGCATCTACATATGGAACAGCGCGACCGGCAACGAGATCGGAGGAGACACGGCCGGAGAGCGGAACGTGATCTCCGGCAACGGCGGCGGGGGCGGCATCCAGGATTCAGATGGCAATACCATCAAGGGCAACTACATCGGGACTGACGTAACCGGGGCGGCCGCATTGGGGAACACCGGTCAAGGGGTATATCTCCAGAACGCGAACACCAATACCATCGGTGGACCCGACCCGGGGGAGGGAAACGTTATCTCCGCGAACGGTTACCCTTCGCCGTGGAAAGCCGGGATTGAATTCTACGGTATGTCCGGTGCCAATACCGATAACGTCATACAGGGGAACTACATCGGGGCCGACGCGACCGGGACCGTCGCGCTGGGGAACGCCGCCTACGGCATATTTTTGTACCGGAACAACCACGACAACAGCATAGCGGATAATCTTATCTCCGGAAACAGCAGCCATGGGGTATGGATCTATGAAACCCCCGGCCTCACCAGCACCGGCAACACCGTTACGGGAAACTACATCGGGACTGACGTGACCGGCCTCGTCGACCTGGGAAACAGCGGCAACGGGGTAAGTATCGACGGTCAGCCCGCCGCCTGGAGCAACATCATCGGGGGAGACACGCCCGAAGATCGCAACATCATCTCCGGAAACACCGGCTACGGCATATATACCAACGCGGACTGGAATACCTTCCAGGGGAACTACATCGGGACCAATGTCAACGGCTGCTGCCCGCTGGGAAACGACAAGTCCGGCATCTACGCGGCCGCACAGGGGATTGCTATCGGCGGAGCCGACCCCGGGGAGCGAAACGTCATCTCCGCCAACGGGGAGTGCGGAATATATATCGTCAGCGGTTCTCCCTACTGCGGTATCAGGGGGAACTACATCGGCACCGACGCCACCGGGGTCTTCGACCTGGGGAATGCCTTAAGCGGCGTGAACCTGGCGGGCGGCTGGCCCGGGAACAACAACATAACCATCGGGGGAGCCAACCCGGGCGAGGGCAATCTCATCTCGGGGAATGACGAGTACGGGGTGTTGATGTCCTGGGGTTACTCAAATACGGTCCGGGGCAACCGTATCGGCACCGATCAGAGCGGTACCGCCGACCTGGGGAATACCCTGGGCGGTGTGGCTCTGATCAGTGACAGCGGAATCAGCAATATAACCATCGGGGGGAGCAACCTGGGTGAGGGGAACCTCATATCCGGGAACGACGGGCACGGCGTACTGGTGGATGGTTCCATCGTCGGCTGCGTGAACAGCACTTTCCAGGGAAACTACATCGGAACCGACTTAAACGGGACCGCCGACCTGGGGAACGCCGGGAGCGGAGTGTACGTGGTAGTCGGCACCGGTACCACCTTCGGGGGGACGGGAACGGAAGCGGGTAACGTCATCTCGGGAAACGATAACCATGGGATACATATCCTCTCCTCCGGCACCACCCTCCTGCAGGGTAACTACATCGGTATCGACGCGGTCGGGACCGCTGCCCTGGAGAATGCCTGGAGCGGCGTCTACGTGGACGGAAGCACCGGCACCACCTTCGGGGGGACGGGAACGGGCGCCGGGAACGTCATCTCCGGCAACGGCGACCAGGGGATATACATCGAGGGCTCCACCGGCGGCTCCCTGCAGGGGAACTACATCGGGACCGACTTCAACGCCTCCACCTACCTGCCCAACACCGCCGACGGTATTCATCTGACGGCCGCCGCCTCCTCCTTCGCCGTCGGGTGGACCGGGGTCGATGAGGGTAATGTCATCTCCGGAAACGGCGGCCACGGTATATACATCGAGGACTCCTCCGGCAACACCATCACGGGGAACGAGATCCGCGACAACACCAACGACGGGGTGTCGATATACGGCGACGCTCCCGACAATAAAATCAGCCATAACTCCATCCATGGGAACGGCCTTCTGGGGATATACCTGGACGGGTATACCGACCCCCCGCCGGCCCATTTCGCCACCGCCAGCGAACCCAACTACTGGATGGACTACCCGGTCTTCCTGGGGTCCCCTCCGATCGTGGCGGGGGGAACGGCACAGGTATTTGGCTCCGCTGTTCCTGACTCTATGGTGGAATTCTTTTTCACCGGACCAGATCCGGACCCGAGCGGAGGAGAAGGGTTGACCTACTTGAGGACGACCCAGGCCGACTGGAGTGGGGGATTCAGCATTACCTTCACCGACTTGGACCCGGGGGATATCATATCGGCGACGGCCACAGACACCGTCACCCAACCGGATAATACCAGCATCTTCTCTCCCAACCTGGAATTGGTCTTTTTCGAACCGATTAAGAGCGCCGTCCCTCCTGTAGCCAACACCGGGGAGACCGTGTATTACACCATCGATATCGAAAACCAGGGAAATGGGAACGCCGCCGGTGTCGTCTTCACCGATGAGATCCCGGACGACACCACCGTCGTCCTTGGCTCCGTCTCCTGTACCGATCCCGGCGCCGTCATCGTGAGTGAGGACCCGGTGGAAGTGACCGGCATCGACATCAACGCCGAAGACACGGTTACCGTCTACTTCTCGGTGACCGTGGACCCGGGCACACCGCCCGGGACCGTTATCGAGAACCAGGGGATCGTGGAGTACCTGGCGGCCGATATCCCGACCAGCGACCCCGCCCACCCGGGGCAGGAACTCCCTACCGAGGTCCAGGTGGCGAACTCTCCCATGCCGACCCCGTCGGCAACACCGACGCCTTCAGTGACCCCCACTCCCTCGGTGCCCCCGACACCGAGTGTCACGCTGTCTCCGACTCCGTCGTCAGCGCCTACGGCAACCCCCAGTGTAACGCCGACTCCGACCCCACCCCCAACGCCCTCGATAACTCCTTCCCCCTCACCCACCGCGACCGCCACCCCCTCGGTGACACCGACGCCGGTGGGAGAGGTCTTCGAGGCCCCGATCGTGGTAAACCCCGGTTACAGCGCTCCCGGCAACACCGCCGGCTTTGCCGATAACTACGACACCTACAGCTGCATCACCTTCGAGGAGATCGGGAAGGACGTTGTTTACTACTTTGTCGTCGATACCCCCGGCACCATCGCTATCGGCTTGACCAACCTTTCGGCCGATCTCGACCTGATGCTCACCGATGGACCCGGCTGGAAGAACTGTATCGACAGCAGTACCAGCTCGGGTATCGGCGATGAGCACATCAGCTTCGCCGCCGGAACCGGCGCCTTTTATACCGTGGTCGACGGATTCGGAGGCGCCGAAAGCGTCTACGATCTGGATATCGCCCTTATCACCCCTACTCCAACGGTCACCCCGTCACCATCCGTCCCCCCGACGCCGACACCGAGCACTACTCCGACCCCGAGCGTCACCCCGACACCTTCGGTAACGCCAACACCTTCCGTGACTCCCACTCCCTCAATGACGCCGACCCCGAGCATCACCCCGACGCCTTCGGTGACGCCTACGCCTTCAGTGACGCCTACGCCTTCGGTGACGCCAACACCTTCGGTAACGCCAACGCCTTCGGTGACGCCGACGCCTTCGGTGACGCCGTCGCCGACATCATCACCGGCACCGACCTCTTCCATTACACCGACAAGGACACCGTCACCCACGCCCTCGGTGACACCGATCCCCTGCGTCTCCCCGCTCCAAGTCAGGAACGTTGATGATATCGCAATCGAAACGCCCCGGGCGTTTCTCACCAACGGATGGTTTATCCGCGCCCACGCCTGGAGCAACGACACCGACTTCGGTTACGTTCCCGATAAACTCAACGTCTGGTTTGCCGGCGGATTTTCAGACACGGAGACCCAGTTCACGCTCCTCTTCGAGGACGGGGCCGAGATCCTCGACATCCACGACGGGGACACAATCCGGATCTCCTACAACACCTATTACTACCTCGACGTCATTCTCCCGCAGATAAATCTCGATGGGACGAAGCTGTACGTGGGGTTAAACGGAAATACCTACACCGACCTTGCGCTTTGTAGTATAGCCAAGGGGACCCCGACGCCATCGGTAACGCCTACTCTGACTCCCAGTCCGACACCTTCGATTATCCCGACTCCAAGTGTTACGCCCACACCATCCGCAACTCCGACCCCCACAGCCTCAACGCCGCCCGGCCCCACTCCGACACCGAGCACGGTACCAACCGCTTCGGTCACTCCTGCACCTTCGCTTCCTCCCACTCCGACGTTAACAGCTACACCTCCTTCTTCCCCCACGCCCAGCCCCACCTGCGGCCCAACCGTAGCTCCGGCCAGGTACGTGATCGAGTCGGGGGACTACGACGGCGACGGGACGAGCGATATCGCCATCTTCAGTCCTTCATCGGGGCTCTGGGCAATCCGGGGTTTGACCAGGGCTTATTTCGGGCGTCTGGCCGACCTACCGGCCTCCGGAGATTACAATGGAGACGGAGTAACGGATGTTACGATCTTTCGGGAAAGCACCGGTCTCTGGGCGATCCGGGGATTAACCAGGGCTTACTACGGCAGGAGCGGTGATATCTCCAGCCCCGGAGACTATGACGGTGACGGCTGCTGCGATATCGGGATCTTCCGAGAGACCTCCGACCTCTGGGGGGTCAGGGGGATCACTCGGGTCTATTTCGGGAACGGAGGCGACTGGCCGGTGCCCGGCGACTACGACGGGGACAACACCCGGAAGATTGCCGTCTTCCGGCCGGCATCGGGCCTCTGGGCGATCCAGGAATTGACCCGGGTGTATTTCGGCGGTGTCAATGACTGGCCCATTGCCGCGGATTACGATGGTGACGGAACCCGGGAGATCGCTATCTTCAGGCCTTGTACCGGTCTCTGGGCGTTGAAGGGGTCCACCCGGGTTTATTTCGGACGATGCACCGACTGGCCCCAACCCGCCGACTACGACGGCGACTTGACTGATGATATCGGAGTTTTCCGGAGGAATTCTGCTCTGTGGGCCGTGAAGGAGGCTACCAGAGTTTATTTTGGAACTTCCGGCGATATCCCGGTTAGCAGATAACCTATTTTCACTGTAGGTTATAACAAACCTGATGAATTTTCTTGTGCCCGGCCCTCACTGTTCGGAAACAGATCCGCATATAATCCCAGATCAACCACGCTCTGGGATGTGATTTATTCGCCTGCATTAGTAAATTGTGAGAATATCCCGGTTCCTGGGGTTTTCAAGTGGTACAGTTCTTTATTAAAGGCGAGTCCCTTCCTGAGTCAGATCGCCCTCTTCCGGCCCTCAACCGGGTTATGGGCGATCCGGGGAGTCAGCAGGGCATACTTCGAGACTTTCGGCGATATTCCAGTGACTCAGTAGAGCTTACTCGAAAAGATTTTTTAAACACAAAAAAGTTAAAAATACCTTTTCGAGTAAGCACTATCTAAAAAATCCGAAATTCCCTGGAACCTGGAAATTTCAAATTTTTTGTTTTATTATTAAGATGCTTTTAATATCATGGCTTATCTCTTAATATACAACCTGCTATAATTTTAATTTCTATAACACTTTAGCTCTTTGAAAAAATCCACCACCGACCTTGTGTCGGTGGAGATGTGATTGATCACTAAATATATCCACACATAACTCCCCCCCCACCTCCCGCGCCCACGGCGCGGGAGGTGGGGGGGGATTAGATACAACGAATTAGTTCCCAGTCATATATCCACCGACACAGGGTCGGTGGTGAATAGAAAATAATTTCAAAGAGCTAAAGTGTTACGAATTTTTAATATTATGGTTCAAAGGAATCTCGTCATGCAATCGTGAGATAAATAACATCAACCGACCTAACGATCAAAACCCAGGAGGGAGCGTATGATTATAGAATCCTTTATCAAGTTTGCCTGTAGAAATTATATGCTGACATTATTTGTGATCGGTTTAATTGCCGCCTGGATTTCCCTGACAAAAAAACCTAGGCCATTGAGCCGGAAAATTGTAATTAACGCGATTTTTTCCTATTTCCTGCTCTTCTGCATCGGGATTGTATTTATCTATGGAGGACTTTTTCATATATTTTTTCCTAAAATGATTGCCTCTTTCATTGGCTGGGAGACCAGCCCTTTTCAGCTTGAGGTCGGTTTTGCCAGCCTGGGTTTCGGCATAGTCGGCTTGATCGCGTTTCGCGGACGCCTGAATTTCCGGGCGGCGGCGATCATCGGTCCGGCAGTCTTTCTCTGGGGGGCGGCGGGAGGGCATATCTACCAGATGATTTCCGCCCATAATTTTTCTCCGGGAAATGCCGGCGTCATCTTATGGACCGACATCCTATTACCTATCATAGGTTTCATCCTTCTATATCTGCAATATAAGTTAGCGCCTGCGGAACCAACTTAGTTTTGAACCAGGACCAGAATATTATTCCCCGCTTGTCGGAGGAAATTATAAATCAGGAGGGAAAGATGAAGGCACTCATTCTTACCGGTTGTTTACTATTTTTATTCCCGGCAGCAGGGACGGTATCAGCGCAAAACTGGGGCACCCTTACCGACGGCACTATCCACGTCATGCTCTCCTCCCACCAGGATCTGGGATGGGAGAATTCCATTGCCTGGTGCGACAACGTGAGAAACGAAGATATCATCAAGCCGGTCCTGGGCTGGATGGGGCAGACCGATACCGACTATCGCTACACCTTTGAATATGTTTACTCCCTGATGCATTACCTGGATACCTACCCGGAGGAATTGGATACGGTTCGGGAACATACGGCATCCGGACGCTTTCAATGGGGCGCGGCCTACAACGACTTTTATGAATCGCTCTACTCCAGCGAGGGGGTAGTCCGCCAGTTCTACCTGGGCAAGAAATGGATGAAGACCACACTGGGGGAAGGCTGCGAGTCCCGCACCTTCATCAACGTGGACCCGCCCCAACTGGGGCTCCAGATACCGCAAATCCTCAACAAGGCCGGTGTCAATTTCCTGGTAACCAGCCGGATGAAATCGGGGCTGGTCAAATGGTCGAGCCCCAACGCCCATACCGGTCCCGGGGACGATTATAGCGTGCTGGTGTTTTCCGACGGGCACTACGACATCCCCTGGATCTGGTATGGAAGTGCAGGGATGCTGACCCCCTATGCTTATGCCGGGAAAGAGCCGAGCGGGCCGAGCCCTACCTATCCCTTATCTCTTCTTAACGCCCAATCCAATGTTCTGGATTACTGGAGCCAGTATACGGACCCGTCGGCTCACACGGGTTCGCCGCCCGATATGACATGGGAGGAGTATTTTCAAAATAGCAATTTTTCGAACCAGTTCCCGCTTTTCTACTCTACCGACATGGGGATTCCGGCGCCTTATCTGGGCGCTCCGACGGCTGAATACGCGGCCGATCTGGTTCAGGATTGGAACCAATGGAAAGAAGATACCGATCCGAATATGCCGGAGATAAGATTATCCACCTGCGACCAGGCCCTGGGGGCATTCTGGTCCGCTGCCACCGGGGCGGGGGCAACCTTCGAGGAATGGATGGGGGAACGGCCGAACCTCTGGCTCTACAGCCACGGTCCCAGCCATCACTGGGCCGGCAGCGCCATCCGGGCCGCCGGCCGGCTCCTTCCGGCGGCGGAGACCTTCGCCACCATTGAGTGCGTGCTCTCCGGGGATTTCAGTTCCTACCCAAGCGAGTATCTGCTGGAAGGCTGGAAGGGCGCCATCTTCCCCGGCCATGGCTGGGGTGGTTTTCATGGCGAAGACACCGACAACCGCTTCCTCTGGGCGGCCCAGACCGGCGAGCGGGTGGGACGGGAAGTCCTCACGAACGCCCTGAAATCGATCGCGGCCCGGGTGAATATTAGCGGAGAGGGAGATCCGATTATCGTCTTCAACACGCTCCCCTGGAAACGGAGCGACCCGGTAATCTGCCGGGTGGAACCGGAGGGGGAAAACTGGAGTATCGTGAACGCCGACTGGTCCCCGGTCACCTGCCAGGTACTGGATGACGCCGGAGGGAGCAAGGAGATCGTCTTCATCGCCCGGGATGTTCCTTCCCTGGGTTACCGGACCTATTATCTGGTAGAGGAAATTGGGGGTGGCACACCGCCCGCCCGGAGTGCAGTTCCGGGAGAAAACCAATATTACCAATGGGAGCTGAGCCCGGGCGGTTTCTCCAGCCTCACGGACCGGGAACTGAATGTGCAGATTCTGGATACATCCAGGTCCTACGGGGGGAAGACATTTCGCGGGACCGAGTGTTTCTCCATGGAAGCCTGTGACTGCGGGGAAAGCAACTGCTGCTGCGGGGCCTTTGAACAGCAGACCATCATGCAGCCCGACCCGAGTTCTTACTTTCAGCAGATGAGGGATTACGGTATCGAGTGGACAGAGATCGAGGCGGGTCCGGTCCGGGACACGTTTGAATACGAGAAGACGCTGGATAACTGCGTCGCCCGCCAGAAACTCATCTTCTACCGGGATCTCAAGCGGATCGACTGTGAGTTCTCGATCCAGTCCTGGACCGGCACCGGCTACCGGGAGTGGCGGATGGCCCTGCCGGTGAACCTGGATAGCGGTTTTGTCAGCTACGAGGTCCCGATGGGCGTCGTCCGGGTCGGCCGGGATGATCTGCCGTTTCCGGCCGGAGGACATTTCAACGAGCAGACCTGCAGCTATGTCACCCCCCGCGAGGTTCAGAACTTTATCAGCGTCTGCGGCACCAACCCGGCTTTCGGGGAACAGACCTTCGCTGTGACGATGAGCTCCAGCGTGACAGTCGCCAGTTACATCTTTCCACCGAGCAACTTTTCCCTGGGCACCGATGGCGGTTTCGACTCACAGGGGCGGATAAGCAACCCGATCCTCCAGCCAATCCTCCTGGCGACCCGTCACAGCAATAAGGTCGTTGGGCCTCTCTGGACACAGATAGGAGATCACGATTACCACTTCTCCATCTTCTCCCATGAAGGTGATTGGAGAAACGGGTGGAAAAGCGCCGCCCAGGCCAACAGTCCCCTGATACCGATTATAGGAGTCGCGCCTTCGGCCGGAGCCGAACTCCCGGAAGAGAAGAGCTTCTGCTCGGTCTCTCCCGATAATATTGTTCTCACCGCCTTCAAAAAACGCGAAGATGACATCTTCACACCGGAGGGAACGATCGACGAAGATATAATCGCGCGCTTTTACGATATTGAAGGCCGGGAAAGATCCAACACCGAGATCAAGTTT
>Ga0222636_1000971_pt1 | contig 12366 bp, 10 predicted proteins | sample AntAcemetagen141_FD_179811 | JGI IMG/M metagenome (GOLD analysis project Ga0222636, IMG submission 179811) | Saline water microbial communities from Ace Lake, Antarctica - #141 | ecosystem: Environmental > Aquatic > Non-marine Saline and Alkaline > Saline | place: Antarctica: Ace Lake...
CCCCCTTTTTTATTGCCCATGCTCGTCTCCTCCATATGGAATCATTGTGGTTCGGCCTTTACTCAGGCGGCATCTTTGCGATATTTTTCCCGACCTTCAACATAGAGGTCGTTTCCAAAGGTATCATTCACCACAATGGCCGGCAGGTTTTCCACGATCAACTCTCGAATGGCTTCGGGGCCCAATTCCTCATAGACCACAACCCGTGCGGCTTTAATGGCACGCGCCATGAGGGCGCCGGCGCCGCCGATAGCGGCCATGTAAACCCCCTTGTATTGAACCATGGCGTCGCGCACCTCTTTTGATCGTTTTCCCTCATTTCCTCCTATGGGATTGGCTTGTGCTGAAATATACAAAAGATGGGGAAGATAATCAATGATGATATTCGGAAACGGTGTTTACCCGCAAGCGGAAAAAACCGGAAGTTGACTTTGGGGGGACAAGCAATGTTACTTTTTCGGCAATAACCCCTTCAGTTTTTCGAACGGGTTATGGGTAAAGGCGTCATTTTTTTCGTCACCGACCGGGGTATCAGCGCCCTCCAGATAATCCAGATGGCGGCGATGTTCGTTGTCATGGCAGTAGATACAGAGGTTCTCCCAGTTGCTGCCGTCGGCGGGGTTGTTTTCGTGATTGTGGTCCTTGTGGTGAACCGTCAATTCGTGCACATTCCGGTTCGTGAACTCCCTGGCGCAACGGGCGCACACCCAAGGGTGGATCTTGAGAGATTGTTCACGGTAGCCTTTTTCTTTCTGGCCCTGATTCTGGCGGGAGCGGGCCAGAAACTCATCGATCTTGTCGGCTTTGCTTTTTCCCATGGATTTTTCCTCCCGCTTTTCCAGAAACAAAAATCAGATATTAACCACCTTATCGGCCAATTGCATGGCCGTTACGATATCTAACATATTTGTGGTTTCTCCCACCATTTTTTTTTCAAGGAGATTAAAATGGGTGAGGCAGGTGCCGCAAACCAGAATGTAAACACCGCTTTTTTCGAGCTCCTCCAGCACCGGCAGCACTTCCGAATCCGATATGGTCATTTTGACACCGTTGTTCACAAAAACCAACCGCCACAACTCCCCACCCATCTCCTTCAGGGTTTTCAGAAAACTGACCATGAGTTTCAAGCCCAGTTCATCATCCCCATGTCCCATTCGATCGGTTCCCACCATGACCATGATTTTCTGCTTCACCTCTTCCGATTCAACGGTTTTAACCGGTGCGGCTGCTGATTCGGAGCCTTCTCCAGCATGACCCGTAACATGGAAGTCAGTCCCTTCTTCACTGGCGGACACATCAAAACCCTGATACTCCATAAACCGTGTGACGTTCTGCCTTGCCGCTTCATTGTCCACAATAACGATCAGTTTTTCAGGTTTTTCCTGCTCAATTAATTCTTTGGTTTTCAGTACCGGGGCGGGACAAGCCAAACCACGGCAATCGATTTCTGTGCTCATTTAATTCTCCTTTAAAGGGCAGGCACAGGGGCCTGCCCCTACCTATTCCACAAAAATCCTTTCCTCGGATGTGGATATCACGCCCCCGATGATCACGGCCTCATGAACACCCCCGGTTTTCAATGCTCTCAGCAGATCGGCGGAATCCTTTTCAGACACGCTGATGAGAAGCCCTCCGGATGTCTGAGGATCAAACAGAAGGTCCTGAAGGAAGCGATCCACCGACGGCAGAAATTCCATCATACCGGAACGAAATTCCCGGTTTCGATAGGCCCCCGCCGGAATAAATCCCATCTGCGCATACTCGCGAGCTTCCGGAATAATGGGAATTCGATCGCTTTGTAGCCGTATACCGCATCCCGAATCCAGGACCATCTCCGCCAGGTGACCCAAAAGGCCAAAACCCGTGATATCGGTGCAGGCATGCACCTCATAACGGCTCATGATCTCAGCCGGTTTTTGATTCAATCGGGCCATGAGGTGCGTAACCGATTCAACTACCTCCGGAGAAGCAATCCCCCCTTTAACAGCCGTGTTCACAATGCCGGTTCCCAGGGGTTTGGTCAGAATCAGCCGGTCGCCGCCTTTGAGATTCTTCTGGGTCAAAATGCGTTTCGGATGGATAAAACCGGTGACGCTCAAACCGTATTTCAGTTCCGGATCCTCCACACTGTGACCACCCACCAGAACCACGCCGGCCTCTTTCATCTTATCAATGCCCCCCTGAAGGATCTCCCGAAGGATTGACATATCCATCTGTTCCAGGGGGAATCCCACCAGATTCATGGCGGTCTTGGGAACACCCCCCATGGCGTAGACATCGCTTAAGGCATTGGCCGCTGCAATCTGTCCGAACCAGTAGGGATCATCCACAATGGGGGTGAAAAAATCCACGGTCTGGATCAGGGCGAGATCATCATTCACCCGGTAAACACCGGCATCGTCCGCCCGGTCGAGGCCTACGATCACATTTTCATCCGTCGGAAATTCCAGTCCACAAAGCGCCCGATCCAGGTCCCCTGGCGGCAGTTTGGACGCTCAGCCGGAACCTTTAACGGTTTGCGTGAGACGGATTTCTTCTTTTCCGGTCAATGGTTTTCTCCCTGGGATTTATCACCGTAGAACAGCACATAGGTTAATGGGGCATTTTCGAAAAGCCTCCAAGCGGTTGTTGAATTTATAAACTAACCCCCGCTTGCTTCTTTTTCAATCTGGAATTTCCGATATTTAAATCGATAGTATATGGGAAATCCGATCCAGCCGTCGTAGCATCGCTACTTTGGCGGAGTCGGCTTTGATGGAAATCGACCATCGGGGGTGAGATCCGGTCCTCCGTGTATCAACACGTCATCATGGTCAACGGGAAATTCGGCCGTAATGTCCATACCATTATCGTATTTGAACCAGACTTCACCTTTAAGCTGTTTTCGGACCAGGTTGCGAATCAATTTTAACCCCAGTGTCTCGGTACCCTCAATATCCACATCTTCAGGAATTCCGGTCCCATTGTCGCGTATTCGAAACCGAACCCGTCCGTCATCTGTTTCCACCATTGAGATGAAACATTCCCCTGTTGTATCTTCAGCATAGGCGTGCTTGTAAACATTTGACAGCAATTCGTTTAACACCAGTGCGCAGGGAATGGCCTGGGTTACGGACAGAAAAACATGGGAACATTCAATTCTGGGACGAATCCGTCGATAGCTGTTGGTGTAAATCTGGGCCATGGACGACAGCAGCCTTCGAATGTGGATCGCCATATCGATTCGGGTAAAAGATTCACTGCGGTAGAGTTGAGAATGCACCAGGCTCATGGCATAAATTTTTGACCGGGCATCAGCCAGTACGATCTTTGCTTCCTCACTCAGCGTCCTTCGGCGGGTCAGATCCATCAGGCTGGAAATCACCTGAAGATTGTTCTTCACGCGATGATGGATTTCACCCAGCAGCAGCACTTTTTCATCCAGGGAATCCTGAATCCTTTTTTCCGCCACCATCCGCTCGTCGATTTCTTCCCTGAGCCTTTGATTGGCCTCACGCAATTCCCATGTCCTCTCGCGAATCCGCTCCTCCAGATTCTCTCGATGTTTCTGAAGGGTTTTTTCAACATCCTTTCGAATTCTGATCTCATTTTCCAGCTTTAAATTGGTCTCGGTTGCACGCTCGGCCAGGCGAAGCGCCTCCCGGGCGGATTCTTCCGCACTTTTCCCGGCTTGTAAAAGCGAGGCATTCCGTTGCTCAATCTGGTGCAGCATTTCGTTAAAGGCATCCACCAGAAAACCGATTTCATCCTTGCCGTGTTTGAGTGCCCTCACAGCGTAGTTTTTTTCTTTTGAAATCGATCTGGATAAAGACGCCAACTCAGTAATGGGGTTCACAATGGTTCTCTGAAGCCTCATGGAGATCAGAAAAGTAATGAGAATGGAAAATAAAAGCACCAGGGCTGCAATAAAAAAATGGTCTTTTCTTTGCCCGACCATCTGGCGCATATCTGATTGTATGTAAACCGTTCCGATGGGGTTGTCTTCCATGCGCACTTCTCTGTACAGATGCAACATCTGTTTTTTGAAAGTGGGAGCGTTTTTTTGAACCGCCGGCGGCATTTCCGGTGCAGTAAACCCTTCTCGAACATAACGGGCCAGAGGGGTTCCTTTTGCCGTAAAAATCCCCGCGGAAATAATGCTCGGCTTTGTCTTGAGGAAAGAGAGGGTCTCCCTGCCATCCGCCGTATCGTCAAACAAGAGGGCAGCCGTACAATTGTAGGCCAGGATGTCTGCAATGGTGGATATCTGTGCCTTCATTGTTCGACGAGTTTCCCAGCGGTCATAAACCATGAGACCTGCAAAACCCAACAAGAGCGTTGTGAAATTCATGGCCATGATGGCCAAAAGGAATTTCTGTTTGATGGGTCTATCTTTAAAAAACATCACGGCATTTCCAGGTTTACAGGTTCTGTATCATATACAATGTCGGACATTCTGAGCAGTCTCGATCGGATTTTCAGACGGGATTTTCGAACAGCGGATAGATTGATGATAAATCTTTTCCGTTTCTTTTCCGCTTTCCGTAAACCACCGGGGTCTTCGAAAGAAACCATTCCCCCCAAACGGACAAATCCAGCCTTGTCACTGATCGTCAGGACAGGTTTGCCATTGACTTCCTTGAGGAGTTCCTTCAGGATTTGCGGTTCTGTATCGCCCACAAAAAGAACCTGACAGCAATCATCCAACCCCTCGGGTCCGGCCAGTGAAAAAACCACCAGTTTTTTTCCTTTGATCATTTTGCCCGCCATGGGCTTCAATGCTTCATAAACCCGCGGGGCACCATAAGTCGCCAACTTGATGGTGTCTGAAGCAGCATTTTTCGGCCAGTCCACAAAAAGAAGAAAATTATAGAGATACAGGGCCGTGATCTCCTGTTTTTTGGCATTTTCGGGGTCAGCGGAAAGAGACATCCGCGACATGGTGATCCATGGCAGGATGAAAATGAGGCAGAAAAGCAATCTTACGATTTTCCGATTGGCAGTGTTCATAACACTCAAGGGATTGCTGATTAAGGCCAACTGGCCAGGAAATATCGATCAATTTCATCCATGGCCGGTTGAAAATGAAGGTCATTGTGCATGGCACAAATGACTTCAACAAAACAGATGGGCACCCAGAGCGCCTCCTCCGAAATACGTTTTTGAGCTCTGGACAGGAGTTTTCCCCTTTCTTCCGCCCCCAGGATGCCGTTTGCCTGTTCCAGAAGGCGGTTGATTTCGGGCGTTGTTCCGTAACAGGCGTCAGCATCAGCCATAAAAAAATGGTTCAACAGGGCACTGGCATCGAAAATGGAATAACTGCCCCAGGTCATAAACGCCAGGGGAATTTCCCCCTTTAGAAACTTTTGATAGAACTGATCCCATTTTCCCATCATCCATTGGGGCTTTGCCCGGATGCCCACGGCTTTAAGATCCCCTAAAATGCTTTCGGCCGCACTTTCGTTATTAATGGCATAATAATCGGTATCAAAACCGGTCGGGTAACCGGCTTCCGCCAGCAGCTTCCTGGCCCTGGCAGGGTCATAGGGATAGCGGGTCACATGGTTTTCGTAACCAAAATGCAAAGGACTCACGACACTGTCGGACAAAACGGCAAACCCGTTAAAGGCGTCTCTGATAATTTTGTCTCGGTTGATGGCGTGATTCACCGCCTGGCGCACTTTTTTGTCCTTAAAAGGGGTTGCACCGCTTCGGCCCCGAGCGTCCATCACCAAAAAATAGACCCGCAGGATATCGGTGCTGAGGACCTTCACCTGATCGGCCTGTTTCAAAAACAGCACCTGTTCGGGGTTGACGCAACCGGAACGCATGAGATCCACTTCTCCGGATATCAGGGCTTCCATTTGCGGAATCGTTTCTTTGATGATCCGGATTTTCAGTTTCGGTATTTTTGCGATTCCTTTGGGCCCACCGAAATACCGGAGGTTTCTTTCAAAGTTCATTTCTGTAAAACCCCTGTTTGAAACCAGGCGGTACGGACCGGTTCCCACGGGATGCCGGCCGAAACCCTTCTTTCCCACTTCCTGATAATACCCCGGTGGGTAGATGAACAGAACATTGGCAAGGAGCTGAGAAAGCGTCGGGATTGGTTTGATCACTTCAATGCGAACGTGATGATCGTCCAATACCATCACATCTTTTATATCCGCCAGATACCGTGAAACCCGGGAATCGGAATTTTTGAGAAGACCCAGCGAAAATTTTACGGCCGCCCCATTAAAGGGCTCCCCATTGTGGAATCTAACCCCTTTTCGAAGTGTCAGTTCCATATCACCATTGTCCAGGATTCTGTAGGACTTAGCCAGTCCGGGTACGATCTTTCCAGTCACCGGATCTCTGTAAAGCAGGGTGTCCCCCCAGTTGTGGTAGAGGGTCAAGACCTGACGGGTGTTGCTGACGGCAGGATCCAGGCTTTTCGGTCGGGCTTTACCGAGACAAACCACAAGGGTGTCTTTTTGGGCTTGAGATAATGCATCCACCGGAGCAATCAAGCCGGAAAGAAGTATACAAAAAGTTAAAAAAAATCTTATCATGTAACATCTCCCCAAACGGTGTGTTTCCTGAACCCGTTTCGGTCACGGATTAGGGACTATTTAATTGCTGAATCTAGCACCCGGGAGATGAATTGTAAAGCAAGGTTCCTAAAACTGAACCCTTGAAAATGAACTTTATCCAAGGAATCCACCCATGCAAGGTGTCAAGCCCGTTGAATCGGTTATAGCGGCGTTTCAAGCCATTCTGCAGAAGGACGGTAATGTGGGCGAATTGTTTGAAAAAGCCAAAAACCGCTATGTCGCACTGCAAAAAAAGGAAAAAAAGGAACTCTTTCGAGCAATCATCGTGCGTATGGAGGTCCTTCAGCAAGATATGCAGCCTATTTTAAGAAACCTGGTTGCGTGCAAGCCGGATGATCCGTCCTGGCCCCGCCTGATTTCACAACTCAGAACCCAAAGCTATTCACCGCGGCTTGAAGTGTTCAAAAAAATATCCCTGGCCCCGGGAGGGCTCAAATTCCTCCTGGATTTCCGGGGGGATCTGCTGTCCATCCGGCGTCATGGGGGCAGTGACCTGGGGCCCCTTGATTCGGATATTGTCTTTCTGTTTGAAATGTGGTTTCAGGAGGGCCTTCTCTATCTGGAAGAAATTACCCGGAATTCCGCTTACAGGCAGATCGCGCTCATCAAAGACCGGGACCTGGTTCACCCCATGGCCAGCATTGAGGAGATGGGCCAACGCCTGGGGAAGGATCGACGTTGTTTTGCCCTTTACCACCGGCTGATGCCCTATGAACCCATCATTTTTATTGAAGTGGCCTTGACCCGGGGGATTTCCCGCAGCATGGCGGAAATCATGGTGGACCCTGAAGACCGACCGGGTGAAACCCGGACCGATACGGCCGTCTTCTACTCCATCAACAATACTCAGAATGGCCTCGTGGGACTGGGTATGGGCAAAATGTTGATTGGAAAGGTGGTGGCCTACCTCAAAGATGAGAACAAAAAACTTAAAAATTTTGTCACCTTGAGTCCTATCCCCGGTTTCTGGAAAGGGTATCTGAAACCGATTCTGGAAGGAGAAAATGACAGGTTTTCCCTTAAACAGGATGACATCATGGGTTATTTTTCCAAAAAGGTGGTAACGAAGATATTGGGGCGGCGTGAAGATACTGAGACGGGTTCAACTGATTTGTGCAGGGCACTGCTCGCCATTTTGAGCGGGGCATCATGGGTTCAGGACGAAGAACTGAAAAAGGATCTGAAAAACCCGCTTTGCAGGATCGCTTACCATTACATTACCGAAGAAAAAACCTCCCGAGACAAGCCACTCAATCCCGTTGCGGGTTTTCATTTGGGAAACGGCGCCGCCGTATCTGAAAAAAATGTGCATTTTCTGGCCAACCCTTCGCCCAGGGGTCTGCGGGAATCCTGTGGGGTCATGGCCAACTACATTTATACTTCCAGTTGGCTGGGGCAGATCAAACGATCATTCGGATGGTTCGACCGAGTGGAAATCAGGGGACTTTTTGGCAAAGGTCCTTGAGATCAGGGTGTTTCTTTTATCTTGACAATCATTTGAACGGCTGGTATTTAGTTACATTGTAGCTAAATCATAGCCATCAGGGCTTTCTGCCTTCACTTTGAAAAATAATGACAACCGCTATTATGGAACAAACACTCACAGGAGGTTATATCATGGATATCATCCCCGAACTGATCGAAATTGTTGGCCCGGAAAACGTATTTGATGATCGCGTCGAATGCTTGAGCAATTCACGAGATCTTTCCGTGCATGTGGGAGTCCCCGATGTGGTGGTCTTCGCTTTTACCACGGAACAGGTATCCGCCATCATGCGGCTCGCCAATGAACACAAGGTTCCGGTGACGGTTCAGGGTTCGGGAACCGCCACCACCGGGGCGTCCTTGCCCGTTAACGGGGGCATCCTCCTGGATCTTCACCGCATGAACCATATCCTTGAAATCGACAAGGACAATTTTTATGCCCGGGTGGAACCTGGCGTCATTTGCGTACAATTAAATACGGAACTGCGCAAACAGAACCTCATGTTTCCCCCCAACCCCGGCAGCGAGGCCATCGCCACCATCGGGGGCATGATGTCCACCAACGCCAGCGGTCACCGGGCTGTCAAATATGGAACAAGCCGGGATTACGTCAAAGAACTCACGGTGGTTATGGCCGACGGAACCGTCATTCAGACCGGCTTTAAAACGCCCAAATCCTCTTTTGGCTATGATCTCAATCGGGTCTTTACCAGCGCTGAGGGAACCCTGGGGGTCATTACCGAGATCACAGTTAAAATCCAGGTCCTTCCGGAATACAATGCCCTGGCCCTGGCCATTTTTGACGACCTGTTTGCCGCCGGCGCGGCCGTCACCGACATCATTGGGTCGGGCATCCAACTCACCGCCTGTGAAATTCTCGACAAATATAGTCTGAAGGTCGTGGAAAAGGCCATTGAACGAGATATCACGGGCATCGAGGCCATGCTGATTATCGAGTCGGACGGGGTCAAGGAAACCGTCGTTAAAGACATGGAGCGGATCAACGACATCTGCAAAAAACACCAGGTCAAGGAGTTTACCTGGTCTGATGATCCGGCAAGGGCCGGGGAAATTATGGAGGCCAGGGGGAAACTGGTGCCGACGCTCTCCCGAATCAAACCCGGAAACCGGCTGGTGGCCATTTCCGAGGACCTGGGTATCCCCCCCACCAAGATCCCGGAAGTCATCAAGCGCGCACAGGAAATATCTCGGAAATATGATTTGCTCATCACCACTTTCGGACACATCGGCGACGGGAACGTGCACACCACCATGGTTACCGACATGCGGAGCAAGGACGAATGGGACCGGCTTCGTCCCGCCGCCGACGAGCTGGCGAACCTGGCCCTTGAAATGGGGGGCACCATCACCGCCGAACACGGGACGGGTCTGGCCCGGGCCCCCTACAGTGAAAAACAGCTGGGACCGGCCCTGGACGTCATGCGCTCCATCAAAACGGCCCTGGATCCCAATAACATCCTCAATCCCGGGAAAATGGGGCTGGAGAAGAAAAAATACGATATTTACGACCATTTTGCCTTTCAACCGCTCATTGATCATCCGGAAGGCGTCAATTCCTTTGGGGAACGCATTGACAACGAACTTTTGGCCTGCATTTACTGCGGATTCTGCCGTCTGGGATGTCCCACCTTCAGCGTTACCCATCGGGAAAGTAAGAATGCCAGAGGCCGCAATGTTCTGGCCTTCAATTTTCTAAACGGCACCATTGAACCTTCCAAGGAATTCATCGAATCCTTCTATACCTGCACCACCTGCCAGGCCTGCACCTATTTCTGTCCGGCCCAGGTCAAAGTGGACGAAATTGTGGAAGGGGTTCGAGAAAAGCTGTTTAAAGACGGCATGACCCCGGAACCAATTCTGGCGGTGCAGGAAAATATTGAAAAAATGGGCAACGTGTACGCCAGCGCCAAGGAAGACCGTATCGACATCTATCCGCCAGCCCTCAAAAAACTGGCCGAGGAGGCAAAGCTGAAACCGCAGGCGGAAACCCTGCTGTTCATGGGATGCGTTCCCAGCTATCTGGACATGAAAATGGTGCCCAGCCTGATTAAGCCTCTGGATGCGGCGGGCGTGGATTACACCACTCTGGGCACTGAAGAGGGGTGCTGCGGATTCCCCTTGTACCTCATGGGGGATCGCGAAGGCTTTGCGGAAAATGCCAAAAAATTGATTGACAGAATCAAAGCCACCGGCGCCAAGGAACTGGTGACGCCGTGCGCTGGCTGCTACAAGACTTTTCGCAAACTCTATCCCGAAATCGGCGACCTGGGGCTGAACATATATCATTCGGTCCATTACATGGAAAAATTAATCAACGACGGCCGAATCAAGATGAAAAAAAACCTGGGGAAAAAAGTCACCTATCACGATCCCTGCGACCTGGGCCGTACGTTCAAGATTTTTGATGAACCTCGCAATATCCTTCAAAGCGTGCCGGGTCTTGACTATGTGGAGATGGCTCGAAACCGCCTTCAGGCCCGTTGCTGCGGCGCCGGCGGTGGCCTGCAGGCAAGTGATCCTGATCTGGCCGTGGCCATGGCCGCAGAAAGAGTGCGGGATGCCATAGCGGTGGGGGCAGAGATCATCGTCTCCGGCTGCGCCGCATGTAAAGACAATTTGAAAAAAGGCGTCAAGGCCATCCCCAAAAAGGAACGGGGCAAAATGAAGGTGATGGATATCACCGAGATGGTGGCAAAAGCGTTGGATGAATAGGAAGAGGGACCTCATGACGGAGAAAAAACAGGGGACATTCAAGAAGATCGCTGCGGCCAAGACGTGCAAAAAGCTCATGGCTGACCACTTTTATGAACTGGATGAGGCGTCTCGGAGCGGTTCCAGAAAAATCGCCTGGTGCACCAGTGTGGGGCCTGCGGAACTGCTGCGGGGGATGGGGTTTCTGGTCTATTTTCCGGAGAACCACGGCGCCATGCTGGGGGTTACCCGCATGGCCACGGATCTTATCCCGTACGCCAACGCCCAGGGGTATTCACCCGATATCTGCTCCTATCTGACATGTGACGTGGGAAGCTATATTCAGAAAAAAAGCCCCCTCACCATGGCGTACAACATTGAATCGGTGCCCAAACCCGATGTGCTGGTCTTCAACACCAACCAGTGTCGCGATGTTCAGGACTGGTTTTCGTGGTATGCCAGAGAGCTGGACGTACCGCTGGTGGGGGTTTATACCCACCGGGACATCGGGGCCATCGGCTCGGTTCAGATTCAGGACATCGGCAGCCAGATCGAGGATATGGTTCCCGAACTGGAGGCCGTAACCGGAGAAAAGCTGGACATGGACCGATTTAAGGAAGTTCTGGCCTATTCCAAACGAACCTCCGAACTCTGGCGAGCTTGCCTGGAATTGGCCAGCGCCATTCCCTCTCCCTGGACCTTTTTTGATGCCACCATCCACATGGGGCCGGCCGTGGTGGCCCGGGGGACCCAGGAGGCGGTGGATTATTACGAGCTTCTGCTGCCGGAACTGGAGCAACGGATCAAGGACGGGGTGGCCGCCGTAGAAGGAGAAAAACACCGGATCTACTGGGAAGGTATGCCCATCTGGGGAAAATTAAGACCCCTGTCGGATCAATTTGCATCCCTCAAAACCTGCGTGGTGGCATCCACCTACTGCAACAGCTGGATATTTGACCAGCTGGATCCGGCGGCCCCCTTTGAAAGCATGGGCCGGGCTTACACGGAACTTTTTATCGTCAGGGACGAGCCCTTTAAGGAGCAGTATATCACCGATTGCTTTCGGAAATACAAATTTGACGGCATCCTCTTTCACGACGCGAAAACCTGCCCCAACAACTCCAATAACCGTTACGGTATGCCGGAGCGGTTGAGCCGCAAACTGGAAATTCCGGTGCTCACCATCAACGGAGATTTGTGTGACCTCAGGTGCTACTCCGAAGAACAGGCCAAAACCAATATTGAAGCCTTCATTGAGCAGCTGGAAGAATAACATCAGAGAAAATGGATAGCAAATTGTATGCAGGCGTCGATATCGGCGCCTCCCGCACCAAAGTCGCCATTCTTAACGGGGACAGGCAGCTCATCGGTCATTCGGTCAGGAAATCCGGGACGGATTTCGGCGAAACCGCTGACATGGGTCTGGCTGATTCGCTGAAAATGGCGGGTGCTCTTGAAAAAAATGTGGCCGGTTGCGTTTCCACCGGTTATGGCAGAAAAAATGTTTCTTTCAGTTCGGAGACCAAAACAGAGATCGGGTGCCATGCCAAGGGCTGCTACCACTATTTCCCCGTGGCCATGACCATTATTGATA
>Ga0222636_1000974_pt1 | contig 12328 bp, 13 predicted proteins | sample AntAcemetagen141_FD_179811 | JGI IMG/M metagenome (GOLD analysis project Ga0222636, IMG submission 179811) | Saline water microbial communities from Ace Lake, Antarctica - #141 | ecosystem: Environmental > Aquatic > Non-marine Saline and Alkaline > Saline | place: Antarctica: Ace Lake...
GATAAATAAATTGGATTTTAATGAATTGTTAAAACCATTATCTGAACTGAAAAACTGTAATTTTTGTCCAAGAAATTGTAATGCAAACAGGTTCTCGAATAAGCTCGGATATTGTAATGCTGATGCAGAATTCAATATTTCCTCAATTTGTATCCACAGAGGAGAGGAGCCACCGATTAGTGGTAAAGATGGAATTTGTAATATATTTTTTACAAACTGTAATCTCCAGTGCATCTATTGTCAAAATTACCAGATAAGTAATAATAAACTGGATCATAGAAGTGATAAAATGAGTCTGGAAAAAGTATTGAAAAGCATTGTTGAAATTCTTGAACAAGGAATTAATTCTATAGGATTTGTGTCTCCTTCGCATTTTGTTCCACAAGTAAAAATCTTAATTAAAGCTATTAAAATGCTTAGATACAATCCTACATTTGTATATAATTCTAATGCTTATGATAAAGTTGAAGTATTAGAAAGTTTTTTTGGATTAATTGATGTTTACCTTCCTGACTTTAAATATATGGATAATAAAATCTCGAACGAATTTTCTGATGCAGCAAATTATCCTGAAGTAGCTATAAAAGCAATTTCGGAAATGCATCGCCAGGTTGGAGATAAACTAATCCTTGATGAAAATGGGATTGCAAATTCAGGATTACTAATAAGGCATTTGGTTTTGCCGGGAAATGTTAAAAACAGTATAAATGTCTTAAGGAAAATCTCTGAAACTATTTCCTCAAAAATTCATATTTCGTTAATGTCGCAATATTATCCGATATACAAAGTTGCAGAACACGAATATTTGGGAAGGACTTTGAAAAAAAGTGAATATAAAAAAGTTGTTGATGAACTTGAAAAACTTGATTTTGTGAATGGATGGGTGCAGGATATGAGTAGCTTCGAAAATTACAGACCCGATTTTATTAAAGAGAAACCTTTTAATTTAGAAATTTAGAAAAAATGTAAGGACTAAAAATTGTTCCAAGAATATTTGTACTGATAAACTAATAAACTAATTTAATAATTTATTTTAATTTTGTATAAGAGTAAATTATAAATAAAACATTTGAATTTATATATATGTTTGAATTCTCAATTGAATATAACGAACCATTATTTAGACCTCCCAGCGAGGCGCATTCATTGATATTTCAAGTTACACTTGGCTGCTCATGGAATAAATGTGCATTTTGTGAGATGTATTCTTCAAAGAAATTTAAAACACGAAAGTTTGATGAAATAAAATCTGAAATAGAAAATATTGCAAAAGAATACACAGATGTTAGAAAAGTTTTTCTAGCTGATGGAAATGCTATGGTTTTGTCTTTTGCAAGGCTTATGGAAATTCTTACCGAACTGAATAATAATTTCTCAAAGTTAAACCGGATTTCAGCTTATGCACTTCCCAAAGATATTTTTTCTAAAACAAAAGAGGAGTTAATAGAGCTGAAAAATGCCGGTTTAAAACTCTTGTATGTTGGAATTGAATCGGGTGATGATGAAGTTTTGAAAATGATTAACAAGGGAGAAACATATAAATCGACTTTGGATGGCTTGCGAAAAGCCAAAGAAGCAGGAATAAAACTTTCTGTAATGATTCTTAATGGCCTTGGCGGGAAGAAATATTCGGAGCAACATGCAATAAATTCTGCAAAGCTTGTAAACGAAATTAAACCTGAATTTCTATCAACTTTAGTTTTGAGTTTTCCTTACGGGGAAGATCATTTTATCAATAAATTTAAAGGTGATTTTGTAAAAATGACTAAAATGAATCTAATAAATGAAATGAAAATATTTATCGAGAAAACAAATCTTGAAAGTACAGTTTTCAGGAGCGATCACGCATCAAATTATTTAGTGCTTAAAGGAATTCTTTCTCGAGACAAAGAAGAAATGCTAAGTAGAATTAACCGTGTTTTGGAAAATCCTGAATACTCAGGCTTAAGAGAAGAATGGCAAAGAGGATTGTGATAAATTGCTTATGATTAACAGGAATGTGGATAAAATATATCTGTAGATTATAATAAATTCTGAAAATTTCTGTCGAGGAAGCAAAAAGACAATTTGAATCTGAAATTAAAATAGGGAAAATGGGTAGTCCAGATGAATTTGTATCTCTTGCAATTTGGTTGCTTTCGCCGATTTCAAAATATATTACCGGTCAAACTATAAGTGTTGATGGTGGTTTGATTAAATCTGTTTTTGGATAAAATAAAAAATTGTAAGTAATCAAATTTGCCACAGATTCTCAGATGAATTTGTTTTATAATCTGTGAATCTGTGGATTTTTATTCCTAAAATCAATAAATCTAAAATGGCAAATCTTCTTCTTCCGGTGGAGGAGGAATGTCGACTTCAGTTTGTGGAGGAGGTGTATTCGTATTCATGCTTTGATCGGCACTTTCAATTCTCCATGCTTCTAGGTTTGTAAAATAGCTTACATTCCCATTTTTTTCCCATTTTCTGCCTTTAATATTAAATTGAACTTTAATATCTGTGTTAAGCTGAAACTTTTCAATCAAGTCGCAACGGTCCTGTGTTAATTGAAATTTTATCGTTTCGACAAAATCTCTGCCATTTGCGTTTTCAGTTTTCTCTACAACAAATTCACGTTTTTGGAAACTATCCGTTATTTGCTGTATATCTAGTTTTTCAATTAATCTTCCTGTTAGTTCAAAACTCATTATTCTTCTTCCTTTTATTAAAATTAATATTCTATTTTTTTTTCGTTCTTATTCCAAGAAATAAATATTTCAACACCTTCTTTTTGCATTATCTGTTCTGAAGGTATCAAACGCATTTCATTTGGTTTTTTAAATTCATCATAAATAAAAACATCGTCAAAATTATGATTTTTTGCTTCTTCAAGAGAGCATGCGTAAAAAATTTTTTTCATTCTTGCCCAATAAATAGCTCCAAGGCACATTGGGCAAGGTTCAGAGCTGGCATATATTTCGCAATCAGAAAGCTGATATGAGTTTAGATTTTTGCATGCACTTCTTATAGCATTAATTTCTGCATGAGCTGTTGGGTCGTTATTTGTTGTTACCGAATTAAATCCTTCACCAATAATTTTTCCATCTTTAACTATTACAGCACCAAATGGACCGCCATTTGTCGAATTAGCATTTTCTTTTGCTAACTCGATTGCTCTCTTCATAAATTTGTTGTTTTCTGCTTTCATTGTTTTAGTGTTTCATGGTTTCATGGTTTCATGGTTTGAAATCAATTACAGTAAATTACCATTAATTACAATTTCCATTTCACCATCACTCTAATATTTCGCCGCTCCAATTTCCTTTTCTAGTTGGTGATTGATTTGATTTCTTTAATAAAGATAGAAACTTTTTTCTATCAATAATTTTTGCGCCCATGCTTTTTAGATGATCAGTTTCTTGTTGAACATCAATAAAATCAAAATTCCATTTTTTTAATTTCTCAACCAAAAAATAAAGAGCAACTTTTGATGCATCAGTTTTAATATGAAACATTGACTCTCCAAAAAATGCATTACCAAGAGAAATACCATATAAACCACCAACCAATTTGTTTTTAAAATATGTTTCAACAGAATGACAATATCCTTTTTGATGAAGGTTAATGTATGCTTTTTTCATATCATCAGTTATCCAGGTGTCTTCCTGATCAATTCTTGGAACGCTGGCACAATTTTCAATAACATCTGCAAAGTTAGTATCAAATTTCACTTGAAAAATATTTTTATTAATTTTTGATTGTAAACTTTTGGATACCTTGAATTCCTCAGGAAAAAGAATTGTTCTTGGATCCGGCGACCACCAAATAATTGGTGATTCAACGGAATACCATGGGAAAATGCCAACAGAATAAGCATGTAACAGTCTCTCAGTACTTAAATCTCCTCCAACTGCTACAATCCCTTGCTCATTAGAATTATTTGGATTTGGAAAAGAAATTTCTTCGTTGAGTAAGTAAACAGGCATTGTTAATTTATATTAATTCTGGTCTTAATACTATTAATTCAAGTTTTAGTTTTTAGCAATTATCAATGAAACCATACAACACTAAAACAATTACAATTTATCCATGCAAAAATTAATTGTTTTACAAATTTCTTTTATTTCTGTTTCAGTTATAATTAAAGGAGGAGCGATTCTGAAAGAATTCGAATTAAATAAAAACTGATCTACAATTAAACCATTCTCAACAAATAGTTCTAGTAATTTGCTAACTATTTGTTCATTCTCAAGTTCAACAGCAATCATCAATCCATTTTGTCTGAAACATTTAACAGCAGTATTATCTTTTAATTCATTTATAAATAATTCTCCTTTTTTATTTACATTTTCGATTATATTAGATTCAGTTAATAATTTAAGATTTGCCAACGCAGCTGCACAACAAACTGGATGTCCTCCAAAAGTTGTAATGTGACCGAGTTCAGGGTTAAAAGTTAATGATGACATAATTTCTTTTGAAGAAATAAAAGCACCAATTGGCATTCCGCCACCCATTGCTTTAGCAAGACAGAGAATGTCAGGAGTGACTTCATAATTCTCGAAACAGAATAATTTTCCTGTTCTGCCAAAACCTACTTGAATTTCGTCAAAAACTAATAAAGTATTCGTTTCATCACATCTTATTCTTAATTTTTTTAGAAAGTCTTTTTCAGGTAAAATAATTCCCGCTTCGGCTTGAATTGGTTCAATAAAAACACATGCTGTTTTCTTATTAATCTTACTTAATTGTTCAATATTATTGAAATCAAGAAATTGAATATTTGGTAACAATGGACGAAAAGCATACTTCAGTTTTTCGTTTCCAAGAAGACTTAAAGCACCGTGAGTGCCTCCGTGGTATCCATTTTTAAATGCTATAATTTCTGTCTTGCCAGTATATCTTTTTACAAGTTTTAAAGCACCTTCAATGGCTTCGCTGCCTGAATTAACAAAATATGTTGAGTTTAGATTTTCAGGAAGATTTTCAGAGAGTTTAGTTGCGAGATCAACTTGTGGTGTCTGAATATATTTTCCATAAACCATCAGGTGCATATATTTGTCGAGCTGGTTTTTAATTGCTTTTATTATCATCGGATGTCGATGACCAACATTACTTACCGAAACACCGGAAACAAGATCAATATATTTTTTACCATCTGAATCAAATAAATAAATTCCTTCAGCTTTTTCAATTTCCAAAGCAAGTGTATGAGCAGAAGGCAAGGCCAAATGCTGAAAAAATAATTGTCGTTGAGTTAACATGATTATTGTTTTTGTACTACAAAAGTATATATAATCTTGTTATTTGGGGTTGTTTGTTTTTTAGTGAATTTTTTATATAAACCCGTAGTACGACTCAAAGTCGTGCTACGGGAAATTCTTCTGCTTGCGAAGTGTAAAATTGCGGGCAGGTAACAATTGCCAGCGTTTTACAATTAAATTAACAAAGTGCTTGGCTGGCGTTGTGTAAGTTGCCGATAGAAAGAGGTTGCCAGCTTAGAGTAAAACAGCCGGAAAAAAAGACCTTCATCATTGCTGTACCTACGCAACAAAATCCCAAAACAAAAAATACAAAGCTTAGATTATGTTAGTTAAATGTTGATAAAAAAACTTTGCTGGTTAATATTTTTCATTTATCATTGTATATTGCTCAAAAGCATAATTAAAGATATGAATAATAAGGTTGTTGTAATAACTGGAGCGTCATCAGGTATTGGTAAATCATTGACCAGCGAATATGCCTATGCAGGCTACAAGGTTGTAATAGCTGCCCGAAATGAGAAAAAACTTCTTGACTTAAGTGAAAATTTTATTAGAAAAGGTTTCGAGGTTTATGCAGTAACAACCGATATAAGTAAAAAAGCTGATTGTAAAAACCTGATTAAAAAAGCAATTGCTGAGTATGGGAAAATTGATATTTTGATAAATAATGCCGGAGTTTCAATGCGTGCAATATTTGAAGAAATGGATTTAAAAGTTCTAAAGTATCTTATGGATGTGAATTTTTGGGGAACTGTTTTTTGCACAAAATATGCTCTGCCATATTTGTTGGAATCAGAAGGTTCAGTTGTTGGTGTTTCGTCAATTGCAGGTTATAAAGGCTTACCCGGAAGGACAGGATATTCTGCTTCGAAGTTTGCCATACATGGATTTTTGGAGACTTTACGAACAGAGAATCTTAAAAAGAATCTTCATGTTTTGATTGCTTGTCCTGGTTTTACAAATACGAATATTAGAAAAACAGCGTTAGGAAAAGATGGTAATGAGCAAGGAGAAACACCAAGGGATGAAGATAAAATGATGAGTTCGGAAGAAGTAGCAAGCAGAATAAGAAAAGCAGTTGATAAAAGAAAAAGGTCATTAATTTTGACAACTCAGGGGAAAATGACAGTTTTATTAAATAAATTGTTTCCTAAGTATATGGATAAATTGGTTTATAATCATATGGCAAAAGAGCCTGATTCACCATTTAAATAATAAAAATAATCAAAAAAAAAGTAAAAAGCAAACATATAAAAATGAAAAAATTTACATTAGAAATTGAACCAAAAGTAGGTTTCGGGAATTTAAAATTTGGCGATACAAGTGAGAAAATTATAGAATATCTTGGCGAAGCTGAAGAATTAGAAGATATTGAGGATGATGATGAGTTTAATACAATAATCCTTAATTACAGTAATCAGGGGATATTAGTGTTTTTAGAAGGAGCGGAAAAATCAGTTCTTTCTTGTTTCGAAATTGAGAATGATGAATCAACTCTTTTCGGGAAACATATCTTCGAGATGAATGAAGCTGGAATTACCAAATTAATGAACAAAAATGGATATAATGAAATTGAAACCGGTGTTGATGAAGATGGCGAAAAACGTCTTTCTTTTGACGATGCTATGATTGATTTCTTTTTTATTGATGACGAACTTGTTGCTGTAAACTGGGGAGTTCTGGTTAACGAACATGGTGAGATAGAAGAGTTATAAATTTTGGTGTTTCAGTGTTGCACTGTTTCAGTGTTGTATTGTTACACTGTTATACTGTTTCATTTTTGCACTGTTTCAGTGATGCATTTTTAATAATTAAATATAGTAGCTTTTAGTTTGTAGAATATTTGCTGCAAATACATGGGTGTTTTCCTTTTGTATTTGTAGTTTTTTTTATAAATCTTAAACCAAATATCATTTAATCCTTGTATCTCGGGTGAAATTTAGTAATAACTTTTCTTAAGTATGTTTTATCGAGATGAGTATATATTTCTGTTGTGGTAATAGATTCGTGACCAAGCATTTCCTGTACAGCTCTGAGGTCTGCGCCACCTTCAATTAAATGAGTAGCAAAAGAATGACGAAAAGTGTGTGGGCTGATTTTTTTCTTAATACCTGCTTTCTCAGTTAAATCTTTAACTATTAAAAATATCATTACTCTTGATAGTTTTCCACCTCTTCTGTTCAAAAACAGAATATCTTTATCTTCCTTTTTGGGCTCTTGATGAATGCGGATATTTTCTAAATATATTCCAATATGTTTTTGGGCAACTTCACCTATTGGGACTAACCTTTCTTTATCTCCTTTCCCGATAATTTTAATAAAACCATCATTAAAATACAGATTTGTAATTTTGATATTGATTAGCTCACTTACTCGTAATCCACATCCATAAAGTGTTTCGAGAATAGCTTTATTTCTCTCGCCATCAGTTTTACTCAAGTCAATATTATTTATTATCATTTCTATTTCATCGAAACTAAGAGTGTCAGGAAGTTTTCTTCCAATTTTTGGAGATTCTAATAATTCGGTTGGATTGCTTTCGATAATTTCTTCCAAAATTAAATAATTAAAAAATGCCTTTGTGCCTGAGATAATTCTGGCTTGCGATCTTGCGTTAAGATTCCTCATGTTTATCCACATTACAAAATCTTGCAAAACAGATAAAGTAACTTGTTGTGGAATAAGATTAAGATTATTTTCTTCTAAAAAGCTTACAAGAAGCTTTGTATCATGAATATACGCCTGAATAGAATTTTTTGAGAGAGATTTTTCAAGCTGTAGATAATTTTTAAATCCTTTTATGTATGAGTCCCATTTCATTTGATAAGTATAATTTAAAAATTATTTTACTTTAAATTCATTATAGTTGCACAGTAAGCTGTCTTGTATAAATATATTATCTACTCTTGCATGGGGTGGTCCGATTCTACACCAATCAATAAATTCATCAATGTTTTTTTCTTCGCCTTCTGCTTCAATATAAACTATACCATAAGTTTTATTAATCACAAACCCACATATATTTAATTCAATTGCTTTTTTATGAGTGTAAAATCTAAATCCAACATTTTGCACTTTTCCAATAACTTTTATAATAACACTCTTCTTTGTCATTTTATGGATTTAGTCTTTTAATAATCATCTCATTAATTTTACCGACGAGTTGATGTGGTGGAAGTCCACGCCAATTAAAGCAATCAAATTTTCCACCAAAACCAATATAATAATCCAGATTTGCATCAGTAAACTCTCTGATAACATGGTTTCTGAAATTTAATCCGACAATCCAACCATCTTCAATTTCATCAACCCATTCAAGGTAATAATCATCATCACCTGAATGAAAATTTAAAATATTTTCACCAATCAAAATAAATTTATTTATGCTATTTTCGTTAAGTACTTCAATAAGATTTCTTTTCAAGCACATAATATCGTTATGAAGAACATCGTTCCACTCGCCCATCATTTCTATAACACAAAAACCTTTTTTATAATCGACGAAAAGCAGTTTTACAAAAAGCGTTGAAGAACCAATTTCATCCCATTGAGGATGAATGTAATGGTCGTAAATTGTATTAGTGCATTCAAAGTCACTATACTTGCGATCATAAAATGGGGATTTGCTATCCTCTGAGGAGTTATAAATATTTAGCCACGAATAAAATGGTTCTATTGTATGCATATCAAAACAAAATTACATAATATTTATTCAATATTTCTAATTGTGTTTTTTGAAAAGATGTTGATAATAATATAAAAGGTTCTGCTGTTATTTTAATGGTAAATAATTATTAAGTGATTCTATCAACCAGCTTATTTATAATGATAAAATGCTTAAATGCTTAAATATTCCTTAACAATTTAATCTTAGTAATAAAGGGTTGGTAATAGACAATATTTGATTTTTGTATCAGAGTAGTTTTTTTTATTTTCGCATTAAATCATTTTCGCATTTATCAATATTCCACTAAATTCGTGGTAGTACCATGTAAAATAATAGTGAAATTGATCTGCATCCGCTAAGTGCCTCCAAGGCGCTAAGCGGGTTCTTGTATTTTTTTCAATCAACGAAAAAGATCAGAAATCCTGCACAAAGCAACTCCTTCCCCTTTGTGGGGGAAGGCCGGGATGGGGGTGTTATATAGCCACTTTTACAGAGTCAAGTTTTTTTATTTCTGCATAAAGTTTATCGAGTGTGGTCTGAGAATCGAGTTTGACTTTTACTGTAAAACTTACATAAGTCTTCTTGCTGCTTAGTTTACTGCGCCAGTTTTTAAAGGGAATATCTAATTCTAAAAATATTTTTGATAAATCATTTCTGTGCTTTTCTTCAGGATAAAGTGTGTCCATTACCACTTTAAGATCATAAATAACAGGAAATAGGATTTTTTTATCTCCAAAAGGATTTTTGTCTAATTTCATACTCATTATTTAATTTATTATTTTTCTTAATTTTTTATTTAGTATGTTTAATGGTAACAAATACTAAAATGATTAAATGCTTAAATATTTAAATGATTAAATGAATGCTATCTGATTTTTCCATAAGATGATTTTTTTTATTTTATAATCCTTAATGTTAAATGATTTACACTTTTAATCATTTATTCATTCTATAATTTAATTGTTGAATTACTGCTATTTGTCTTTATGCCAAAAATTATTTTTGATACTGATGAGTGAGATTATTTATAATCTTCACGAACAGGGTAAAACACATCAAGAATCTTGCAGTTTGTTATAGCCCTTAGACATGGTTTTTGCTAGTTGATTTATTACAAAGATAGGGAATTAGTTAATAGTTAATAGTGAATAGTGAAAAATTTTAAATTTCAAATTTTAAATTAAAAATCTTAGTTTTTATTTATTGTCAGCCAATCTGCCGGAGTTTTTACTGCCGGTTTTTTCTCATAAATTACATCATCAAGGAACAACGCTAACCTGCTAAAAATACTTGAATTTTTAATTCCGAATCTAATAATATTATGAAGGAAATTATTTGGATGAGAATAAGGACAAACACTCAGACATCTACCGCAATCTGTTCCGCTTTTTGTCCAGAATTCAAAACATCGTTCCTGGTTAATTTGCCATCGTTTCACTCCATTTATATTTTTTCTATCATCATGAGAAATAGCATTTGCCGGACAATTAATTGCACATTTTTTACAATTATCACAAAAATAAATAACAGTTGGGTCAAAAGCTCTTTTATCTAAAACAAGTGGAATGTCAGTTGTTACAACTGCAATACGAACTCTTGGGCCATATTTTGGAGTCATTAATAATCCCATTCTTCCCAACTCACCAAGTCCGGCATCTTTGGCAACCAATGGACACACAACTTCATAATTTCCATCGATATGAGCCTTTGCGGGAAATCCGAGTAAACGAATAAATTCAGCCAACTGCACTGCAATAACTCCGGCATTAAGATATTGTTGAGCCGACTCCATAACAGCTGGAGCAAGTGGTCCGCATTTTATTGCATGCGAATCCATTTCAACTGTAAAAGCAATTGCCAATTTATGGTCAATTTCAACTGTATTACCGTAATTTTTTCCTCTTCCCCGATAACTGTATTTATGATAATCTTTTAGCTCAGTAATTCCAATATCAAGAGCTCCAAGCTTTTTAGCCCAGTTTTTAATATATTTTGTTGTGTCAACAGGATTTGCATTTACTTTTTGTGAAGAAATTTTATTGTCAACTTTCGATTTAAGTGCATCAACAGTATAAAAGCTTGCATTAGCAGATGAAAACATAAAAGGCTTGTAGTTGCGGGATTTATTGCTTAGAAGCCCCGGGTTTTTTCTTATTTCCTTGTCAGTTTTATAATTGTCTGATTTATTTTTATAATAATCTTTATAATTATCTGAGTTTATTTCTAATTCGTTTCTCGAAAACATTGTGTCTCTTTCATCAATTCTATCTTTTGGGAAAATATCAGAAATTTTTCCGGTAAACCGGATTGGTAAAAAATAAATCATCAATAGAATAAAAATTATTGAAAGTAGAATTATTGAAACAATCAAATGGAAATTAAAATCGAAAAAACCTGTAATAAGAAAGGGTAGGGGAGAGAAGATGGCAATTTGGAAAAAAATTGCTGCTGCTTTTTTTTCGTTTTCATAAAGTGAAATAATTCCCGCATAAACGAAAAAAATAAAAATTGCAGAACCAAAAAAAATCAAAGTTAAATCGAGAGAATCCATTTCCATAATCATAGTTTATAAACTAAATGATGTCTTTACACTTCCCCATAAAAACGGGCGAGCAGTTGAAAATTCAGGACTACGGAAAAACTGTTCATATTCAAAGGTAAAAGTATTATATGCTAAAACAAAACCTGCAGAAGCTTGCCATACAGTTCTTTCCATCATTTCTGCATTAATTGTATAAATGCTATTTCTATTTGTTGCACCACCTTGAAGTGTTGCATCATAAGCAATAAAATTTGTCTGCCCTTTTATGAAAAAATAATATCTGAATTTATCTCCTGATTTATCTTCTCTTGAATATGAAGCGATGTCCAGTTTTTCGAAGTATGGACTTATCTTTCCAAATCTTATGTGAAACCCAATTGAAGCATTTGTGTATACAGTTCCTAAAAAAGCATTTGACATGCCGTTAAATTCAAAGTATCTTGAATTAATAAAGGCTTTTTCTACTTCGAGTTTGTAATTTATAAGTATGTCGTTTTTTACCTGATGTTGCCAGCCTAAAGGCTCATGCTCGTGAATAGCATGCTGAAAATATCCACCGAGGGAACCAGGACCAATCACACCAATGTCAATTTCTGACGTAAACCTGATTTTATTATATTTATCGTTTGAAATTTTAAAATGACCTAAATATAAATATGCTGCAAACGGACGGTCATTTATTACAATATTTCCCAGATCAGGATTTGTGGGTGTGTACATGTTCTGAACTAATGATATTCCATAATAATTTGTGGAATTTGCCGCAGAAGGTAACAGAAACCTCATTATTGGTGAATATGAAAGAACAGGATCAATAAATTCAAATTTTATTCCGTTTGTAAAATAATAATCGGTGTTGTTGAAAATATCGTTGTC
>Ga0222636_1000987_pt1 | contig 12240 bp, 11 predicted proteins | sample AntAcemetagen141_FD_179811 | JGI IMG/M metagenome (GOLD analysis project Ga0222636, IMG submission 179811) | Saline water microbial communities from Ace Lake, Antarctica - #141 | ecosystem: Environmental > Aquatic > Non-marine Saline and Alkaline > Saline | place: Antarctica: Ace Lake...
TTACCATGATCAATATGACCTATCGTCCCCACGTTTAAATGCGGCTTAGTCCTCTCAAATTTCTTCTTGGCCATCTCTTGTCCTCCTGAATAAATCAACCACCAACCAACAGGTAAGCGCCATCAAAAGCTCCATCCCTTACTGCTTACTGTCTACTCCCTACTGCTCACTCTCATTAGTGGAGCCCACGACCGGGATCGAACCGGTGAACCTCATCCTTACCAAGGATGCGCTCTACCTACTGAGCTACGTGGGCATTGATATGGATGTTGCATCACACATGCACCAAACAAGTTCCAGTCTCCCACCGTTAGGCGACCAACACTCCATGAGACCTTTGAAAAACGTCCCCTTTCGAAGTCTGCGCTTATCTGCCCAATCTCTGTGTTGCATTCGGATTTTAATCCCCGAAATATTCAAGATATTCCTGTGGTTAAAATCCTCATGCGCCTTGATCTTGACCAAAATTGAACATTTTTCAAAGGTCTCATCTTATAATATAAAATTCTAAAAATGCTTACGTTCCCTAAAATCCAGTGGAGCGGGAAACGGGATTCGAACCCGCGACCCTCAGCTTGGAAGGCTGACGCTCTAGCCAACTGAGCTATTCCCGCTTTTGAAACTAATTTATTCTTAGGTGTAAATATGGTGGAGAGGGGAGGATTTGAACCTCCGAAGGCTGAGCCGGCAGATTTACAGTCTGCTCCCTTTGGCCACTCGGGAACCTCTCCACTTTGAGGTTCTGTTTGATCCTACAGTGGAGCCAGCGAAGGGAATCGAACCCCCGACCCACTGATTACAAATCAGTTGCTCTGCCATCTGAGCTACGCTGGCAGCCAAGCTATCAATGCACAATTAGACAGTATAATTCTTTGATTATATTATTTCAAGCCCTAAATTGAACGAAAATAGAGAGTTATTGACCAGCCTCACTACATTTACTCATGAAATCATCGTATTTCACTGAATTACCGAATTATAATCCGATTTATGCTCTCTGATGAAAATTTGTTCCTTCACTATTTGCATCAATTATCCATAATAAACTCAAAAATTGAACCTAAGACCCCGAAAAGTTCATGATATCAACCTAAGGTCTGTAGATCAAATAAATCGGACAGAAACCAGAGGCGCGTTGAAAAGTAAGAGCCAAACTAATCAGTGTCAACTTCTATTTTTATAATTCCGGCAATAAATGCTTGAAACGCCCTTTTCCCTGTGTTAGAATTAGAGTTTGCCCAGTGTTAATATGTATATTTTTAGCATTCCAACAATGACAAATTTGTAAAAGGTCAGAAAGCACCCGTTATTGTCATTCCCGTGAAAACGGGAATCCAGGGAAAACAATCCCGCCGCGGCGGGAGACTCCCACCTTCGCGGAGTGACGGTCTTGGAGACTTTTTACGAAACCAGCAACAATAAATAAATACTTGAAATGCCCTTTTCTATGTGCTAACTTTACGCGACGTTGTAATTGGGTAATAGGACGTGTTGGAAATATTTTTCGAGTCATTAAAATTGAATGGTTAAAGGAGGTATGACAAATGGCAGCTTTAGGTGGAGGACTGGTAGCTCTTGTATTGGGGATCATCGGAATCATCTTCTGGTTTGGGTATTTCATCAAGGCCTTACAGGCCGGGCTCCCAGCAATGTTGATCTTGGGCGGGGCTTTAGCCGTGTATCTCGGTTTTGAAGAGCTTAAAGACAAGAGAAACACCCCGGATACCTTTGATGATGACACAACCTCCCTCAAGGGCGAGGTCGAGTCTATCAAGGACGAAATCAAACAGATGAAGTCAGAGGGTGAAGACGAGGCCAAATAAAGCAGCTTAAAAATAGCCTGAATATTTTCCCCGAATGATTAATCCCCGGATTGATGAGGACCTCTATCCGGGGATTTGTTCTTTTGAGACCTTTGCAAAACGTTCAATTTCGTTCAAGATCAAGGCGCATGAGGATTTCAACCACAGGAATATATTGAATATTTCGAGGATTAAAATCCGAATGCAACGCAGAGATTGGGCAAAATGGGGCATTTTGCAAAGGTCTCGTTTTATGTCTCATCTCCCTGTAACTTCTAAGGCATTAAAAAAATAATTGATCTCATACTCTGCGTTTTCCCTTGAATCAGACCCGTGCACAACGTTTTTTTCGATATCAGTGGCAAAATCCCGTCTGATGGTACCCTCATCTGCTTCTTCATAATTCGTTGCACCCATTAACTTTCGATATCTCAGTATTCCGTCTTCAGCCTCTAATATCATAACAACACACGGTCCCGAAGACATAAAATCCGTAACACTTTCATAAAACGGTTTTCCCTCATGCACCTTATAGAAGCCCTTAGCCTCATCCTTGGTCATCTTGATCATCTTCATTGCCACGATTTTCAACCCTTCCTCTTCCAAGCGACTTATAACCGATCCGATCAGGTCCTTTGAAACTCCATCCGGTTTAATAATTGATAAAGTTCTCTCTTTCATACCTTAAATATCCTCCTTAATATACACAATTTGATTGACCCGGTCCGTTTCATGCTGATATAGAGCCCAGATATAAAACCCAACTCGACGAGATTAGTCAAGGAATTTAAATCTGAAAAACTAATATTGACGAATTCGTAAAAAGTCAGAAATCACCTGTTTTTGTCATTCCCGCGAACGCGGGAATCCAGGGAAATCAATCACTTCTGGACTCCCGCTTTCGCGGGAATGACGGCCTTGGAGACTTTTTACGAGACCATCAATATTCGGAAAGGAACTGTCCACAATGAAAGAATCAAACAGCGCCGGCGCTAATGGCAAAATGACAAGGATGGATGTGGAGCACATTTTTCAATTTAACTGCGCCCCCAATGTTCCCTGCTTTACCGATTGCTGCCGGGATATCACCATAGTTCTGTCACCCTATGACGTGTTAAGATTGAAAAATGCACTCAATATTCAGTCAGACGAGTTTCTTGATCGCCACACCATCATAATCCGAAAAGAAAAGCTTCTGATCCCGATGGTAGTTCTTAAAATGAACGAAGACGACAAACGGTGTCCATTTGTCACTGAAAAAGGATGTTCAGTTTATGCTGACAGGCCATGGCCGTGCCGTATGTATCCTCTAAATATGAACGATGACGGCACATTCAGTTTGATAACCGATTCATCCCGCTGCAAAGGACTCGAAGAAAACGAGAAAAACAGGATTTCAAACTGGCTGATAGAACAGGGTGTTCCCATGTACGATGAGATGAACCATCTTTTTTCGGAGGTGACCACTCCCCTGCAGGCCCAAGAGTTAGATATTGACAACCCCAAGATCTATCAAATGACGTTCATGTCATTATATAATCTGGATAAGTTTAGAGACTTTGTTTTCAAGAGCACCTTTATAGATAGATTTGAACTTGACGACCTCACAATAGAGAAGCTTAAGAGAAGCGACGTTGAGCTTCTCAAATTTGCCTTTGATTGGCTCAAATTTGGTATTTTTGGTCAAAAAACCTTTCAAGTTAAGGAAAGTGCGATGCCAAAAGGAGATCCGGTCGAATGAATGGCACCGAGGAAGATCAGATATTCAGACCCCTTACTGGTGATATCTTTCATTTTAGCTGTCACAAAGGTATTTCCTGCTTTACTGAATGCTGCGCTAAGCTCCGTCTCATCCTCACCCCCTATGACATTCTCCGGATGAAAAACCATTTAAAACTTACATCCGATCAGTTCTTAGAACGCTATACAGATACCATCATCGACAATAACAGCCGCTTCCCTATGGTCAAATTAAAAATGAGAGAAGGCCAAAAACAGGCATGCCCTTTTGTGACAAATGATGGGTGCTCCATATACGAAGACCGCCCGGAGGCCTGCCGCCTCTATCCCGTCGGAAGGGCATCTGCCATGGTAGACGGTGAAAAAGATGCAAGAAAACGATTCTTTATGGTGGCTGAATCCCATTGCCAGGGCTTCAAGGAAAAACATGAATGGACCTTAGATGACTGGATTAATCATGAAGGGGTAAGGGAATACAGTTCCATGAACGATCAATGGCTCGGGATCATCACATCTCCCAAGAGCCTTGGTCCCAAGACGCACCTCCCGCAAAAACACCAGATGTTCTTTATGGCCTCCTATAACCTGGACAAGTTTAGAGGGTTTTTATTTAAGAGCGGGTTTTTCGATCGTTTTCAGGTAGATTCAGATCTGAAAGAAAGACTGAAAAGCGACGATACAACCTTGATGAGCTTTGCATTCGACTGGCTCAAATTCAGTCTTTTTGGTGAAAAGACAATTCAGTTAAAAAGCTAACACAATACGAGAAATAGAGATTTTTGAAAGGAGATTCCATCGTGCAAGTACTAATCATTATCTCATCCGACGATGCCGAGACCATTTACAATGCCGCAAGGCTGGCGAATACTGGTGTTGAAAAGGGTGATGAGGTAAGCATGTTCATGTTGGGGAAAGGCGTCCTTTTTGAAAAATGCGGGAGCGAGGAATTTGATGTGATGGGCCAGATCAACAAATTCGAAGGTGATTTCTATGTCTGAGGCGTCTGCCTGAAATCCCACGGTCTGGAGGGATCAAGTACTTGCCCCATAGGATGGATGGATGACCTCTATGAGCTGGCGATGGAGGCTGATAAGGTTTTGACATTTTAAGACTCAGGGAAATAATTTCATCCAGTCGCTGACTGGACGTTTTGATTTTAAAATCATCTTCGCCCAATCCTCATTCGTAACTCCTCGAAATGTACCAGCATGTTTCTCTTGCGGCAGTTTATTGGCTGGCCTGCAAGCGAGGTCAACGGAAGGAAGATAACCCTGGACCTTAAACCGACCACTTTCGTCCCCCAAGAATGAATTTGTTTGCAAAATAGCGGCAAATTTTCCATCTATTCAAGGACACATAATATCTCACAAGGCCGCCCTAGTACAATCTGTCGAATCTACGGGGTAAACAAAGGTCGCAAAGGTAAACAATGACAAAATATTTGTCTGAAAACCTTCAGCGTCTTCGTATATGATCTTATTGTAATTTCGGTTTATCCAGGTTAGGATCAAGGGTATTTTCCGGCAGGAACTTGTAATCCTGCCGATTTTTAATATTTCACACATTTTGCGGTTTGGAGGATTGTCATGTTTAAAATTGTAAAACGGGAAGAAATGGCTGAAGGAACTGTAATACTAAATGAAATTGAAGCGCCCTTGATTGCCAAAAAAGCGCTGCCTGGTCAGTTTGTTATCTTGAAGGCCAATGAGACAGGTGAACGTATTCCGCTTACAATGGCGGAGACCAATCCTGAAAAGGGAACTATCACAATCATTTACATGGTTGTCGGCAAATCGACTGCCCTTTTCAAGGGTTTAAAGGTCGGTGATGGATTTCAAGATATTATCGGCCCTTTAGGCAAAGCCACCCATCTGGAAAAAGTGGGTAAAGTGGTTTGTGTCGGCGGAGGAACCGGCGTAGCAGTGTTACACCCCATCACACGGGCACTAAAAGAGATTGGAAACAGTGTTACCTGTATTATCGGTGCCAGAAATAAAGCTCTGTTGATTTTGGAAGATAAGATGAAAATGGCTTCCCACGATCTCCGTATATGCACAGACGACGGGTCATATGGGCATCATGGTTTTGTGACTGATGTGTTAAAAGAGGTGCTGGAGGAAGGCGATATTCAGTTGTGTGTCGCAATAGGACCTGTGCCAATGATGAAATTTGTATCTAAAATGACAAAAGAGTATAATGTAAAGACAATGGTCAGTCTTAATCCAATCATGGTTGACGGTACCGGAATGTGCGGCGGGTGCCGCGTGTCCGTGGGCGGTAAAACAAAATTTGCATGTGTTGACGGGCCTGAATTTGACGGGCACAAAGTCGATTATGATGAATTGCTGCTGCGTCTCCAGGCGTACGTTGAAGATGAGAAAAACAGTTATGACGCTTACATGAAGGAAAAGGGACATAGTTGCTAAGACTGCGTGTTATCTCCTGATTCAAGTGAAATTAAATCAAAAAAAACGCGAAACTACATTAACTGCGGAGGATATTATGGCGGAAGAAAAAGGGAAAAAGGAAAAAATACCAAGACAGCCAATGCCGGAACAGGCCCCGGAAGTAAGGGCAAAAAATTTTGATGAGGTGCCAACCGGCCAGAGCCCTGAAACAGCGATAAAAGAAGCCGATAGATGTGTGCAATGTAAAAATCCGGCATGCGTCAAGGGATGTCCCGTGGGAGTAGATATACCGGGCTTTATCAGCCTTGTAAAACAGGGGGACTTTACAAAGGCCATTACTAAAATATGGGAAAAGAATGGTCTTCCTGCCGTCTGCGGGAGGGTATGCCCCCAGGAGATACAATGTGAAGAAAACTGTATATTAGGTAAAAAAGGAGAGCCGGTTGCCATCGGTAACTTGGAGAGATTCGTTGCCGACTATGAAAGGAAGAATAAAAAGGCCGATCGTCCTAAAAAAGCCGAACCAACGGGGAAAAAGGTAGCTGTCGTCGGCTCCGGCCCATCAGGGTTGACAGTTGCGGGAGACCTTATTCTGAAAGGTCATGACGTTACGATTTTTGAGGCATTTCACAAGCCGGGGGGCGTACTCGTTTACGGAATTCCTGAATTCAGGCTTCCAAAAGAGATTGTCTTTTCGGAAATCGCAGGCCTTGAAGCTATGGGCGTTAAGTTAAACTGCAATGCAGTGGTAGGGAGAATCGTTTCAGTCGATGAACTTTTCGAGCAGGGGTATGATGCTGTTTATCTGGGCGTTGGTGCCGGATTGCCCCGCTTTTTAAATATCCCGGGGGAAAACCTTATCGGTATATTTTCTGCAAATGAATACCTGACAAGGTCCAATCTTATGAAAGCATATCTTTTCCCTGAAGTCGACACCCCTATTATCAGGGGAAAGAATGTAATCACCCTGGGTGCCGGAAATGTGGCCATGGATTCCGCACGAACCGCACTTCGTCTTGGCGCTGAAAAATCTATTATTGTGTATCGCCGTTCAAGACAGGAAGTGCCTGCCAGATCTGCGGAAGTCCATCATGCGGAAGAAGAAGGAGTTGAATTCCATTTTCTTACAGCTCCTACCAAGTTTATCGGGAACGATAAAGGCCGCGTAATCGGCATGGAAGGCCTCAAAATGGAGCTCGGAGAACCTGATGAGTCAGGACGACGTCGGCCCATTCCGATTGAGGGCTCAGAATTCGAACTTGAATGCGATCTGGTTATTATTGCTGTCGGTGCAGGGCCAAATCCCCTTTTGACCCAATCAACGGAAGGATTGGAACTAAACAAGTGGAAATATATCGTTGCCGATGAAAAGACCGGAAAAACCAGCAAAAAGGGTGTCTGGGCAGGCGGTGATATAGTTACCGGATCTGCAACCGTTATTCTTGCAATGGGAGCTGGAAGAAAGGCTGCAGATTCAATACATGACTATTTAACATGGGGCTGGTAATTTTTCCATTGTGGAAGATAGTATGAAAAAATAAAGAAAGCCGGAAAAGAAACAAGCCCTCTTTCCGGCTTTTAAATGTTTGCTGACCCTACCCATAATTTTTGAGACTTCTTCCATGCAGGGTACATTTCAAATAACTTCTATAGATCTATTTAGTGTTAAGCCCCGGGCACAATTATCCATAAACGCAAAGTGAAATCTCGCGGTTATTGGAAAAATGGGGGAGTCAAAAAGTACCAATAACGATTTCTTGGCGCCCCCTGTAATAAATCGTTTGACTTTGAAGGAGATCTTGTTTAAAATGATTGGTTTAAAGTTAAGAGATGTTTGAAATAGAGGCTTATAATTACGACCTGCCGCAAGATCTCATAGCTCAGGTTCCGACTCCAAAGCGGGATCATTCTAGGCTCTTTGTGGTAGAGCGTTCAATCGCCTCTTTTTCCGACCATCGGTTTTTCGATCTGCCCTCTCTGCTCCGGCCCGGTGACCTCCTGGTGGTGAACAACACCAAGGTTGTCCCTGCCCGAGTCTTTGGCCATAAAGAGAGCGGAGGCAGGGTAGAAATATTAGTCTTGGAGCACCCTGATCCAAAAAAAGATGGCAATCTGAAAAAAGGGGGGTCCGCGACGCGGTTATGCCTGCTAAGATCATCCAGGCGGCCAAAGCGTGGGAGCCTCTTATTTTTTGACTCAGGTGTATCCGGAGAGGTAAAAGATCTCCTTGACGACGGGCTTGTGAAGATTTCCTTTAAGGGAGATCGTGGCATAGACGCCCTTCTTGTTGAAAAAGGGTTTATGCCTCTTCCACCCTATATCAAACGAGGGGAAAATACGTCCCTTTCAGATATGGACAAGGAAAGATACCAGACAGTCTATTCTGAAAGGGAGGGCGCTGTCGCAGCGCCCACTGCAGGGCTTCATTTTACGGCAGATCTCCTCAAAAGGCTGAGAACAAGAGGGGTTTCTACTGTTTCGTTGACCCTTCATGTGGGCCATGGCACCTTCCGTCCCGTCAAGACAAAAGATGTCAGACATCACAGGTTGGGCCACGAATATTATTTAATTGAACCTGAGACAGCAGCTCGGATAAATGAAACCAAGAGAAACGGGGGGAGGATTGTTGCTGTAGGCACTACGGTGGTGAGAGCCTTGGAAAGCGCCTCGGCCACGGATGGGGCTCTCCTTCCAGGAGCAGGAAAGACCGATCTCCTGATCACTCCAGGGTTTGTTTTCAATGTCGTAGACGTACTTATAACCAACTTTCATTTGCCAAGAAGCTCCTTACTCTTCTTAGTGTCCGCCTTTGCCGGCCTTGATTTGATAAAAAGGGCTTATGAACGGGCCGTTGAAAAAAGATACAGGTTTTACAGCTACGGGGATGCGATGTTGATACTGTAGGGATTAAGGAATTGAGGAATTGAGGAATTCAGAATTGCCAAATGCCCCAATTCCAGTCAAAATTTGATGATCTCGTAAAGGGTCTAAGATCAAATTTTTCCTTACCTATAACCCTTTAATTTTACTGTATGTCAATTTTACTTTTTGTGACTTTTGCGCCTTTTTGCGGCTTCATGAAATTTGGAATTCAGGATAACACACAGGTCTAAGGATTGCAGGGCCAGAACAGGGGAAATCAAAACCCCCCACGGAGATTTTGAAACACCGGTTTTCATGCCGGTAGGGACCAAAGGCTCGGTTAAGGCAGTATCGCCCGAGGACTTAGATGAAGCAGGCGCCAGAATCATTTTGGCAAACACCTATCATCTATACCTCAGGCCGGGTCACCACACAATCGGGCGATTAGGCGGCCTGCACCGATTTATGAACTGGCCGCGGCCCATCTTGACAGATAGCGGGGGTTTCCAGGTCTACAGCCTTACACCCCTAAGGACCATAACCGACAAAGGAGTAATATTTCAGTCTCATATAGACGGATCAAAGCATTTCATCGGGCCTGAAGAGGCTATAGATATTCAAGAGACATTGGGTGCGGATATCATTATGGCCTTTGACGAATGTGCGCCTTACCCTTGTGATTATGCATATGTCGAGAAGTCTGTTAAACTGACGACTTCATGGGCCCGCAGGTCACTCGATCACAAAAAACGGAGTGATCAGGCCCTTTTTGGCATCGTACAGGGTGGCATGTACGCAGACTTGAGGGAGATCAGCGCCCGGGAATTAATTGAAATAGGATTTGACGGCTATGCACTGGGGGGGCTTTCCGTAGGGGAAGATCGATCTACCAGGCTGCGGGTGATCAATGAGACAATAAACTTTCTCCCTAAGGATAGACCTGTTTACCTGATGGGCGTCGGGGCCCCGGAGGATCTCGTAGAAGCCGTCACTCTCGGGGTTGACATGTTTGACTGCGTGATGCCGACCCGAAATGCCAGGAATGGCACACTGTTCACCTCTGCAGGCAGAATGACCATTAAGAACGCAAAATATGCGGAGGACGGAAGGCCTGTTGATGAGGACTGTGATTGCTATACCTGCTCTAATTACTCCAGGGCCTATCTGAGGCATCTTTTTATGGCGAGGGAGATTTTGTCTTACCGATTGAATACAATCCATAATCTCTCATACTATTCTCGCCTGATGGCAGACCTGCGAGCTGCCATTCGAGAAGAGACGATTGCAAAATATCGCGCTAAATTTTACAAGTCTTACAGAAAAAACAGTTAACTACTTAACTAACAGGAGGTTTCGTGATGAATTTTTTGGCACATGCTATGGGAGGATTCGGCAAAAGTGAAGGCGGAGAAGGGGGTGGTTTTGGAGCATTTCTGCCACTTATTCTCATGTTTGCGATTTTCTATTTCCTACTCATCAGACCCCAGCAAAAAAAGGCCAAGGCGCATAAACAACTGCTCTCGTCTATAAAAAAGGGAGACCGGGTTGTCAGTTCCGGTGGACTCCACGGTCTTGTAACTGGTCTCACTGACGATGTGGTGACCATGGAGATAGCGCCCAAGATCAGAGTTAAAGTATCGAGAGGTTCTATCTCCGGCGTAGCCGGAAAAGCGCAGTAGCTTTTCGCCATTGGTCGTTTGAACAAATGACCAATAACTAATGACTAAGTAGGAGTAGCACGTGTCTAAGAGCTTAACTTGGCGTAGCATAATCGCCTTATTCGCAATTCTCGCAGCAGTGGTATATCTTGTTCCTTCTCTAACCGGAACCGGCGGAGTTCCTGGCTGGTGGTCGAGTCTTCTGCCAAAAGACAAAATCCGTTTGGGTCTTGACCTTCAGGGGGGGATGCATCTTGTCTTAGAAGTACAGGCATCCAAGGCCGTTGAGACACACCTCGAAAGGGTGATAGAGGAACTGAAACGGGATTTAAGGAAGGATAGGGTGCGATACCTTGAAATGAAGCGGGATCGGCTGGAAGGGATTGATATAACCTTAATGCGTCAGGACGACAAAGAGGTTTTCTTGGATATGGTGGCGGCAGGTTACCCTGATTTCAGCGTAGAATCCATGCCGGATAAGGAGGGCAACCCGGTTTTTCAGCTCGTGTTGGACCCAAAGGCCAAGACCCGTATCTTGAAGATGGCGGTGGATCAGGCCTTAGAGACCATCAGAAACAGGATTGACCAGTTCGGAGTCAGCGAACCGGAGATCCGGCCCCAGGAGGATAACAGGCTTCTGATTCAATTACCCGGAGTGAAAGACCCCAAGAGGGCTATCGCCCTGATCGGCAAGACCGCTCTTTTGGAATTCAAGTTGGTTGACGAAGAGCATAGCGTAGAAGAGGCGCTTAAAGGGAAGATCCCTCCTGGCGATGAAATACTATACCAGATTTCCATTGATCCTAAGAGCGGGCGTCAAAAAAAGATCCCCTATCTTGTGAAAAAAAGGACCGCCCTGACCGGGGAATATATAACAGATGCCAGGGTACAGATAGACAGCCGGTACAATGAACCTTACGTCTCTCTGTCATTTGACGCCAGGGGAGCGAGACTCTTCGAGCAGATAACCGGTCAAAACATCAAAAAAAGATTGGCGATCGTACTTGACAATAAGGTCAATTCCGCACCGGTTATTCAGGATAAAATCTCGGGTGGAAAGGCCCAGATCACCGGACGATACGCCATGGATGAGGCAAGAGACCTGGCGATCGTACTGAGGGCAGGTGCGTTACCCGCTCCTGTCAAGATTATAGAGGAACGGACAGTGGGCCCATCTCTCGGAAAGGATTCAATAGAAAAGGGCTTCAAATCGATGCTCATAGGCGGTGCAATAGTCATCCTTTTTATGATGATATATTACGGCCTGTCGGGTGTCATCGCTGATCTTGCCCTTATCCTGAACATCCTTTTTATTATGGCAGGGCTTGCCTTTTTCAGTGCTACCCTAACCCTGCCCGGAATCGCCGGTATTATCCTAACCATCGGCATGTCTGTTGACGCCAACGTGTTAATCTTTGAGCGAATCCGGGAGGAGCTGAGATTAGGCAAGACACCACGGGCCTCAATTGACGGAGGATACAGCAAGGCCCTTGTCACCATCCTGGATGCCCAGGTTACGACACTAATCGCAGCGCTCGTTCTCTTTCAGTTCGGCACCGGACCGGTAAGAGGATTTGCTGTGACCCTCAGTATCGGAATTCTGGCCAGCCTGTTCACTGCCATCTTCGTAACCAGAATCATATTCGATTATCTGTATGTGCAGCGGAACATGAAAAGAATCAGTATTTAAGAGAAATTAAGGAATTAAGAAATTAAGGAATTAAGGATCGGAATAATAATTCGAAATTGCCAGTAAAAAGGACTTTTTAC
>Ga0222636_1000988_pt1 | contig 12233 bp, 13 predicted proteins | sample AntAcemetagen141_FD_179811 | JGI IMG/M metagenome (GOLD analysis project Ga0222636, IMG submission 179811) | Saline water microbial communities from Ace Lake, Antarctica - #141 | ecosystem: Environmental > Aquatic > Non-marine Saline and Alkaline > Saline | place: Antarctica: Ace Lake...
ATGTCCTTTATCTATATATTTCGAACAAACTATAAAGACGGCGCATATTTGTTTTAAAAAATATATCCTGGGACTAAGACAGCAAAATGTCCTTTATCTATATATTTCGAACAAACTATAAAGACGGCGCATATTTGTTTTAAAAAATATATCCTGGGACTAAGACAGCAAAATGTCCTTTATCTATATATTTCGAACAAACTATAAAGACGGTGCATATTTGTTTTAAAAAAATATATCCCGGGCACTTGATTTCGGGGTGCAAGAGATTATAAGTTAAAAATTTCTTTGAAAATTGAATAGCGACTGAAAACATTAACGAGAGAAAGGATGGTGATACAAGGCCCAGAGGCTATATTGAACAATACAAAACTATTAAAAAGAATTACTACTGCAAATATTCTACTAATTGCCAGATAAAAGGCTACTTTCTATTGATCCGATTTGAATTTGGATTATCAACTTAACGCAGCTTTCGAGCTGTCCTACTATATTCAGCATCACTAAATTTCCCAATACTAAGATCGTAATTTGAACGAGAATATAAATGTCATAAAAAGGTGAATAATATGATGAAAGAAGCTGGTCAAGTGGCCCCAGGCCACTCGAACCAAAAAAAAGAAGAGAAAACACCATATCTGATAACTGATCAGACAATTGAAGAGTTAGATATTGAAAAGATTAATCATTTCAATCCGGGACTCGATTACATTGAGAATACAGATGACCTTCATCCAAGTGTTATTGAAACGCCAGATGGCTTATTTTGCATTGACGGCTATGAGGTTATTAAACAAGCCAAAGAAGAGGGTAAAACTAAAATTACTTGTAATGTTAGAAAACTTAATAAGCATGATGTCGCTGAACTGACGCTTAGAAAACTGGAGGGAAGAATTTTTGCCTGCAAATGGCAAAGCACACTACACAGAACAGATACGAGGCGTTAAATATATTGTTGAATTACTCAAGAAGACAGAGGTAGATGCTATAACCTTTTTACACGGTGGTGCTAGAATGGGAGCGAGTTTTACAAATAATCGTGCGCATGATGCAAACATCATTTTGAGTAAACGCCTCGGTAAATCCGTTGATACTGTCAGAAAATATATTAAGTTTTCTGATAATATCAATGATGAAACCCTGGTAGCCTTAGCCAAAATTGATCTTGCAGCAGGCCGTAAAGATGATAAAGATGATAAAGATGACAAGGTCCGCAGACCAAACAAACAATTCTTTGAGAGAATTCACTCGTCAAAGAAGGCTTTCATTAAGAATCTAAACGCAGATGCAAACAAGAAAGGCGAGAAGCTAACTAAAGAAGATATAACGAAAAGGGTTTCCGGGAAGGTTATTGAAGCATACGATCAGTATGCTAAAGATCATCCGGTTATGGCTTTCGGAGAACTGGAGCCGGCTCCCCCAAAAGAGGCATCGGAAAAGAGCGATGAAAAGGCTAATATAAATGAGAGGTTTGAGACTTGTTTATCGATGATTAAATCGTGTCAAGATCCAAACCTTACTGGAAGAAATAAGATTAAGAAAATGCTCGAAGCATCAGAAGAATTTAAAAAGATATCAAAGACTGCTGTGGTTGAAAATAAATGGGTCTACACGCCTGATGGACGAGCCCGGGAATATTCGCCACTTGCCCTGGGTGTTTATGGCGGGTGCGATCATGGCTGCCTATACTGTTTTATGAATCAAAAGGGACCACACATGCTTACTCCAACAGCAAGAAAAGATCTGATTAAGAATGTGAATGCAGATATCCAAAAACTGATATTTCTCGGAGAAAAAAATCAGATTTTGCTTTCATTTGGATGTGATGCGTACTGTTCAATTGATGAGACTCAAAAAGATACTGCTAAAATACTAAAAATACTACTGAAGAATGAATTCACTGTCGCAATTTTGACTAAGAGTGAACGATGCCTGAAAGACCTAGTCTTGTTTAAAGAGTTCAAAAAAAATATTAAGGTCGGGATGACGCTGACATTTACTAATGACAAGCACAGTAAACACTTTGAGCCGAATGCAACTCTGCCAGACAAGCGGTTCAAAACATTAAAGAAGTTGCATGACAATAAGATCCAGAATTTCGTATCATTAGAGCCTGTAATTGACGTTAAGCAATCGCTTGAGATTATTGACATCACTCAAGGTTACGTTGATGAGTACAAGTTGGGAATTCTGAGCGGTAAATCCGTTAATAAGCTTGTAAACGGCAAGTTTGAATTCGATATGAATCCAGATTACAAGTACTTCTTGAAGACGGCAGTAACAAAACTGCGCAAGTACGGAAAGAAGTTCTATGTAAAAAAGACTCTACGTGAATGTGATCCAACTTTTAAACTTACCGATGATGAAATGGATCAAGATTTTCTGACACTGAAGTCATTTAAATAACAACCATGTCACAGGGGGGCGCTGGGTTGTCTAGCGGTTCCCTGAGGGCATTTTAAACAACAAGATGTAAAAGGAGATATACTATGTGTGAAAAAGATGTGGAGGAAATTTTCGATGAGCTTGAAAATTACAATAAGAAGAAAATAGACGGTATGATCCTAGCATGCGCTATGAGGCTAGTGCATAGTGCCGGACTTTTATTGAAGGAAATTCCGTTATTAACAATTGGCAATGTATTTGATCAGAATAGTGCGGTCCGGAATGAGATAAGAAACACAAGAATATTAAAAGGTGAAATGATACTACCAATTGATATCCGTGTTAAGCTGATTACATATTATAACTACCTTGTGTCTCATGCGGAATATTCAATAGCAGATACGGAACCTCTTTTCCCTGGCTACTATGCAAATACTACTACTGTTAACGGTGAAACCAAAAAAGTTGAAAGGCATCTGGAAGATATCAATCCTGAATACAAACACCTGATCCGAGATTTGCATGAGCAAGGCATTAGTGATTATTTCAAGAAATCTAGTTACAAAAAAACTTCCGACCAATTCCGGATAACTGAAACATCTGTCCAGTTTTCTATTAACGGAAATATCACCGCAGCCGGAGAAGCAATACCTAAGGGAAAATATGCCCAATTCTTAAAAACAGCTGGGCATTGTGAAAAACTATTAACGCTAGATTATACTGATATTAAACTGATAAAAGAGGCCATTGACGACTGCTACATTGATATTTATTCATCAGAGGATAAGGGACTCAAAAAAACGGGAGAAGGCTCAAAGACAAATGCATTTAAAAACTTTATTAAAATGTTATTGAATGAATGGAAGCCATAAAATGTCCTTTATCTGCAAAACATAAACAAATATTAAAGAAGCTTCATACCTGTCTCATATTATCTTTTTAAATTTAAGGGATATATTGGCAGGAGGCGGCCGATAACTGTTAATTGTATAAGTAGAAAGGAGAAAAAATGAACCGTGATACTGAAAAAGAACATGAGATTGATCTGAACGAGATATTAGAAGAAGATCAAAAAGATTCAGAAACTGAATGTGAATCAACTGACTGAAAATGCCTGACACCGAGCAAAATGTTGTCAGCGCATACTAGATAAATAACAATTACTAAAATAAATACTAAGACAATGGTCGACTCAAATTAAAAGAGTCGGCCTTTTTTTATTTAATCGATATTGAAATGAAAAACATAAAACAGCGGCACCTGTATTCAGAGTGCCATAACAGAAAGATAAAATTTATGAAAAAAGAAAAATTTTGGGAGATTATTGAGACTACTAATCAACAATCACAGGATGATCATATTAAATACTGTGAGATATTAAAACAAGAACTGGAAGCATTACCACTAGATGAAGTTGTAGAATTTAATAACTATTTTAAAACATATCATTTATTTGCATACAGAAAAGACCTGTGGAGTGCAGCAATGATTATAAAACATTTTTGTAGTGTTGATGAGTTTCAATCTTTCAGGAACTGGCTTATTTCAAATGGAAGAAAGATCTATAGGTATGGTATCTATGGTCCTGATAATTTAGTTGATATTGTAAGTGAAGGAATGAAATGTGAATTTAAGGGCTTAGATTGTGTGGCGGGAGAAGTCTACCAGGAAAGAACCGGGAAGAAAATTCCTAATTGGGAAAATAAAAATGTTGGTAGATTTGATCCTGAAAAAAAACCAATTGATATGGATCTAGCGCTTGATGATCCATTAGTTCAACAACTAAACCATCCAAGATTATGGGAAAAATTCAGAGGTGTGAGTGGACTGACGACTGCTGTAAATAATTTACATCTTGAATTAGAAAAACACACAGATAGACACCAGACCAATGTCTTTCACATTATGGCTTATGGGTCTTTTAATGAAGCAGAGCAGCTTTTAGATGGTGGCTATTATTTTTATGGAGACGACAATCGTATTGTGACTAGCCTTAAAGCAATGCTGGGAGATTTTGCAGAGATTAGATGTGACGAATTAGACGACCAGATCAGCTGTGTGCGTGACTGAGAAAATTAATAAAATTAACTGAAATTAAAATACTAAACAGAAAGGCCAATATGCTTAACCCCATATTGGCCTTTTATATTTTAAGCAACTTGAAAACTGAAAAATATTATCTCTAAAAAAATAAGAGAACAAACTTTAAACACAAACCTTTGTAGGAGAAAAAACATGAAAAAAACTATAAACGTACCAGTGATGGTAACAATGGCGAAAGAAAAGAAAGATAAATTGAAGCGGATCGTATCAGCAATGAATCTGAAAGATCCTGATGCGAACAAGACGGTGAGTGGGTTAAGTAGGGAAATCATTGAATTGTATATTGAGAGTCATTCTGAGTCCCAACTGAAAGATTTGGTGGCAGAAGAATTAAATAACAGCATACAATAAGAATGACACACAGCAGCCCTCACACCTGTGGAGGCTGCTGTTTAATATCTGGAACACCTGTTTGCATGGAGAAATATACAGATATAGCAGCAGGTCTACCACTCGTTCCAGTATTATCCAAATGTCAGTCGACATTATTAATCACAAAACACTCTTTTAAGATTCAAAAAAGTTCACTTTGCCAAATATTTAGTGAGAAAAACGTGCTTTAAACGGACATAATCATCTATTAAAGCCCGCTAATAGCATATCAGGGTTGATTTATTTACTCTTTTAGAAATCTAAACAAATATTAAAGGCAATAGGGGCATGTGATCCACAGTCCATTTGTTTCCATGTTAAACAGACAAAAGCGCCGGTTGGCAGGCGCTAACAGCAGATTTGGCCAAAAATTTAACATGGTCTGGAAAAGGAAATAAATTTAAACCCGATGTACATTGATCCTTGAACGATCATGTCAGTCATTAACATTCATAATAGAAAGAGCGGTGCAGCGCCACAGTAAATCATACACCTAAGAAGTTTACCTACTAATAACGTATTCATTAAAAAGTCAGATAGATTGAAATTAAGAAGCAGCTCGATGTTAATGAGTTGTCCTACTGAAACAGAACACTAATAAAAATCAAAATATAATTTATAAAAACATGAAGTGATGAGCAGATCATCTCTATTAAGAGAATTGCGCCCGTCACCTATAGAAAGAGTAAACATATGAAGATAATATATACACCCGGTGGTCGAGCCAGAGAATATTCTCCATTGGCCCTGAACTATTATTTGGGATGTAATCACGGCTGTGACTACTGTTTTAACAAGATGCGGACATTTTTTACAAACCCCCCGCATTTGGTAAAGAACTGGCAGAAGAAGGTTGCAGCAGATGCCGCAACGCTGGCCGGAAAACATGATCAAGTGTTATTAAGCTTTTGTAGCGATCCGTACTGCACAGCTGAAATGACACAACATATAACCCGACAGGTGCTTGAAATATTTTTACAGCACCGGATTCCGACTGCTGTATTAACAAAAGGCGGACTAAATTGCATGAAAGATCTGGAACTGTTTCAGGCTTTTGGTAAGAAAATAAAAATCGGTGCTACGCTTACCTGTACTAACAAAACGCACAGTCTGTATTATGAACCGGGCGCAGCAGAACCCGCTGACAGGTTTGAAATGCTAAAAGTATTACATGATAACGGTGTGCGAAACTGGGCGTCAATTGAACCACCCATTGATCTCCAGCAAGCGTTAGATATCATAGACATTACACACGAATATGTAGACGAGTATAAGGTTGGAAAATTGAATGGATACGATTTAGCAAAGAACAATCCATTCAACTATAACACGCATCCGAACAGGTGGATAAACTTCCTCCATGACGTTGTGGCGAAATTAAGATCATATAACAAGAAGTTCTACATTAAACAAGATCTTCGTAACTGTGATCCAACATTTAAATTAACTAAGAATGAAAAAAATCACGATTATCTAAACGTGAGATGATTTAGGGCAAATCACTTTGTCTTCAGGGGCCGCTGCGTTATGTAGCGGTTTCCAGAGGGCATTTATTACAAACATAAAGTATAACGAAACAAGGAGAAAAAATGAGAAAAAATAAAAAAGAAATTGATCTGAATACAATATTAAATGAAGATCAAGACAATTTAGAAAAGAAAGATAAATCAATTAATTCAGTAAAGATACCTGAGCTGTCCCAAGAAGCAAAAAATATATTTATTGCATTAGATGAATATGTAGAGAAACACAATGGCGATGCTTTTTTTCATGTTGATTTTGGTGCTTATGATAAATCGGGAGATGTTGTTGATGATCGTTATGATGTTTTTGGATGTACAGATGTATTGATAATATCCCTGGAAGAAATATTGAAAGTTCTAAAAGAAACTGAAGACTAAAAACAAATAATTAAAATTAAAATACTAACCGGAAAGACCAATGACATTAGTCATTGGTCTTTTTGTATTTAAAGCAGTTTTGAAAATTAATTCGAAAACTATTGAGAACAAAATATAAAGATGTTTGAACCTGCGAAGCAATGCTTCCAGGAAACTTTAACAAAAGAATAGGACACAAAATCATGAAAGATTTAAAAAAGAATATTGCGGTTCAAATCGCCATCAAACTAGAGGATAAGTATGCACTTAAGAAAATTGTTTCAAAAAAGATTTCAGAAGACCCGGATAATAATTATTCAGTAGCAGGTCTTTGTAAAGAGATTATCCATCAATATTTATCAAAACATTCTAAGCCAGATAACCAAAAAAACAATGTGTTCAAATTGCCGGTCAGTAATGATGCGCCAGATGACCACGATGTATTTGTGTAGAACAGGAAACAAAGATATGAAGAATATAAACAAACAAGCAACTGAATTTTTGGAGACCATTCACGGTCCCGCATTAAAATTAAATACTGAAAATCAAATTCAAATCGGTTCTTTTGAACCCTCCACAGTCAATGGTAACGTTAATACAATTGAAGAAGCTGTAAATATGACATTTGAATTATGTAACCAAGGTAGAGATGTATATTATGGAGTTAATTCATATGCTGGCGGAGGTTGCACAAAAAATGACGTCTCATATGTGAATACGTTTCATGTGGAGGTTGATTTTGGAACTGTCGGACATAAAAAGGTTTCAAAATACGCAACAAAAGAAGATGCCTTAAAAGCCATTAATAATTTTGCGATTAAACCTACAATTATTGTCCTCAGTGGAGGTGGGTTTCATGTGTACTGGGTTTTAAATAAGCCGATTAAAGTTGATAGCAATAACCTCACAAAAACTGAAAATATAAACAAATTTTTAAGTGAAAAAGTCGGAGGTGATCCCGGAACACAGGATATCTCAAGAGTTCTTAGGGTCCCCGGAACATTAAATTTTAAAGACAAAAAAAATCCACGAAAAGTAAGACTCATTGTAAATAATAATATTAAATACGCCATTGAAGATTTTGAGCAGTTAATTTCAGAAGATGAACCAACCCCAGAGCCTAGCAAAAAACCTCCAACAAATGATTACTCTGAATGTCCGATCAGTCTTAAGGATTTGAATGTACGGCCAGGTATCAAAAAACTCATAAAAAACGGCAATCAAGGCGAGTATGAGTCCAGAAGTGAGGCGGATATGGCAGTTATATATCAACTGTGTCGAGCAGGTTTATCTGAAAACGAAATAAAATATATTTATAAAAATACTGATTATATGATAGGCGAAAAATATCGGGAGCAAGCAAACTCGGATCAATACTTTAAAATTACTATTGAAAAGGCAAAGAAGAGAATTTCTGAACTTTTAAATCTTACTGAAGAAGAAAATAATAATCCACTGTTTGTAAAAGGGATTTTATATAAAGAAAATGACAGGATTAAACTGAATATTGTTAGACTACAGGAATACATCACACGCAAATATAAGCTCTGCAGGTTCAGTCAAGTATTTTTTCTTTATGAGGGCAAATGCTATGTTGAATGTAATGAGGAAGAGATTAATAAAAAATGTCAGGATGTAATGGATGACTATCGGTATCTGTTTAAACCTAAAGAATTAAAAGAGTTCAATCATTTTGCAATTGGCAATACAACGATTAAAAAGGAAGATGGTGTGCGTGAACAGTCAAGATATTTAACCCTTCAGAACGGCTTGTTTGACCTGAAAGAAGAAAAACTTATCCCACATACACCTGAAATATTCACAAATAATTTAATGGACTACAAGTATGATCCTGAAGCAAAATGTACAAGGTTCTTGCAGTATCTTGATGAAGTATTTCTGGGTAATACAGAGACAATTAATTTTGTCCAGCAGGCAGTAGGATACATATTCCATAAGCGGATTCCTACAGCAGCAATATTCTTTTTAATCGGAGGCGGCAGCAATGGCAAATCAGTTTTCATTATATTGCTTTACTCGCTGTTTGGAGAACACAATACCTGCAAATTAAGTCTAACTAAATTCTCTGATGAGCGATACATTCCTCAACTGTTTGGGAAGATGTTAAATGTCTCAGCAGAAACTCCCCAGAAAAAACAAATAAACACAGATTCGGTTAAGGAGATTGTTAGTGGTGATATTGTGACTGGCAGAGCTATATATAGTCACCCAATCAGTTTTCATCCATATGCGAAACATTTTTTATCAATGAATGAAGAACCTGTAATAGATGATACGTCTCATGGAATGTGGAGAAGAGTATATCCCATTGAGTTCTTGCGAGAGTTTTCAAAAGAAGAGCAGGATGTGTTTCTTATTGATAAATTAAAATCAGAACTCCCTGGTATATTCAACTGGGCATTAGAAGGCTACAAAATATTAAAAGAAAATAAATTTAAACTTACTGAAACCCCTATGATGAATGATAAAAAGCAACAGATCAAAGAACTGGGAAATAATGTATTAAAGTTTGAATCTGAAAAACTAAAAAAATCAACTGGAACAGATACTAGATTGAGTGAGATATTTAAATCATATGAAAATTATTGTACTTCAGAAGGTGAAAAACATCACAAGAATAAGGGGGAATTTAAAGCCATTCTTAAAAGTGCTGGCTGGAAGTTCGGTAATTCGACTAAGCATAGTAATAATGTTTGTATATTTAATGCGAAAGTAATTTAAAAGAGCAATAGCCGTCTCCCCTTCACAATCGGAGGGGGAGATTTGTTAATAAATTAATAAAAGTTAACTTTAAAAAAGACAAATTAATGCCCAATAGTCAATGTTTATAGGGGTATTCGTTGATAAGTTAATAAGTTAATCTTTTTTCTATAACTTTTTAAAAAAAAAATAAATATATAAAAGAAATAGTTTCAGAATTTTAATTAACTTATTAACTTTTCTCATTTTAACCCTATAAACACTGCACAATGTAGATTAATATTGGGTTTAAAAAATTAATTTCACATTAATATATCCCCTTCTCCCTCATGAAGGAGGAGGAGCCTTCCCCTTCTTCTCCACTCCGGGAAATTCATGTCCAGAATATAAGAACAAAAATGAAAGACTAGATTCAGACGGCTGCTTATTATTTACTGATTGATCGTCCTCCACCCTTGATTCCTTTATTTTATTCAACATTTCCCACACATCATTAAATTATTATTTTTATTCAAAATTATTGAAAGATACTGATGATACTCATCAACACCCCGGCTCAAAGGACACGGGAAAATATTTCTTCTTCATTGTCTTCCTGGTTGCATTTGTTCATTTGTCCTACCTATAACACACGAATTTCAAAACACCCGATTAACAGCATTTAAATCATCGATTAGCAGCACTTAAAGCCATATCACACTCTTAAATCAAATTATTTACATTAACTTTTTAAAGGAGAATTACATCATGAATTTAAACAAAAAAATATCACTAAGACTAACCCAGGATTTATTCAACGCATTAAAACATACGGCAATTTCAGCGGATATGAAATTAGCAGACTTTATCCGGACTGCAATAAAATTTAGTATCGAAGCTCTGGATGATAAATCAAATAAACTTAAATAACTAAGAAATGGAGAACATTAAAATGAAATTTACAGGACATGATTTTTTGCAGATAGAGGATAATGAAGACGTATATGAAATCCTTAGTAGCATACGGATTGATTTTTATGAAGAAGGTTATTCTAATATCCCGGATGTCGTTAAATTATACGTTGAAATTGAAGACATGATTATGAATTATGGATATAATAAAATCGACATTGTGACTACTTGTCGTGATGGTTGCGAGCTGTTGGGGATGAAGATAGAGTGGTAATTCAAGTGGCCCGCAGGCCGGTGTGACATTAGAAATTGGTTACCAATGATTTAAATGAGTGGAGAAGGCCTCCAGGGTGAATGGGGGGATACTTAATTCAGTTAATCAGAAGTAACATCAATAAACATCATTTTTAAAGGTTTGGCACGTACTGTTGACTTTAGGTTTTGTTAAAGGTACTGATGGTTATGTTTATCCAACACCTCTCGAATTTTTTGAGCAATTTCTTTTTTACTGATTTGGCTTTGTTACTGTCACGAGTCTCTGGCAATGTTTCCGCTGCAAGATTGAAAAATTTGATTTTTTCAAGATAACGTAATAAAAAAGTGCCACCTCCGCCCGTTAATTTGTCTGTGGTTTATCAACCGTTGTTATTTGGCATCCCGTGCTTTTATATTGCATAGCTCTAACCCTTTGAGTGAATTTTTGTTGTTCTGCTGTTTTGTTCAGAAAATCAACAATAGCACAACATTTTACTCTCAGGGTTCTTTTTTAAGTAATACAATTGATCAGTTTAGGTTAAAGATAATATGTATTTTAGTAATACTGTAGAAAAAACATTTATGACTGATTGGGAATGGGAAACTTATGAGGATTTTTTAACTTTCGTAATTGGATATTCTTCTTAAACACTCAATGAATTCAATGAGAAAGCTTTAAAACAAATGTTAAGTCAAAACATGGCGAAAAGGAAAATCATTCTGGATCTTGAAACATTACTTTTTATTGGAACAAAAAATGTCATTTCTTGACACCTGTGATTTCATGAATTCAAGGTGCCGTTCACCTGGTACAAACAAACTCCTGACTTTTATGTTCTTTTCAGAAATTGGGGTCGAAGATGTCACCGTAAAATACTTTGCATTTCTCTGAGTACTCTACCGAAGCGGGTAGTGAGATTCAGCTAAAATAATTTCCGATCAAACGAATATGGGGTTTCAACCAAAACCGGCTGAAACCTCTTATTTTACTAGTACCTAGGACGAGAATCAAACTCGCGGACAACCCTGGGATGGAATGCCATAAACAGATTTTATGAGACGTGTGGTTAAGTATGTGTAAGACTAAGGTTTTAAAACATTAAATAATGATGAGAGAAAAAGCGTCTATATCAAAGGTCAAACGTAGACTCCTTTCCGCTTTGTTGGAATTATTCATGAAACAGTTAAAAAAAAGGCCAAAAAGGATCCTATAGCCACATTTTTGGTATTAAAAAGGCCACAGAAAAAGAAATAAATGTCCGGCACAAAACGGAGAAAAGTAGTTAGGTGTGAAGATATCTTTCAACTTCAGGAAACGAGGTTCCTTATAACATTGATTTTGGCACTAAAAAAAGCGATATAGTGCTGGAAAATGGCTATTTATTGGATGAATGTGAAGTTTTTCAGGTGAGTTAGTGTGGCCCGATCCCAGCATTTCCAGCATTTTGCCCAGCATTTTGATCAGAATGTGCTTGACACCATGCCCCTTTTTTTGCATTAATAACTAGAGCCTGTCCAAAAATATAAAGTGCTTAAGTGACAGTGGGGAAAAGATCTTAAGATTAAAATATAAAGGCAGAATTTGAGATAAAAATAAAATAAGGCATGCTATAATATTTTTTTACC
>Ga0222636_1000989_pt1 | contig 12229 bp, 12 predicted proteins | sample AntAcemetagen141_FD_179811 | JGI IMG/M metagenome (GOLD analysis project Ga0222636, IMG submission 179811) | Saline water microbial communities from Ace Lake, Antarctica - #141 | ecosystem: Environmental > Aquatic > Non-marine Saline and Alkaline > Saline | place: Antarctica: Ace Lake...
GAATTGTTGATATTTGAGAAATTTATTGCCTGATTTTCGCCAGTATTTTCACCATGAGCAACAAAAGTATTAAATAACAATTTCCGTTTTTTAATATCAATTACATAAAATCTTTTCGCCGTTGAGGGTTGAGAAAAATCAATAATTGTAATAATATTAGAATTATTTAATTCAATATATTTATGTCCGACAATTGCTTTACGGAAAATATCATATCGTAAATTGAAAGAAGAGAGATTGCATTCATCATATAGCTTTTCTATTTTTTGATTATATTCTGGCGTTGAATGTGGAATATTTACCTTTCTGTATTTTATTGTAGAGCAACTATTTGTTAAAATCATTATTGTAATTAGTGATATCAACACAAATAGATTTAATTTATTATGTGATATTTTTTTCATTATCAAACTCCTTATTTTGCTTTTATTATAATGAAAATAAGTATAATAACCAAATGATTCCCTATTTTTTTCTATTAAAATTTAACAAATTTATTTAACTTATGTAATATTTAAATGAATTTGACAAAATTTTTAATAAGATGTTATTTTAGTTAATAAAGGAGTGATAGATATGAAAAAAATAGAATTCAAGCCAATTGGAATTATTCATTCATCATATAAAAAAATGAAAGGAACTCCAATCCAATCTTCTGCTGCAAAAGAGATAGAAGGCACGATAGAAATATTTCCGGAATATGTGGAAGGATTAAGTGATTTGGACAGATTTTCTCATATTCAATTGCTATTTTATTTTCATTTGTCTAAAAAATTTAAATTAAAAGTTAAGCCATATATGGATGATCAGTTTCGAGGTGTTTTTGCAACGCGTGCTCCATCTCGACCAAATTCCATTGGATTATCAATTGTTAATCTTATCAAAATTGAGGGAAATATACTTTATATAAAAAATATGGATATGATTGAAGGAACACCGTTACTCGATATTAAACCTTATGTGTCAAAATTTGATGATGCGAATGTGAAAAAGATTGGCTGGTTAGAAAATAAAATACATAAATTACCAAAGACAAAAGATGATGGAAGTTTTCTTAAATTGTGAATATGAAGAATTGAATGTGGAACATTAGGTGAGATTAGATGATCTCGCTAATAGACCGACGGAATAAATTAATAGATTTAAAAAATGAAAACAAAAAATGATGAAAAAATAAAAAGATGTGCTTGGGTAGGAAACGATCCGTTATATATTAAATATCACGATAGCGAATGGGGAATTCCTGTAATTGATGATGGTAAATTATTTGAGTTTTTGGTATTGGAAACATTTCAAGCAGGATTGAGTTGGCTAACTATTTTGAAAAAAAGAGAAAATTTTAGAAAAGCGTTTGATAATTTTGATTACAAAAAAATTGCTTTATTCAATGATGGAAAATATGAAGAGTTGTTACAAAATGAAGGAATAATTAGAAATAAATTAAAGATTAAAGCAACAATTTCCAATGCGAGAGAATTTATAAAAATCCAAAATGAATTTGGGTCATTTAGTAATTATATTTGGGGATTTGTCAATCATAAACCAATCGTAAATAAATTCAAGAAAATAGATGAAATTCCTGCAAAGACCGAGCTTTCAGAGAAGATCAGTAAAGATCTAAAGAAACATGAATTTAAATTTGTTGGTCCAACTGTAATTTATGCTCACATGCAAGCTACCGGAATGGTAAATGACCATACTATCGATTGTTTCAGGTATGATGAAATAAATAAAATGTAAAACGAAGCTCTCTCGCTTGCTAACTGTTATTAACTCTATTTCAGCAGAATAAAACTTCCAAATTTTTATAAGTACAGGACATGAAAAAAGAATATAAACTATGGAAATCAAAAAGGAGCAAATTTCGGAAATTTATAGTAAAAATTTCATTCTTTTTTTGTTTTATTTGAAGTCCAAATTAATTATATTTACGGGTGTAAATTTAAAAAGTGGGAGAAATAATATTGAGATTATCAACTTTTAAAAATGGAATTCATCCGAAAGATTTTAAGTATTATTCGGAAGGTAAAAAGATTGAAAAAATGTCTATACCTGAAGAAGTTTTTGTACCTTTACAACAACATATTGGAAAAATGAGCAATCCAATTGTGGAAAAAGGTGAAGAGGTAAAAACAGGTCAAATCATTGCTGAAGCAGATGGATTTATTTCAAGCACGATCCATTCTCCAATCACTGGAAAGGTGAAAGCGATAGATGAATTCAATCATCCATCCGGAGTTCGCTCAAAAATGATCCACATAAAAAAAACCGGTGATGATGAATGGGAATTGATTAACATTCCGGAAGATTGGAAAAATTCCACAAAAGAAGAATTGCTTGGAATTGTAAAAAAAGCTGGAATCGTTGGACTTGGTGGAGCTGCTTTCCCAACTCAAGTGAAATTGTCGCCACCGAAAAATAAACCAATTGATTCATTTATATTGAATGGTGTGGAATGTGAGCCATATCTTACAGCTGATCACAGAATGATGCTTGAATATACAGATAAAGTATTAGAAGGAATGGCGATAACAATGAAAATTCTCGGTGTAAAAAATGGATACATCGGAATTGAAAATAACAAGTTAGATGCAATTAAAAAAATGCAAGAGAGAATAAACAAATTAAATTATAATTTCAAAGTTATTCCACTAAAACTAAAATATCCTCAAGGTGCGGAAAAAATGTTGATAGATGCTATCCTAAAAAGACAAGTGCCAGCTGGTGGACTTCCTATGGATGTTGGAGTAGTAGTAGATAATGTTGGGACTGTGTATTCTGTTTTTGAAGCAGTAACAGAAGGGAAGCCATTGATCCAGCGAGTCGTTACTGTAACTGGTGATGGGATAAATGAACCGAAAAATATTTTAGCACGGATTGGAACTACATTTAAAGAATTGATGGAATTCTCCGGTGGACTAAAAGATGAAACCAATCATATTTATATGGGCGGTCCGATGATGGGAGTTTCACAACATACAACTTCAGTTCCTGTTATCAAAGCAACAAGTGGAATCGTCTGCTCGATAAAAAAAGATGAGAAATCATATGTTTATCCTTGTATTCGTTGTGGAACTTGCGTAAGAGTTTGTCCAATGAATTTGATTCCAACTAAATTATCTCGTTTATCAGAATTAGGTGAATATGATGAGTTGGGAAAATATGATATACAAAGTTGTATCGAATGCGGTGCTTGTGTTTACTCCTGTCCTTCAAACATTCCGTTGGTTCAATGGATACGAGTTGGTAAATTGAAATCCAATTAACTAAGTAATTAGAAAAAAATAAATATTAATAAACGGAAAAAATTATGGAAGAAAAATCAAAAACAGCAAGTGAAAAACCAAAGAAAAAAGATCCGCGTGAAAAATTGTTAAAGCCCAATGGCAAACCATTGATATTAAAATCATCCCCACATTTACTAAGTAATTACAGCGTTGAAAAAATAATGAGAGGTGTACTATTTGCACTGTTACCAACTACAATACTTGGAGTTGTTTTTTTTGGTTGGCGTGCTTTGTTAATGATATTAGTTGGGATTATCAGTTGCGTATTAACAGAAGTGATATTTAATTTGATCAGCGGAAAAAAGTTTAAATTGACGGATGGCACTTCGGTTTTGACAGGATTATTGTTGGTTTTGACATTACCACCTTCTTTTCCAATTTCCGGTGTAATTTTGGGAAGCGTAGTTGCGATTTTTATTGGAAAAATGATATTTGGTGGTTTGGGTTATAACATTTTTAATCCGGCTTTATTAGGAAGAGCATTTCTGCAGGCGAGTTATCCTGTGAAAATGACAACTTGGACTTTACCAAAATTTGTTGGAGCGGATGCGGTTACAGGGGCAACTCCTTTAGGATTATTTAAATTTGAACATGTTTTAACAAATATTAAACCATTAATATTAGGAAATGTTGGTGGTAGTATTGGTGAAACATCTGCAATCGCGATTATACTTGGCGGAATTTTTATTCTAATTAAGAAGTATGCCGACTGGAGAATTCCTTTAAGTTATATTGGAACGGTTTTTATACTTGGCGGAATTTTTTGGTTAATAGATCCTGTTCAACATCCAAATCCGATTTTTCATGTTTTTGCCGGCGGATTGATGTTAGGAGCATTTTTTATGGCGACTGATATGGTAACTTCTCCAATAACCAATAAAGGAAGTTGGATTTTTGGAATTGGTGCCGGTGTGGTTTTAATAACGATACGACTTTTTGGAGGATTACCAGAAGGAGTGATGTATTCAATAATTTTTATGAATGGATTAGTTCCTCTTATTAATAGATATACACAACCTAAAGTATTTGGGGAGATAAAAAAGTGAACAAGTCGCTGAAAATGATTTTGGTTTTAACTATTATTACAATTATTTCTGGAGCAGTATTGTCCTATTGGGATAACTTTACAAAGCCAATAATTGATGAACATAAGGCAAATAAATTAGATAAGTTAATATTAGAAATTTTACCTGAACATAATTCTATTGAAGAATTGAAATTTAGCGAATATAATTTATATATTGGTAAGCAAGATAATAAAATAGTTGGGATTGCATTTAAGGTTGAAGGTGGTGGATATCAAGATATTATTTCAATGATCGTTGGTGTAACTCCTGACTTTTCTGAAATTACTGCTTTGAAAATATTGAGTCAAAAGGAGACGCCGGGTTTAGGAACTAAAATAGTTGAAGATCCATCAAATGAAAATCCTGCTTGGTTTACGGAACAATTTAAAAATGTAAAAGTGGAACCGGAAATTATATATGTAAAAAATTCTAAGCCATCAAAAGACAATGAAATTCAAGCAATAACAGGAGCAACAATTTCATCAAAATCAGTTGTAAATATTTTAAATACAAATATCGGTAAAGTGAAGAAAATGTATAATAAAAAATAATAAAATGAACCATATATAAATAATAAAGGTGAATATATGTCACAAAAAAAAGTAACACTTTTTCAAGAATTCTTGAAGGGAATTTGGAAAGAGAATCCAATACTTGTTTCGTTATTGGGATTATGTCCAACACTTGCTGTAACAGTTTCCGCAGAAAATGGTTTGGCAATGGGATTGGCTGCGACTTTTGTAGTTGCCAGTTCAAGTGTTATCGTATCAATATTAAGAAAAATTATTCCTTCGCAAGTTAGGATTGCAAGTTTTATTGTAATTATTGCAACATTCGTTACGATAGCTGACAGATTTTTAGCTGCTTATTATCCGGATATAAGCACTAATTTAGGACCATTCATTCCGTTGATAATTGTTAATTGTATGATCTTGGGACGACAAGAAGCATTTGCTTCAAAGAACAATATTGGGAGATCATTCTTGGATGCATTCGGTGTTGGAATTGGTTTTACAGTTGTATTAGTTTTATTGGGTGGAGTTAGAGAAATTCTTGGATCGGGAACTCTTTTTGGTGTCGAAGTAATGTGGAATAGTTTCCATCCTTGGGCAGTAATGATCTTGCCACCGGGAGCATTTTTAGCTTTGGGTTTAATGATTGGTGTTTCAAATTGGTTAAATGAATTAGGAGAGAAAAAATGAATTTAATAATTATTTTTATATCTGCTGCATTAATAAATAACTTTGTTTTAATGCAATTTTTGGGAATTTGTCCTTTTGTTGGCGTTTCCAAAAAAATGGATTCTGCTGTTAGTATGGGTTTAGCCGTTACATTTGTGATGGTAATAAGTGCAGCTGTTACTTGGCTGATCTATCACTTATTATTAGTTCCTTTTGATATGCAAATATTGGAATATGTTTCGTTCATTTTGGTAATTGCTTCATTAGTGCAGTTGGTTGAAATGTTCATCAGAAAAGTAAGTAAACCGTTATATGATTCATTAGGAATATTTTTGCCATTGATTACAACCAATTGTGCGATTTTAGGATTGGCATTAATTTCCGTATTGAAAGATTATAGTTTTATTGAAAGTGTCATTTTTGGAGTTGGAGCCGGTGTGGGCTTTACTTTGGCATTAGTAATAATGGCTGGAATAAGAGAAGAATTAGCATTAGCACCTGTTCCGAAACATTTTAAAGGTGCCGGTATTACGATGATAATTGCCGGTTGTTTGGGATTGGCTTTTATGGGTTTTTCAGGATTAATTTAAATATATATAGAGGAATAAATGGAAATAAATTCATTATTAATAGCAGCAGGAAGTATGGGCGGATTAGGACTATTGTTTTCTATTGGATTGGCGATTGCAGATAAAAAATTACATGTAGAAGAAGATCCGAAAATCGCTCAAATATATGAGGTGCTTCCGGGTGTAAACTGCGGTGCTTGTGGATTCCCCGGTTGCTCCGCTTTTGCCGAAAATGTTGTAAATGGGAATGCAAAATACAACGGATGTCCTGTTGGTGGGCCTGATGTTGCCGATAAGGTTGCAAATATATTGGGTATTGAATCCGGAACTTCTGAGAGAATTGTAGCGAGAGTAATGTGCCAAGGTGGAAAAGCAGAAACAGCAAGAAAGGCGACTTACGATGGAATAAAAACATGCACAGCAGCGACATTACTGAGTAAAGGAGAAAAATTTTGTGAATATGGGTGCATTGGATATGGCGATTGTGTAGAAGCTTGTCAATTTGATGCGATGTATATGAACGATAATGGGTTGCCAGTTGTGATTGAAGATAAGTGCGTTGGATGTGGTGAATGCGTAAAAGCATGTCCACAAGGAATTATGGAAATGCATGCAATTAGCCATAATGTTTTATTAAGATGTAAGAATGAAGACAAGATCCTTTTCGCTAGACAAGTTTGTACAAGAGCTTGTATTGGATGTGGAATATGTGTAAGAGAAGCAGATGAAGGTAAATTAACATTGTCAAATAATTTAGCGAAAATTGATTATGATAAATTTGGTGATGACACAAAAATTCCTACAGAAAAATGTCCGGGAAAATGTTTTACGAATTAGAAAAACGAAAATTAAAAGTCGAGAGACAAAAATCAAATTTGGATTGCTGATAAATTTTAAAGAAAAATTAATAAAAGACGGGATTACAAGAGTTGTAAACAATTTATAAATAATACTTTTAAATGACACAATTTTTAATAACAACAATGAATGAAAACAATAGCCAAGCAAAAGCAAGTATTCTTTATTTGCTACTTTCTGTTTTGATGAGATGTAAAAAATATCCATTTTTAATCATTTTTACCAATTCCAAAACAAAGCATTCTTCTTTGTGCCTTGGCGTCTTTGCGCGAGAATAATTTATGAATAACACAAACATAAACGATAATGAATTCGGAATGGTTACTAAGTTTTTAAACAATAATATTGTTTTAATAAAAGTAGATTCTGTTGATAAATCGGCATGTAAACATTGTCAATCAAGAATAATATGCAGACCGAATTTGGATCAGGAAGATAATTATATAAAAGCAAAAAATTCCATCGACTGTAAAATTGGTGATAAAGTAATGATAATTAAAAGGAAAAATTTGCTGTTAAAGATCAGTTTATTACAATATGGATTTCCACTAATTGGTTTTCTGTTGGGAATGTTTATTCCATATTTTTTAAAATTAAATATTTTCAATATTCCAAGTGAATTGATTTATTTTGTCTTTGGAATTATTGGAGTTGGGTTAGGTGGAGTTGCCGGTAGAATTTATGCAAATCAGCTAAGTAAAAATCCGGAAAAGTATTTTGAAATTATGAGAATTTAACTACAAAGAGCACCAAGAAATCACAAAAGGCACAAAAAAAGAAATTATGCATATCACTTATCCTCATTATTCTTGGCATCTTTGTTTATTCCGTAAGAAACGAAGTGTATGTATCGGGACGCGAAATTAAAAAATATAAAAGGGAAATAAAATGTTTGATTATGATGTAATTATTATTGGAAGTGGGCCTGGTGGATATGTTGCTGCAATCAGGTCGGCTCAATTGGGATTGAAAACTGCCGTTATTGAACAAGCAGAACTTGGTGGAGTGTGTCTAAATTGGGGATGCATTCCTACAAAAGCATTGTTAAAAAGTGCAGGAATTTATAATAATATTAAGAAGGCAAAAAAATTTGGTATAAGCGTTAGCGAGTATGATTTTGATTATTCTAAAGTTATAAAAAGATCCAGACAAGTTGCTAATCGACTTTCAAAAGGAGTGAATTATTTATTCAAAAAGAATGAAGTTGAAGTTTTTACCGGCTTCGGGAAAATAATAGGTAAAAATACTGTTTCAATATCTAATGAAGATGATTTAATTAAAAAAACGGCAAAAAATATCATTATTGCCACCGGAGCGCATACGAAAGAATTTCCGAATATGGCAATTGATGATGAGATAATTATCGGAAGTAAAAATGCTTTATCAAATGAAAACAAACCGGATTCAATTGTAATTATTGGTGGTGGAGCGATTGGTGTTGAATTTGCTCATTTTTTCAATTCGTTTGAAACGGAAGTTACAATTGTGGAAATGCTTCCGAATATTTTACCACAAGAAGATGAAGATATCTCAATAGAATTAGAGAGAAATTTAAAAAGAAGTAAAATAAAATTACTAACAAATACGAAAGTAAAAAGTATAGAAAAAAAAGATGGAAAGGCAAAAGTTATTTATGAACAAAACGGGAAATTGGCTGAGATAATCGCAGAAAAAGTGATGTTGGCAGTTGGAGTTGAAGCAAATTTAAAAAATATCGGTTTTGAAGAAATTGGAATAGAGATTGAAAATAAATGGATAAAAGTTAATAAGAATTATCAAACGAATGTTGAAAATATATTCGCTATTGGTGATGTAAAAGGAGCTCCATTATTGGCTCATTCTGCAAGTGCCGAAGGAGTAATTGCCGTTGAATATATTGCCGGAAAAAATCCCAAATCGTTGAATTATGAAAACATTCCTGCATGCACATTTTCACATCCACAAGTTGCTTCAATTGGATTGACGGAAAAATTGGCAAGTGAAAAATATCAAAATATCAAGATTGGAAAAGTTCCATTTAGAGCGATAGGAAAATCAATAACGATTGATGAACCTGAAGGATTTATAAAAATAATTATTGATGCCGATTCCAAAAAAATCATTGGTGCGCATATAATCGGACCGGAAGCAGCTGAGTTAATAAGTGGAATTGGTTTAGCAAAATCCACAGAAATTACTGCTGACAAACTGGTAAAAACTGTTTTTGCACATCCAACCTTGAGTGAAGGAATTAAAGAAGCAGCTGAAGATATTTTTGGCGAAGCAATACATATTTAAGGAGAAAAAATGACAGAAATAATTAAATCAATGCTTCTAATACTGATTGTATTAAATCCATTTTTACTAATAATTTATTTGATAGATATTGTAAAAAAACAGACGGAGAGACAATTTTCTTTTGCTATTATTCGAGCTGGAATTATCAGTTGTGGTGTTTTTATTATTTTTGCAATTCTTGGTAACTATATTTTTCAAAATATTCTACAGGCAAATTTTTATTCTTTTCAAATATTTGGAGGTATAATTTTTTTATTAATTGCCATAAAATTTGTGTTTAATGGAAATGCGGCAATTAATGGTCTTCGTGGAGATTCAAAACATGTAACCGGCGCCATTGCAATGCCAATAATGATTGGTCCCGGAACAATAAGTGCAAGCATTATGATTGGGGAAAAATTAAATCACAAATTTGCAATATTATCAATATTTTTAGCAGTATTATTTTCTGTAGTCATAATGATCTTGCTTAAATATTTACACGATTATGTGAAAATAAAGAGAGCTTATTTAATAGATAGGTATGTCGAAACAGCCGGTAGAATCACGGCATTGGTCGTTGGAACTATTGCAATTGAAATGATCATGCGTGGTTTGAAAATCTGGATTTCGCAAATATAATTTAGGAATAGTTATATATTTTTATAGATCATTGCATTTTAAAGAAGTAATTCACATCTAAATTCCTACTTGCAGATGCTTCATCAAGTCGAGAATTTGGTGTGCTCTGTGGCGCATTTTTTACATCGTCAATATTGTCTTCTATCTCTTTATCTATTTTTAACATTATCTCAATGAATCTATCAAGTGTCTCTTTACTTTCCGTTTCAGTTGGTTCGATCATCAATGCTTCGGAAACTATCAATGGAAAGTAAATTGTAGGTGCATGCATCCCATAATCCAACAATCTTTTTGCAATATCTAATGTTTTCGCACCTTTTTCTTTTTGTTTATCTCCGGAGAATACGCATTCATGCATTGGGATTTTTGGGGATGCAATTTGAAATTTATCTTTCAAGCATTCTCGTAAATAGTTTGCATTAATAATTGCATTTTTGGAAACAGCTTTTAAACCGTCTTCGCCGAGCATTCTTAAATATACATAAGTTTTTAGAATAACATTGAAATTTCCAAAGTAAGAGTGGATTTTTCCTATTGAATCAGGTAAATTGTATTCAAGTTTGTAATCATCATTTTCTTTGACTACGATTGGCACAGGTAAAAATTTCTTTAATCTTTTAGTTACTCCAATTGGTCCACTACCTGGTCCGCCGCCGCCGTGTGGAGTTGAAAATGTTTTATGTAAATTCAAATGAGTAATATCAAAACCCATATTTATTGTTTTTACAATTCCTAAAAGTGCATTCATATTCGCACCGTCCATATACATTAATCCGTCAACACTATGAATAAGTTTACTGATTTCTAAAACATTTTCTTCAAAAATTCCGAGCGTATTTGGATTCGTTAACATAAAGCCGGCAACTTCGTCATTTAATTTTGATTTCAGATCTTTAATGTCAACAAGTCCTTCTTCAGTAGATTTTATTTTTATTGGTTTAAATCCACCGAGCATTACAGAAGCAGGATTTGTACCATGAGCAGAATCCGGAATTAATATATATTTCTTCTTGTTACCTTTTGATTTGTGATATTTATGAATTATCATTACGCCTGTAAGTTCACCATGTGCACCTGCTGCAGGGTGGAGTGTAAAAGCATTCATGCCTGTAATTGCACATAAATATTTTTCAACTTCATACAATATTTTTAAAGAACCTTGAGTTGTATCTGATAATTGAGCAGGATGAATTTCGGTAAATTGGCTATTGCCGGCAATTGCTTCATTGATCTTTGGATTGTATTTCATCGTGCAAGAACCAAGTGGATAAAAATCCTTGTCAACATGATGATTTAATGTCGATAAATTTGTATAATGTCTTACTACTTCCGGTTCACTCACCTGTGGCAAATTGTTAGGGATTTCTCTTAGCAAATTTTGAGGAATTAAATCAGTAATTGTCTTTTGAGGAACATCACACTTCGGTAGAGTTGTTCCCATTTTGCCTTCTTTGGAATATCCAAAAATCAATTTTCTTTGCATAATTACTTTTCCTTTTTTTAATTTCAACTAACTAAAATTAGTTAAAATATATAGTAAAATCAATAATTATTTTTTTAAAAAAGTCAATAAAGGAATATGCTCTCTTTTAGATAATGCAATGCATTGTCTCTACCTCTAAAATTGGTATCGTGAAATCTGCGAAGCAGATTAATTTAAATAACTACCGATGAAATCGGTAGAGTTGAACATCTCGAAAAAAAACAACACTGAAAAGGGAGAAAAGGAGAAAGGGAGAAAGGGAAAGCGGAAGTGAATTGCCATATTTTGCCTCAATCTCAACCTTTGCCTCCAAAATTGATTTCGTCTCTAGAAAACTTCGGGAATTTTCATTTAAATAATGTCACTCCTTCGGAGTTTTTTGTCTTTATTGTCTTGCTTGTTATTGTTCATTGTTAATTAGATATATTTTTCAAATACTGTCCCGCAACCCATCCTGTTGAGAAGGCAGCTTGTAAATTATAACCACCTGTGTCTGCATCAATATCAATAATTTCACCGGCGAAAAATAGATTTTTTACGATTTTTGATTCCATAGTTTGCGAATTAATTTCTCTTACATTAATTCCACCGGAAGTTATTATTGCCTTATCAAATAATTTAAAGTCCTTTACTTCAAATGAAAATTCTTTCAATAACATTCTCAATTTTTTTCGTTCGTCTGAATTTATTTGACTCAACTGTTTATTTTGAGGGATTTTTAAAAGTTCGATGAATACAGGAATTAAAGAACTTGGCAATAGTGATTTTAATAAACTTTTGAAAATTTTTTTACTATTTTGGTCAATTTCTCGTAATAATCTTTTATCGAGAGTTTGATAATCCAAAGCCGGTTTTAAATCAATTACAATACTTACTTTTTTACCTT
>Ga0222636_1000991_pt1 | contig 12194 bp, 9 predicted proteins | sample AntAcemetagen141_FD_179811 | JGI IMG/M metagenome (GOLD analysis project Ga0222636, IMG submission 179811) | Saline water microbial communities from Ace Lake, Antarctica - #141 | ecosystem: Environmental > Aquatic > Non-marine Saline and Alkaline > Saline | place: Antarctica: Ace Lake | collected...
CCGCTGCCATCAGCCACAGGATTCTATCCATATCAAAGGCCGGCAGCATCTCCAGGCAGCCTCCGCTTAAAATCGTAGCGTTCATGATATGCATCTGGCCAAAGACATGATTGAACGGCAAAAAACAAAGGGCCCGATCTTTATTTGAGGAACGTTCATTGAAAACAACATTCTGGATGGACACATTGATGTTTTCATGGCTGAGCATGACACCCTTCGGTGTACCGGTAGTGCCTCCGGTATAAAGAATAGTCGCAATGTCTTCCCGATCCCTGTCCAGTGCCTTGAATGTCCTGCTGCCGAGTTCCAACAGCCTGTTCATATTTAGATCGCCGCCGGGACTGATGACCATTTCCAGCCCCCCGCTCCCTCTGAATCCATCCAGACAGTTTAGCTTATCGTCCGAGGCATAGATCATCCGTGGCTGGCAATGGTTCAGCAGCAAAGAAAGCTCGTCATCGCTCAGCAGGTTGGGCAGGGTCACTGCGACCGCACCGGCCTTGAGTACTCCGAAATAAAAAGCAACCCAATCGCCGCAATTGGGTGCGCAGATCCCAATAGACTCTCCCGGCTGGATGCCAAGGCCGATAAGAGCTGTTGCCACCCGGTTCGCCTTTTCGTTCAGCATGCCGTAACTTGTCTGCGAATCGCCTTCACTTAAGACCGGCCTGCCGGGAAAGAAAAACGATGCCCATTCCAAATTTGTGGCAATATTCATCGTGGAATCTCCTGATCCGCGTTTTGAAAATATCTCTTCAACAATTGCAGCCTTTTGCCATACGGCCTAAAATGCGAAGATAATAATTAGCGTGCTCTACGTATCAGGATGATAGTGAAAATCAAGGGAAAGTCAAAGAGAATCTCTCCCACCGATTTTTTCCCCGAAGCGCTTTCTGTTCATCACTCTTGACATTCTTTTTCTGAAATCGTATTCCACAACCACTCAAGCAAGCATTTTTCTGATAATTGCGTTTTTATAATATGGCCGATGACGCATTCGGCCTTTGCGAGGAATCATCGTGCCTTTCTATGAATTTGAAGGAAAAAGACCTTATGCGGACCCTGAAGCCTTTGTGCACCCACAGGCCGTACTGATTGGGGATGTGATCGTCGAAGCAGGGTGTTATATCGGCGCGGGCGCTGTCCTGAGGGGGGATATCGGTTATATCAGGGTGGGGCGTGGGTCCAATGTTCAGGAAAACTGCGTTATTCATACCTTCCCGGACAAACCAGCCATGATTCATCCCGACGTACATGTGGGGCACGGCTGTATTCTGCACGGATGTGAGGTGTGCTCAAACGTTCTCGTGGGAATGGGTTCCGTTGTTTCAGATGGCGTCAAGATCAACTCCAGATGCCTTATCGGAGCGGGAAGCTTTGTCCCCTTTGGCATGGAAATCCCGGAAAACAGCCTGGTTATGGGGTCACCCGCAAGGGTGATTAAAGAGATCAGCCAGGAGCAATTGGAGCGGATTTCAAACGGCCTGTCCATTTACCAGGACCTTACAAGAAGCCATTTGAAGTCACTAAAACGGTTGCCGGATGGGGGGTAGTCTCCTGGAGAAAGCGTTATTCCCTCGCGGTGGTATATTTCTATGTCAAAGACAGCCTTGGCTTGCCCATTTGAGTGTCTTCAAAACTACATCTAAAACACTTGACAGCAACTCATAGAAAGCTTATCATGATGTACATGTTCCTACACAATGCCATCATGGAGGTATTATTATGGTACGAACACAGATTCAAATGCAAGAGGACCAGATTAACTGGCTGAGGGTGGAAGCGAGCGCGAGAGGCGTTTCCGTTTCTCAACTGATTCGTGAAGGTATCGCCCTCTTTCGCGCCCGTGAAGAACGCTTTCCTGAAGAAAAAAAGAAGCGAGCCCTTGCGGCAGTCGGTCGATTCTCGTCAAATCTCTCTGATGTTTCCGAGCGGCATGACGACTACCTGGCAGAGGCTTTCGTAAAAGAGGTTGGCCATGGAAAATGAACGGGTATTTATGGACACTTCGGCTTTTTACGCTTTGATGGACCGTTCGGACAGCAATCATGAGCAAGCGGCCGGTCTCTGGGCATCCCTTTTGGAAAAAGACCTTTATCTCTGTACAGGCAACTATATCATTGTTGAGACGTTGGCGCTATTGCAAAGTCGTTTGGGTTTTGAGGCTGGGAACCTCTGGTACCGGGATGTGTTAAGCCTTCCTGAGATCCTGTGGATTGACGGGTCAATGCACAATCTGGCGTATGAACTCTGGCTCAGCTTAGGCCGAAGGAGATTGAGTTTTGTTGATTGTGTCAGTTTTGTGGTGATGAGGCATTACAAACTTGAGAAGGTCTTTGGATTTGACAGACATTTTGTGGAACAGGGATTTGAAAATATATAGCGGGAGGGCCCTAACCCGGATAAACCCGCCATAAGCGGACAAGCCGGAAAAGTGCCTATTTATCCCTCTTGTAGCGGGGAAGTGAGTCCCTCAGGCGGGATGCCTAAAATGCCTGAAGTTATGGAGCTACCAACAAATATTAAGTTGAAAATTCCGATTTAACTTGCATATACCAAAGTTCCGATATATAATAGTGATCAAAGATACGGTTTTGCTATCAGTATGATTTAGAAATTCAGCTATTTCCGCTCAAAACAGCTTTTCTTCATCTGATTTGCCTTTCCCAGTTTTTTCGTATGATTTGGAAGAAGTCCAGGAACTTCTCAGGACAAATTTAAGCGCTATGTAAAGGCGTTTGCTCATTAGTGTCGATCCATAAATGGCTATTTTGCGCAATCTGAGCGTCAGACTCAAATTTTAATCCTCGAAATACTCCAATGTATTCCTGTGGTTAAAATCTTCGTCTTCCTTGATCTTGCAAAAACTATCTCATTTCTGGATGGACACTCATTAATGTTCGGAAACATTCTTGCGATTGTTTTTTGGCGCAAGACAAGGACCGGGAGAGCTTGATTAAACCGGCTTAACAACTACACATAAAGGAAAAGAACGAGAATGAAAGAATCACAAAGGGCTAAGATTGAAGCCAAATTGAAGAAGATGATGGAACTTCAAACCCAATCACAGAAAGAAAATATACGTGTCAAAGACATCCCTTACAATACCAGGGTGATTCGTCGCCGAAAAGGCTCGCCTGATAAACACATCATGTAGGACCCCCGGCAAGAAAAACAATAGATAGACGGTAAGAGCAAGAGACTCATTCGGATATGACTGTGCTTTCGGATGCTCGGGGCAAATACCACAATGAATCCTATTCGACAGATTGCATTTGGCTATTCAACAAAATGTAATATTAGATGTGGGCATTGTGTGGCCACCGATGATTCGATCCCACACGGAAAAATGACTCTCGAAAGGGCCATGGCAATTATCGGACAAATGGCCCGATGCAACGTGACAGGCATCAGTTTCACCGCCGGAGAACCCCTTATATTTTTTGGAGATATGATCCGTCTTGTCAAGCTGTGCCATGAGAAGGAGATATATTCAAGGGTGGTCACGAATTGCTTTTGGGCAAAGACTTCGGAGCATGCCGATGATACGGTTTCAGCGCTTACGCGCAGCGGCTTGTCACAATTGAGACTGAGTTTCAGCCGTTGGCACCAAGAACATATCCCTCGTGAAAATGTGGTCAACGCGGCCAATAGTTGTCAAAAACATGGGCTTGATTACTTCATCTCTTTTGTCACTGATTTTTCAAGAAAAGATGATTCTCTCGAAGAATTTCTTCGGGATAACCATCTGAAGTTTTTTCCTGAACCTGTCATATATTTAGGACGAGCACAAGGATTTGACCCGCCAAGAATTTTTACCGATTACCACCCCAATACCTGTAACATGAATCCATACCTCTCACCTGAGCTCGATATGTTTGCCTGTTGTGATGGGGGAGACCAATTTAAAGAAACTGGGTTTTTTCTTCTCGGTAATCTGAGGGATTATAGTATTGACGAGCTGTTCAAGAGAAAAGAAAGCAATGTCTTGTTTCATCTCATTAGAACCATGGGGTTGACAAACATCGCCTCCTATTTGGGACTCAAGGCAAACGAAATTGTTCAATATAGAAAGTGCGAGCTGTGCGAGAAACTTTTTAATTCCACAGAAAACTTAAACACCCTTGAAAAAGCGGCAACATCTGATTTATTAAACTGGAAGAGGTAGGCTCGGGCGGTTCATGACCTCCCAGTCCATGCCCTTCCACGCCCTTCATAATTTTAGCATATCCGGAACCAGATGTTAAAATGAAACAGTCTCTCCCTTCTCCATGGTAATCCTGGCATATCGCCACATGTAGGAAAAGACCTTAACACCGATTTCAGGGAGGAGGAACATGGGTATCCTGTTTTTTTCCAGAAATCCCCGACACTTTTCCATACTCTCTTTTTCCCCAATCAAAGAAAAGAACACCGGCTTTTTCAGATTTTCCTGAATCACCTCAACGAGCGGGCTATAAGGCTCAACATCAGGGGTGGCAAAGGAGATGAAGATGATTCCGTCTACCCCGTCGTCCGTCAAAAGGGCGCGGAGGATCTCGGTGGATGTCTTTTCAAAACCATGGACCATCATATCCGGAAAGATATCCACCGGGTTCATGGCCTTTGATTGGATGGAAATGACCTCCGCAATCTTTTTCCGGGTTTCTCCTGAGAAACGGGCCAGGCTGAGTCCCTCATCCGTAGCGGTATCAATGCTCATGATCGCCTGGGCGCCGCTAAAGGTCACCAGGGCGATACGCCCACCCTTTGGCAACGGCATACATCGAAAACCCATAAGGGCGGCCATAAGCTGATCGATCCCTCCCACGCGAAGCACCCCCGCCTGACGCAATGCCCCATCCAGCACATTATCGTCAACTGCGAGGCTTGCCGTGTGCGAGGCCGAAGCACGGGCACCTGCCGCTGTCCGGCCCCCTTTGAGCAGGAAGACCGGCTTTTGCGCTACGGTCCTGCGAGCCTCCTCCAAGAAACGTCTTCCATCTCGAATGTCCTCGAGATAGAGGCCCACTATCTCGGTCTGTTTGTCCTCCCGAAAATAGGCGAGGGCGTCCGATTCGTCTACATCCACCTTATTGCCCAGACCCAGCGCCTTTGAGATTCGGAATTCTTTAAAGGAGGTGAGATATTGGAGCAGTGCTCCCACAAATATGCCGGACTGGGCTGCAAATCCGATAGACCCGGGTCTCAACATACGGTCGTTGCAGAAGTAAGCGGTCGTCATGCCGGTTGCGGTGTTTACGATTCCCATGGTATTGGGGCCGAACCCGCGCATGCCGCTGGATTGTAGGATAGCCTCAACCTCCTGTTGATACCCCGCTCCTTCACTCCCCGTCTCTGCAAATCCTTCGGATGAGATCACCACGCCCTTTACACCTGCCCGTGCACAATCGGCTAAGCACGAAACCACTGCCTTGGGAGGTATGATCAGGGTAGCGAGGTCAACCGGAAAGGGGATTTCGCGAATGGTGCGGTAAAAGGGTACGCCGTACATTTCTCCCGCTCGTGGGTTGACGCCGGCGATCTGCCCCTGGAAACCGGTATCCTTCAGGAGTTTGAGGAGGACAGATCCAGGTTTCAGGGGATCCTGAGAGGCCCCTATGACGGCCAGATTTCTGGCTTCCAAGACGTCCTTTAATGCATACATTCCTCACCTTCCAGCCTTCTCAATATATTCTTTAATACCAGGACCTTTGAGCTGTTCTTTAATGTATATGTCAAAATTTATTTTTCCTCTCATAAAGCAACACCACCGATGCATGCCGGACTGAAACCTGCCATGAAGAAGGGAGGGGATAGGAGAGCGTCTGTCAAAGGCCCTACTGAAACAGCCCGCTGTACTCGGCCCGCTTTTCCTTTTTCCATCTCGTGCAAAACGCAGGCCTTCCTTTCATCACCAGTTTGAAACATGCATCGCATTTTGAGCTGCATTTTAAAATGGCATTGTCCCGTCCTTCACTGGCCTTTTTGGGCCAATCGGGGTCTACCCAGAGCATGCGGGCCAGCCCGATGAGATCCGCCTTTTTCTCCTGAAGGATCGACTCTGCTCTCAAAGGGGTGGAGATGCGACCTGCGGTTGTGACCGGCACCTTGACCTCTTTCTTTATGGCCGCGGCTAATGACACCATATAGCCGGGCCGCTGGGATTTTTTAATTATGTCGGGGAGAAAGAAAGATTCATAGGTTCCGCCCATAACAGAGATATAGGCCACCCCATTTTCCTCCAACGCCTTTGCCAAGACCGTGGATTCCTCTAAATGGAGACCATCCGGGAGCCATTCGTCGGCCAGGAACCGATAACCCACTGGGAAATCACCCACCAGGTCTTTGACGCGTTTCAGGACCTCTAACGAAAACCTGATCCGATTCTCTATGGCGCCACCGTAAGCATCTTCTCTCTTGTTGCTCCTTGGTGATACGAACTGGGAAAGGAGGTATCCTGTTCCCCCATGGAGTTCCACCATATCGAATCCCGCTTTCTGAGCCCGCACAGCGGCCCGGGCATACTGCTTCTGGATAGTTGTGATTTCTCTTCTCGTGAGGGCATGGGGGGTTTTGTTAAAAACGGAGACCGCAGACGGCGCAACAGGCTTGGAAACATAGGCAAAACGTCCGGCATGGTTGATCTGAAGAGTAGCAAGGGCCTTTTCGCCCTTTATGCACTGTGCCAGGCTCTCCAGGCCTTTCAGATATCTGTTGTGGTCGCAGCGAAGGGTCCGGGGCGACCCGCTGCCGCCGGGTGTCACGCTTGAATTTTCAACCACGATCAGTGCAGCACCGCTCTGTGCCATCTGTTTGTAGTGATGGAGCATCAACGGAGAAACCTTTCCTCCTTCAGCCGCATACCCTAAGTAAAGGGGGGCCATGGTGATGCGGTTCTTGAGTCTTAGACCGTTTACCTTGATTGGACTGAAGAGCTTTTTATAGTGCGTCTTTTTCATTTTTACCTCCTGCGTTGGGTTCACATCAAAAGATCCTTGGAGATCACACATACATCCAGACCCGCCTCCCGTGCTGATACGGATGCGCGGAGGCCTGCAGCCCCGCTTCCTATAATCAGTACATCGCATCAGAGATGTTCCATAGATATGCCTGCGGCTCATGTCTCCGTGGGTTTAAGGACAAGCATGCCTAAGGGAGGCAGGTTGAGGCTGAGGGAACAGGGCTGGTTGTGCCAGGGGCGGGTCTCGGCGGTTACGCCGCCTTTCACGCCGATGTTTGAGCCGCCATAGGCCGCTGAATCAGAATTGATAACCTCTCTATAGAACCCAGGTCGGGGTGCTCCGATGCGGTAATCCATACGTGGGACCGGGGTGAAGTTGAACACAAATATCAGGATCTGTTCAGGATCTTTTCCCTTTCGGATGAACGAGACCACGTTGGCGTCAGTGTCCCTGAAGTCTATCCACTGGAATCCCTCGGGATCGTAGTCGAGTTCGTAGAGTGCCGGTTCTGAGCAATAGACGCGGTTGAGGTCCCTTACAAAGTTCTGCAGCCCTTTGTGAGGTTCGTATTGAAGGAGATCCCACTCAAGGGCCTTATCGTGGCTCCACTCAGACCATTGGCCCAATTCGGCACCCATGAAGAGGGTCTTTTTCCCTGGTTCGCCGTACATATAGCCCAGGAGTAAACGAAGGTTGGCGAGTTTTTGCCAGTCGTCCCCGGGCATCTTTGAGAGAAGAGAGGCCTTGCCGTGAACCACCTCGTCGTGGGAGAGGGGGAGGATGAAATTTTCATGGAAGGCGTAAAGGAGGGCAAAGGTCAGCTTGTCCATGTGAAAACGGCGATGAACCGGATCCTTGGAGATAAAGGTGAGCATGTCGTGCATCCAGCCCATATTCCATTTATACATAAAACCTAAGCCCCCTAAATGGACCGGCAGGGTGACACCGGGCCAGGACGTGGACTCCTCGGCGATGGTGATCACCCCCGGGAAAAGCTCAAAGACCTTTGTGTTCAGGTTCTTGATAAAGTCAATGGCCTCCAAATTTTCCCTTCCGCCAAAGCGGTTGGGAATCCAGTCACCTTCCTCTCGTGAGTAGTCCAGGTAGAGCATGGAGGCCACGGCATCCACCCGGAGCCCGTCAAAGTGGTACTTGTCTAACCAGAAAAGGGCGTTGGCCGTCAGGAAGTTTCTCACCTCATCGCGGCCGTAGTTGAAGATCAGGGTGTCCCAGTCCCGGTGCAGTCCCTGTCGGGGATCCTCATGTTCATAGAGATGGGTGCCGTCAAAGTATTCCAGGCCGTGGGGGTCCTTTGGGAAGTGGGCAGGGACCCAATCGAGGATAACGCCTAACCCCTCGGCGTGGCATCGGTCCACGAGGTACATGAGATCCTGGGGTGTGCCGTGGCGGGAGGTGGGTGCATAATAACCGGTGACCTGATATCCCCATGAGGCATCAAAGGGGTGTTCGGATAAGGGGAGGAACTGGACGTAATTGAACCCCATATCCTTGACATAGGGGACGAGTTCATCTGCCGCTTCCTCGTATGTAAGCCACCGATTATCTTCCTCGACTCTGCGTCGCCATGAGCCCAAATGGACCTCATATATGGCAGCGGGAAGGCTTAGAGAGTCCTGCGCGGCCCTTTCTGCCATCCAGCCCTGGTCTGTCCATGGAAAACCCTCGATGTCGTGGACAATGGCCGCGGTCTTGGGACGTTTTTCAAAATGGAAGGCAAAGGGGTCCGATTTGATGAGGAGTGTGCCGTCCCCGGTGCGGATTTCGAACTTGTATAGGAGACCCGGTTTCAGGTGAGGAACAAACAATTCCCAGACCCCGGAGGACCCTCGGCTTCGCATCTGGTGTCTGAGCCCATTCCACTGGTTAAAGTCACCCACTAAACTCACCCTGGTCGCTGAAGGGGCCCATACGGCAAAAAAGACCCCTGATACGCCCTGATGCAGACAGGGATGTGCACCTAACTTATCATATATTCGATATTGGTTTCCCTGGTTGAAGAGATAAAGGTCATCCTCTGACAGGACAGGAGAAAAGGAGTAGCAGTCATAAAAGGTCGCAGAGACGTCTGTCCCGAAATCCACCCTGAGGCGATAAGGTCTGATCTCCTTTTTTCCTGGCAGGACCGTCTCAAATAACCCCTGGTCGTTTATCCTGCGGGTTTCGATTTCCGCGTCAGGGTCGAGATCCAGGACTGTCACGGACCTGGCCCCGGGCAACAGGGCACGGACTACCACTGCCGGACCGGTCTCCCCCTTTAGCGGGTGAGCGCCTAATAAGGTAAAAGGGTCTCCCGCCTCACCTGAAACAAGCCTGTTCATCTCTTCAGATGTCAGTGTGGTAGATAGATTCAAAATTCATAACCCCTTGCCATTGATTATTGAATATTGACTATTGAATATTAAAAAACCAGGAAAGCACTGTTCTTTAACCCGTAACCCGTAACCCGCAACCCGGAACAAAACCCAGATGTCGGAGGTCGGAGGTCAGAAGTCAGAAAAACAAGTGCCAGAATCCAGTATTGAAGGCGTAAGGGAACCAACCCGTAACTCGTAACCCGCAACTCGCAACCCGCCCTCACGCCCATGTCACCAGGCCCATGGTAAAAGGGTTCTCAAGCCGTTCATGGCTTGGCATGATGCGTACTGTGTAGCCAAATCGGCCTGTTTTGTGTGAGGGAATCTGCCCACGGTAGGTATAAAGATCGCCAGCCGAGTCCCCCACGTCGAGGGTGACTGTTTTCCTGTCTGCAAAGTCGCCGTTCTGGTCTAGGCGGCCATAATATGCCTCCACGACGACGTCCTCGGGCAGCAAAGACCCGAGCCTGATCTTGGCTGCTACCTCAAGCTCCTGGCCCACACGCCTTTCAAGACCGTTACCGGAAATCACTTCCTCGATGGACACCTCATGCCAGCCGGTCATCAGTTTTTGCCGCCATTCTGCAAGTTCTTTCGAACCTGCAAAGTCGTTTCGGCAGAGTATGTTGAATCGCCTTGAACAGGGGAGGTAGTACCGGGTCATATACTCCTGAACCATTCGGTGGGAGTTAAAGATCGGAACCAACTGACTGAGACCGGCCCTCATCTTTTTCACCCAGTCCCGGGGAATGTCATCGTTTCCCCGGTTATAAAAAAGCGGTACTACTTCTTTTTCCAAGAGGTTGTAAAGATCGCGACTCTCGATACTATCCTGGGCCCCATGGTCCTTGTAGACCTCGCCGTGTCCCAGGGCCCAGCCGAGGTCCCGATGATAAGCCTCGTCCCACCAGCCATCGAGAGTGCTGAGGTTCAAAGACCCGTTGGCTAAGGCCTTCATGCCGCTGGTCCCACAGGCCTCCAAAGGTCGCCGGGGAGTATTAAGCCACACATCAGTCCCTGAGACCAGATACCGGGCCATATAAAGATCATAACCTTCTAAGAAGACGATGCGCCGGCGGAAACGGTCGTCATTGCAGAGATGAATAATTTTCTTTATGAGCTCCTTCCCCTCGTTGTCCTGGGGGTGGGCCTTTCCCGCGATGATTATCTGTACGGGGAATTCGGTATGGTTAATGATCCGATCCAGCCGGTCAGGGTCTGTGAAAAGGAGGGTCGCCCTCTTATAGGTGGCAAACCGACGGGCAAAACCGATGGTCAATGCCTCCGGGGTCAACACTTCGCGGGCGGACTGGATTTCGGAAGTTGAGGCTCCCCTGTTTTCGAGCTGTTCAGTTAGACTACGCCGGGTAAAGGCGATCAGGCGTTCCCTGCACCGTTCGTGGGTGCGCCACAACTCGGTATCGGGGATGTTTTGTGCCTGTTCCCAGAGTTTTTCGCTCTCCGATTCTTCTGCCCAATTCGGCCCCAAATAACGGTCAAACAGCCCGGTAATCTCTTTGGATATCCAGGTGGGGACATGGATACCGTTGGTGATATGGTCTATGGGCACGTCCTCAACGGGGTGGTGGGACCAGACCTTCTGCCACATGGCCCTGGAGACCCGGCCATGGAGACGGCTCACGCCATTGGTATGGGCGGAGAGTCTCAGGGCTAAGGTTGTCATCCCGAATGGTTCATCTTCGTTACGTGGGTCGAGACGGCCATAACCCAAAAGCACCTTGAAGTTAATCCCCAACTCCTTGGTGTAGTCCTCGAAGTAGGCGCGGACAAGATCCGGTTCAAACACATCATTTCCGGCTGGAACCGGGGTGTGTGTGGTAAAGACAGTGCTGGCTAAGACCGTCTCCCTGGCAGCATCGAAGGAGATCCCTTTTTCCGTTCTCAGGATGTTGATTCGTTCTAATGCTGAAAAGGCCGAGTGGCCTTCATTCATGTGGGCGACACTGAACTCAATCCCCAATGCCTTGAGGGCACGCACCCCGCCGATACCGAGAACGATCTCCTGCCTGATCCGCATCTCCCTGTCCCCCCCGTAAAGCTGGCCTGTGGTGCCGCGAAACTCGGGAGGGTTGGCTGGAAGATTGGTGTCAAGGAGGTAAAGGGGAACCCTCCCCACGTTGGCCCGCCAGATCAGGACCTGCACCGGTTCTCCCTTGAAGTCCACCGAGACAGTGAGGGGGATACCTTCCTGATTCCGCACCAGTTTTACTGGCATATTGGCGAAGTCGTTGACGGGATAGGTCTCCATCTGCCAGCCGTCGGTGCTGAGGTATTGCCTGAAATAGCCCTCCTGGTACAAAAGACCGACGGCAATCAGGGGCACATTCAGGTCGCTGGCCGATTTGAGGTGATCACCGGAGAGGACACCCAAACCTCCCGAGTAAATGCGGAGGCACTCGGCTAAGCCAAACTCGGCAGAGAAATAGGCGACCTGAAAGGGCACTTCGGGACAGTAATCCTCGGACTGAACACGGGGTTGAGAGAGGTATCGGTCAAAGTCCTTCCCCAATCTCTCTAATTGGGCTACAAATCCCTGGTCGCGAGATAATTCGTCTAAGCGGTCCTGGCTGATAAGGCCCAACATGAACACCGGGTTCTGCCCGCATTCCACCCACAGGCCCGGGTCAAGGCGCTGGAACAGATCCCATAATTCGTCCTTCCAGCTAAAGCAGAGGTTATATGCCAGATCCCTCAGGATCTCTAATCGGGGAGGGAGGTTGGGGACAACATTGTATTTGACTTTTGCTTTCATAGATTTTCCTACACTATGTAAAATTCTCCCGGGTTACCAGGGTAATCCCACGAGAGGTGACGGTAAAACGATCCCTGTCCTGTCTGGGATGATACCCTATCT
>Ga0222636_1001000_pt1 | contig 12127 bp, 21 predicted proteins | sample AntAcemetagen141_FD_179811 | JGI IMG/M metagenome (GOLD analysis project Ga0222636, IMG submission 179811) | Saline water microbial communities from Ace Lake, Antarctica - #141 | ecosystem: Environmental > Aquatic > Non-marine Saline and Alkaline > Saline | place: Antarctica: Ace Lake...
AACTGGCGTTGGCTGCTGTTGTGACCAATTCGGGAACAACTGCACCTTTAGGAATATACATACATTCACCGTTGGCTCGGCCAGCGTCCATTTTTGTTTTGAAAGCTGCAATCTGTGCCGTGTCATCGGTGTCAAGGTGAAATATCCAGAGTGGGTCAATGTTCCTGTGCAAAACCCGTTTCCAGTCGCTCATAGCTTCATTCCTTGCAAGTATGAGCCATTTTAAAGAATCAATTATCCGTGTCCCGTGGATTTCATCAGCTATCCTTTCATGGCTTAAATGAAATATCTCATCAGGCTTGAACCGTTTGTTCGGCTGCTTGGTCTTAGATACTTGCTCGTAGCGTTTGATTCTTCCCTGCTCATTTTGGACTATCACCATGCTTTCGGGGTCGAGAGGTTTCAGGTTGGCAAGAACGCCCTCCTTGTCTCTGATGACCTCAGCGAAAGAATCTTTGCTGATTGTTTTGACCTTAATCATGTTTTTCAGGATTGAGTTAAAAGAATCTTTGCCGTTGCCTTTGATTGATAATAATAATAATTCTGTGCTTTCGTCGCTTGTGAAACCAGCACCGACAGTCCATGTAGCTTTTGTGTCGATTGCAATCTTGAACTCAGGGATTGTTTTATAATATCCGTAGTCCTGAGACCAGTCTGTATTTTGATAAGTCGTTTCTTTAGTTGAGCCTGCACCGTCTGTGCTTTGTGCGGCTACTGAAAAGTCAGTAATAGCATTTGTAAGGTCGCTGGCGATTGCAGAGCTTATGTTTGTGTCTGGCATAGTTTTTCCTCGATTTTTTGTAAATGTTTATCAATGGAAATTAAGACGGCAAGGGTTAAATTCTGTTTGGATAGTTTTGGGTTCTCTTTTTCACCCAGATAATCCTTGACAGCCTTAATATTGTGTGTATGATTGGAACTGATAGAGGTTGGCATTATTGACCGACCTTTGAAAGTTTTAAATCGAATATGCTTACTGTTCCAGCGGCATCAGTTGAGACTATCTTCCATCTTAAATATCTGAAATCATGTTTTTCGGATATATGGGCACTCGTGCATCCATCTTGAACCCCAGTTATAGTGTCAATATCAGTCCATGTTGTGCCGTCATCACTTATCTGTAAAGTGCAGACTGACGGATCTGTGGTGTTGTTTTTGCAAAAATTGTAAAATATTGTTATCAAAATATTACGGTATTTTCTGAACATATCAAAAGTAAAGTAAGATGTTCCAGTTCCATTTTGTCTGAAAGAGCAGAATGTCGCGGGGTCATAATCCCACATCTCAGAAAAACTTCCTGACCTGACTGTGCCTGTTATCTCAGAATTTTCAGCCATATTGCTAGATGGATTAACAGACATGAAGCCGTCGTCATCTATAGACGGCGTTGCAGCTGGAAATATATTGCCTACACCCATTTTTTGATTAAAAAGACCTGATGATAGTCAGGGACTTCTCCCTCCCTTTTTTGACCGAAAGGTTTTGCGTAGCCAAGATGTAATTCTTCTTGTCCAACATCGAGACCTTGATGTAATATTAACCCTAATAGACGACCGTATTTGCCGACCCTTTGGTTTGGGTCTATTTGGATTAAGACCCGTTTTCCTAGTATTTTGTTTTGTAACCATTCTTTTGCTATCTCCCCGCCGTTATTCATTTCAGGCGAATCAATGTTTAATAATCTTATAGGGAACTGGAAATCCCTGGATTCTGTTGTGACCGTGATTGTGTCGCCGTCATGGACTTTGACGACATCAGCGAAAAAGTCTTCGGTGATTTGTTTGTGTGGTGAGCTGAAACCGAAGTCTGCTATCTGAGCATTTGTTAGCTCGGGATAGTTTTTGTAATCATGCTCGAACATCATGCTTCAATCATAAATTGTTGGACTTTCTTGTCTCGTAATATTGACATATTTCTTAATGCCGTGTCCCTCAATACATTTATCATGTCCTCAGCTTCAATCCTGCTAGTGAAGCCGGACATGTCCCAGGCGATGCCCTCAATAGCTGCAAGGCATGCACCAGTATCAATTAAAATTCCTCTGACAGATGTATTCAAGGTTGTTGCAGCGTCTTTTGTACTCCAGTCATATCTAGTCATGCAATTCACAATGGCTTCGCAATCAAGAATAATCTTATCGAACCAGCCAGCAGCTTTGACAGTTGCACTTGCATTTGTGCCTACTCTAAGCAAAATATCAACATCTTGTGCAAATTGTCCTGCGTTTGCCATATTAACCTTTTTTAATCTTAAAGTTTATAATACTTCCCAACTATGCGATGATGATGTAGGGTGATTTAAACTAAGAGTTTAAAAGACATACAGATTCAAGCCTTTCTCTCTTAAACACCATGCAGCACGGACAAGGGCTTCGGTCAGGTGTGAATAACTGCCTGTAATCTTGAGCCGTTTGTCAGCGGTGTATTCATATGTTATGCTTTTGAGACTTCTTAACAAGGAAAGGTCGCTGATTAGCTGGATTTTCTTTGTCTCCATTAACATCAACAGATTTGAGTATAAATCTTCTTTCAATATCTTTACTCGTTTCTCCTCGCCTTTGATTATTATCCCCTTGCTGGAGTTGTCTAATCCGACAACTCGCCTAGTGCCTAACTTATCCTGTAACTGGTCAAGGACAGGGCCGCCCAAGCCGCCCGAGTCCGTAAATATCCGTCTAAACTTCCACAACTCGTCAATTACTCCTGTTTCCCCCACAGTATGCGTAGAGCTCACCCGTTCCCGAGTGATACACTTTACTGCTTTCAGATTGTTTTTGTTTTCTTCTACAATGACAAAGGCGACCTCGTCGCCGCCATACCTTGCAAGGTCAAGACCGAGATAGTAATGAGAGCCAGGGAGACCGTCATCTGCCTTGTTCCAATCAATAAAGGTCATGCTTTCCTTAATTAATTTAGTAGGGAACAACTGAGAGTAATCATCAATAAATTCTCCTAGATATTCCTGAGCGTACTCAGTCTTAGACATTCGCAATTTCTCTTTCCTTAAAAAAGACATTGGAATTCTGTTGCAATCCTCGCTTGAAACATGGAATGACTTGAAGTCATCATCATAAAAAGAATTGTAGTAATACCCCCCTTTTCCGAATGGCGTAGATATTAAAATAGTGAAACCGAAACCCCTCAATTTCCTAGATACTGCAAGCATAGGTGTAACAGCTGTCCAGACTGTCTCAGGGATGAAAGCGGCTTCGTCAGCTATCAACCAATCTAAAGTAAATCCTCGTATGAAATAACCTGAACGACCAGCAGGAAGGCTGTATATGCGTGAGCCGTTGCTTAGCATAATTCGGGTTAATGTTGGCTTTTCCTGGTAAATTCCTGGTATAAGGTCACATTTTGCCCTCACTTTCTCAAATAAGAGTGAGCTCTGCCGCTGGGAAGCAGCAATTATCATGGTGACAGTTCCAGGGTAGCCCATAGCAAGCCTCACGGCTTTCTCTGAGATAACCTCGCTTTTCCCTACCTGACGACCTGACCGTATGGAGATATTTCCCATATGGTCAAGGACTTCACGCTGCCATTTGTCCCATTTAAACTGGTTTATCGGTCTCTTGGTCGATTCTGACATCGTCTGGGGTCTCCTCAGGCATTTGAGCGATTGCTTGCTCGTACCCGATAATAGCTGATTCTACAACCTCAAGGTTAAGCAACTGGGTCACCCGTTGGCTCTGCAACTCTTTTAATGTCAGCTCGTAGTCTGACCTAGTCAATATTTCTGCTCTTGTTTTCATGTTCGCCTCCGTTTAGTTATCTCTTAAAAATACATATTCTCCCTCTATGATAATATCAAAGTCTGTATTAAAAAAAAGATTCATTCTCCTTGTAATCCCTATTAAGCAAATGTGTGTTATTGTGTTTTCAAATCTTATTTCCATTTCAAATCAACTCCGTTTTTTTTGGTCTTAATGAAAGTATATCTTCTCTGGCTTCCTTTAAATCATATTCCCCAGTTAGTATATCTTTCAATCTTGATGTAGCATGATTCATATAAATGCCTTCACACCAACTATGCACTTCATCTTCTGTTATTGTTTTGTTTGTAATTTCTAATCAACTCCGTTTTTTTTATATAAAAATTTATGGACGCCTGGACATAAACTCAACCCAACATCAACCAGATTAGCTATAAATGACCTCTCCTTGATATGCTTATAAGCCCGTAGGGCTTGCATTTGCAAGCCCTATCACACCCCGCCCAGGGGGCGGGGTGTGTGTCTATTACCATTCCATTTGGAATGGTCAATTAAGCAGTCAGGGTGACTGCTTGTGTCAATAGCAATCATTAGGGAACAAGGTTATTTATGAGGTTGCCAGCATTTGCTGGTGAGTGTGGTAAGAGGCGTAGCCCCACACTTCCTCTTAAATGTTCTTGTTCTCTGATGACGACTAGACTATTTTGCAAATGGTCGCCGGAGCCCTGTCCCATCATGTAATGAGGGCAAGCATCGTGCATGCTTGAAGGGTTGCACATCATGGGCGGGAAGCATATCAAGGAGAGGTCAAGGAGATGGTCAGCGAGAGCGAAGCGAGGGCTATATTTAATCTCTATCATCTCCAGTCAAGTCTTTATCAGTTATTTGCAGTCTCTTTCCAGCATAAGTTTTTATCCAACCCAATGTTATCAAGGCATTTCTGTTGTTTCTATAAGTCAGAGGGTCAGTTCCGCACTCATACATGATTGCACGCTTAAGCTCTGTCCAAGTAGGTCTATAATTGTTGGGGTTATTTCTTCTTAGTCGCCACATGACGCGACCTAGTTTATCAATGCTCACTTTTCAACACCCCGTCAAGGTCCAATCCGCAGAATGGACAGTATCTTTCAGCAAGGAAGTAGAGCTGACCGCAAAACTTGCAGTATGTAAACTGTCTATTCATTCTCACTCTTTCACCTAACTTGCAATATGTAAACTGTCTATTCATTCTACCTCTGTTATCTCAACACCATCTGAAATACAACAAGAACCATCTACCATACGATGTGCATAAACATCAGCATTCTCTACAATTTTCATTCTTGCATCTTCTTTATTATCTGATTCTGTTACAACTTTTATACAATTACTAATCTCAAACATAAACTTTACCATCACTCTTTCACCTCTAAGTTGTCAATGAGTTTATACAGCATATGAGTATTAGCACGAGTAGCAGTCGTCAGGCGGTCAAGCTGTTTCTTCTGGTCAGCTAGCTTGATGGTGTGCTCAACATTAATCCCGTTGCTGCTAAGCATATCTACAATATTCTCAACAGTCAATGGAACTTTGGTTTTATGCTCAATCCGCAAGCCCCGTTTCTTCTGATATAATTTAAATTGTTCAACTAAGTTATCAACAGTTATACAGTTTAGTCCATCCAAACGGAGGTTAGAATAGTCTTTATTGAACTCAATAGTCCTAATAAACACCTCAGGTTGAGGGAAGGGGTTATATGCGTGTTCCGTTAGTAATTCGCAGAGCAAACCGTACACCAAACAGATAGAGGAGACATTTAAGGGGTAGTCAGTAGCAACCCGAAGCGTCACCCGTCCCTTTTGGCTAATACGGAACTCTACGATGATTAAGTTTAAATTTATTGTTTTTTTCACTGGTTGGAAGTTTCCAAAATATTTATGAGGGATTTGACACGACATAATGCAGTTATGGAAGTTCCAATCGAGTAAGGCGTCGGGAGTTGAGGATAACGCACCGTCCCCCCCATTATAAACTTTGTAGAAGCCTCTCCCGATTTTCTGAATGTCTGCCAATTTTGGAATTATTGATTTTACGGTATTAACATTTATAGAGGTTAAGAGGCTGATTTTCTTGGGAGTGATACCCTCAGGATAGGACTGCATACATTTTATTATTGATTGTGATTTTTTGGATAATACCCCACTACGAGTTGCAACGGAAAGTTTATTCATAGGTCATCACCCGAGATTGGTAACATAGAATCTATATCTTTTATTGCTAGTATTGTTGGCTTGCCAAATTTGTCATCGCCTAGAATGTGCGTGTCTGTTGTCTTGATTATTGTCAGGGTGATGATTCGCCCTTTCAATGTTCGTATCTTCACAATTTCTTTTTCTGTTTCTATTTTAATCACCTCGTTTTTAAAATACTGTTTTCCAATCATCCCCTATATTGACCTGTAAGCCCTCAACTGTTTTCCAGACATCGCCAATATTGATTTTCATCCCCTCAATCTCTTTCCAGTCGTCGCCTATATTTATCTGTGTGACTATAGCTCTTGCCCCTATAAATGTTTGTGATATAATGACACTATCATAATAAACTGGGTCGTGACTGCCATCTGAATAAGCATTTCCTATTAATATTTTATCTATATCTGTGTCACCAACATCACCACTAAAACTATAATCTGGGCTTCCTTCTGTATCGTTATTTACCCATATTTTAATTTCTCCCCCACTTGCTTTTTTTACAAGTTTGACCTCTATTTTGTAAGTATTATTAACAGCGACACTTTCCCCTATATCTCTCCAATCTTCTGTTTCTGAACTCCATGAAGTCATCTCATAATATCCGTTCCAATCCTCTATACTGAACCCAATCAAATTATTATTACTTGAATCCAACACATCCATAATCCCGAAGTATGTTCCAGTATCAAAAGACCATCCACTTGGTAAGTGTATTTTAAATTGAATAAAGAGAGTCTCATAACTTGCACCTAAATCTTCTTTAACAGTTCCTTCCCCTTCTGCACTCATAGAACTCTTTAAGGTATACGTTCCATCTATTAATGAGCCTGAATCATAAGAAAGAGTTCCCCCGCCCCAAGTTTGCTCTTGGTCAAAAGTTCCCTTGTTTCCGTTTTCAAATCCTTCGTAACCGAATAAGTATCCCATATATTTTCTCAACTCTTTTTAATTTTTTAGGGTCAACTCTTGGATGATTTCTCATACATTCTAATCGTTGTTCCCATCCTTTTCTTGTCATGTGTTGCATTTTTAAGCTGTGTATTGGACATAGAGAGTCCCGACAGGGAATCCGCTTGCTGCTGGTGGGGTTGCGTCTGTGTTGTATAATACCATTGGCACATAGGCTTGGTCAGCTGTGCTATTGTCAGCCGTTATTGTTAGTGGGCCGACAGCAATGTCAGTCCCGCTATTCAATAAATAGTCTGAATGTGCCTGAGTGTTGTCTGCTCTATGAGAGGAGTTTGCAACAATCTCGTCCCATTTGTCTGAGCCTAGTATCCCAGCGTTGGTTGTGTCTGCTTCAACAAGTGTAGCATTTGTTCCGTCGCTTGAATTAACACCAATTGTTGTAGGGGTGCGTGTTCCTGCAGATAGATTTGTAGTTACATTTGTGTCTTTTAAGCTGTTAGCTGTAACTAAGGCAGACATACCTGCAATATCAATACCGTCAACTGTGCCGCTTACAATGATGTCGCCAGTTATATCTAAATCTACGCCCACCGATACCTTTGCAGTCGTTATAGTTAATATACTTGGGACAGCGCCACAACCGAACACAACAGATTCAGAGCCGTTTGTGGTCTGAATACACATATAATGATTTAATCCCTCTCTGATGACAAATACATCCGCTACATTATCGTCCATGAGAAAATCGAATGGGCTAGTCATAGCCCCACCGCCCCCAGCGTTGCCGCCTGACAATACACCAGCTGCGTCATTCATTACAAAGCCAGCAGCAGAGCCGTCTGATAATGTTATTTCTTTAGTAGAAAATGCTTGAGTCTTGACATGAGGGTCAATATTCTCTCTCGGGTTGTCATAGCCAGCGTTGCCTTTAGGCGTTGCTTTTGTGCTTGTGACTGGTTTAAATGCGTTCGTTAGTCCTACCATTTTCTGTTTCTATGTCCAGCAAGGTATATAATATTTTGTTCCTGCGACATCAATCTCAAGCCAGGCTGAAATTGTGGCGGTCGTGACAGCAGCAGGGGCAATATTTGTTATTGATACATTTGCCGTTGCGTTAGCTGTCAAGGAATCAACTACCTTAAGTTTGCCGTTCTTGATTGCCAATATATCTCTGACAGCAAGGCTGTCAATTACTTCTTGGTTACTTTCCGACATTTTTCTTTTTCTCTTTCTCAATGCTTGGCTGACCAAACTCTTTGGTTAAAGCCCCGTCGTCTTGTGCTAGACCAGGCTTTTTTCCAATCTTATCGTTAGCCACTAAGCGGTCATACTCTTTCTTCCGATTCATTTTTGACATTTATGCCTCCGTGCAGACTGCAAACCAAACTTGTCTGTTGCCTGCGTCTTGCCATGATGTAATATTCTTTACAACTGCCCCACCTGCAGCACTCAAAGCTGTTGCGACTCCTGTCCCGTCTATGGGATAGGGCCCATGCACAGTAACTGTTCCAGCTGCCATTTATACACCCGTAATCTTGCAGATTGCGTCACTATTTACAACCTGTATCTGTCCGACTTCCCAGGCTCTGATTGTGAATTTGATACCTGCGTCCTCAATTGTCTTAACAGTCAAGCCGACAACACTTTTCCATGTCATAGCTTCTCGAGCAATAACAACCTGAGCACCGCCTAATGTGACAGAGTTGCTGGATATAACAGTTAAGCCGAGCAGTCGCCCAACTACACCATTCTTGGTGACTGAGTCTGTATAAAACTGTCCAGCGTTCCTAACATTAGCGTTCCCTAACAATTCAGCGTAGTTTGTTGGATTAACAAGTAAGAAGCCGTTTGTGTTTGGATTGTAATTATCAACCTCTATGAAAGCTTTGGCGTCAAGTATGTCTTGTATTGGGTCTCTGTCTGCTATAACTGCGTTGTCCCATGTTGCGTTTGCTGTCTCTGTATTTCCAGCACTTGCAACAACAGCAGCTGCGATGGTGTCATCTACAGACTTTGCGACTGACCTTGCGATTCTTAATAGTGTCCTTGCAATCATTGGAACATTGTTAGTCTTGACATCTTCCCAGGATAATACACCCTCCATTCCGTATTTGAGGTTGCGTCCTGAGGTCTTTGTCCAGGTAACTTCACCATATGGGAAGTTTGCTAGTCGAGGGACACCTGCAACAGTTCCGCTTGCAGTTGTGTCTTTTCCGACAAGGTCTGCTGCGGTTTCTGCGTAGTATGTCTCAGTCCAAGCGTTGCTGCTCTCAATCATGCAAAGCTGTTTCATCTTGTATTGTTGTAAAGCGAAACCTTTAACGATTCGGCTAAAGTTTTCAGCTCTTAAGTCCTGCTCTCCTGTTGAATCTGCCATTTTATTTTAATATCCTCACCATGCCAGTATTTCCAACTCCGATTGTCTCCAATGCTGTGCCTACTGTCCAGCCTTTCTCCATATCAAGTGTAGTCATCAATGCTACTGTGTTGTCTGCTGCGGCTAGACTTACCTGGTCGCCAATCTCGCACTGTGTAGTTGCACATTTGAGTTGAACTATGCAATTTGTATAACAAGCAATAGAAGTCTGACCGTCACTTGCAACTTTCTCAGAAGCTGCTATCCCGACTATTGGGGTATCAACTGCACTAGCCACTTTAGCAGTTCTTGGGCTTGTCAGTTCCATTATAGAACCTTTTGGGATAGCTGTCCCGTCAGCACAAGTATATCGTATTGGGTCGCCCTTGTTACCAAGAAGTTCGACAATTATTGCTTCATCTGCCATAAAAACATCACCTTGGAGTTGTTTCTAGGACAACTCCTATATTAATGTTTTTATTTCTTCGTCGGGTCAGGCTCGTCAAACATGGTTTCGTAGCCTGTGCCCTCTAGCATAGCCCGCGCATTGTCCTTGTCAGTTTCTTCTTTCGTCTTTTTCTGTGAGCCTGCTTTGGCTTGACCGCCCATTGTTTGCTCAACTTTCATGAGGCGTTGTTCCTCGAGCAAGCCTGATAAGGTCTTGTTAGCTTCCTCTAACCTTTCCGCTGCTTTGTTTGCTTTGTCAATCAAAGCACTAGCAGTTTTGCTTTCAAGAGCTTCGCCCTCCTCTGTTGGCTGTTCTTCCGGTTCTTCCGCTTTCTTATCTTCTGTCATTTTCATTAATTCCTCTTTTTGAAGCAGTCAAGGCAATAGACAGCTCTGCTCATATCAGGTTTGAAAGGCACTAGGGTGTCTGCACCGCAGTCAGAGCAGACCGCTGCATATTGTTTTGCTATTGTCTGCTGGTTGTCTTTTGTTTCTTGTTCCAAGGCTACATCTTTCTGCTGAGGCACGGCCTTTTTTCCGTGCATCCGTCTGTGTAGCTCGTCAATTAAATCTATATTGCTTATTTTTTGCATTTCTCCTCCTACTTACAACAAGCCGAATTTTAGATTACTGGGCGTGGAATCTTCCCTGTATTTAGCAAGGGCTTTGTAGTATTCAGTCCAGTAATCGTCATCTGCTGTGTCTTTCTGTCTTTGGTTGGTCTCCTTATTGTTAAGAATGTCGTCCCAGTAAGCTTCATCTGCCGCTCGCTCTGCGAGCTTGGCTGCTTGCTTCTGTTCCTCAATATTATCATAATATGCCTTATCGTCAATTCTTTCTACGATTTTTCGTTCTTCTTTTTCAATACGAATCCTTGTATACATATCTTCGGTTGATTCTCCATTCTCTTCCTGATATTGTAAATCTTCTATTAATCTGTCTTGAAATTGTGCTGCTTTAATCGCCCCTTTTATTTTCATTGGGATTCCAACCGCAGGGCTTATAGGAGACCATAAAGCCACTTTTTCCCACCATGATAAATCAAGCAATTCATTTCTAGCGTCTTTTGCTTCATGCACCATTGACCAGTCACCAGTTTGGATTGCGTTGGGTATTAAATATTGTCCCATTGTTATATCTAGAGGCTCTTTGGCTTCTGCCTGTCCCCATTTGCCAAGAAATACTGCCCCAGCCCAACCACCACAAGCCGCCATGGCTTTATCACTAAATTTCTTTGATAATATCTTTCCAGTTGTTCTAACTGTTTTTGTATTGATTGGGACTTCTACAACCTGAGCTGTTTTTATATATGCTTCCTCTGCCCCCTTAGCTACATTGTATCTGATACCTTTCCCAATAACATTTAAAGTTTCAATTCCACCCCCACTTAAAACTTTAGCTGCAAGGGCTGTGCTGACTTTTCTCAATGCTGAAAATGCTCTGTTAAATCCTGCTTCTCCAACAATGCCAGCCAAAGCACCAGTCTTTGTAGCCATTGATTCTGTCTCAAAATCTCTGCCTGCAGGGTCAAACTTACCCAGGACACCGCCTTTAAATTCGCTTGCTATCTGTTGCAATTTATTTTTGGGTCTTTTGGTTTCTGACACAATACCAGTCCCACCTGTGAATTGTGAAACTGCTGTCTTTTTGCTTGCAGAGATAGCTTTGAGTTTTGCCTGTTGTTTATAATCGTCCCGTTCTGATGTTCCAGTAGATAAGGACTGGCTTTGTTTATTTTTGCTCGAGGTGTAGCTGGGAGTGGAACTACCGCCAGAGGAATATTTCTTTTTCCTTGCAGTATTTGCAGGTTTTGAATATCTGCCTTTCTTTTCATAGCTGCTTATTTTTCTTGCCATTTTATTTTCTTATCATTGTTGCGGCTAAATTGTTGATAGCCTTTGTGTTTGCTCTGATTATTGTGTTTCCTTGCCAAAATATCAAGAGAAACGCCACAATAGGAAAGCCGACTGCATTGATTGAATGTATTATTTGGTCCATTATTCTTTCCCCTCCAATTCCGCTGTAGTGTCAGACTCTTGGGAAGCCTGCATATCAGGTTGTTTCTGTTCGTCACTTATCAGCTCGTTCTGTAAACTAGCTGGGAAGTTTAAATTAATCTCAATATTGAGCTGTCCTAATACCTGTTCCTCAATGTATAACTGCTCGCCTTTAACAGACTGCTCATAAGATAAATACACGATTTTTCCAGAGGCGTCTGTGAACTCTTTGGCGTTACCTACTATTATCTGAGGAACATTCACAGCCTGAAAAAAGTAGTCGTTAAGTTGGTTTATCCAATTAACAGGGTTTAAACTGGCGTTGGCTGCTGTTGTGACCAATTCGGGGACAACTGCACCTTTAGGAATATACATACATTCACCGTTGGCTCGGCCAGCGTCCATTTTTGTTTTGAAAGCTGCAATCTGTGCCGTGTCATCGGTGTCAAGGTGAAATATCCAGAGTGGGTCAATG
>Ga0222636_1001007_pt1 | contig 12023 bp, 9 predicted proteins | sample AntAcemetagen141_FD_179811 | JGI IMG/M metagenome (GOLD analysis project Ga0222636, IMG submission 179811) | Saline water microbial communities from Ace Lake, Antarctica - #141 | ecosystem: Environmental > Aquatic > Non-marine Saline and Alkaline > Saline | place: Antarctica: Ace Lake | collected...
GATTTTATTAAAGTATATCCTCAGTTTCAAGAACATGAAATTCAAGAGATATATTATTTATTGGGACAGGCAAATCTTTTGATTTCAGAATATAGCGAAGCAGAAAGGATTTTTAAAAAGTTAATTCTCTTATATCCCGAGTTTGAGATGATATCTCAAACAAAATATTATCTCGGACTAAATCTTTTTAAACAAAAGAAATATGATGAGGCAATTATTAGTTTAAAAGAATTAATTACCTCTGAAGATATCGCGGATGAACAAAAAGCTGAGATGCAGTATTTATTATCCCGATGTTACTTGAACACGGGAGAAATTAATGAATCTATCCGTAATATTGAGATTTTAAAAAAATCAGTAAAAGATGATTCTTTATTAGAGAAAATCAGCTTTGATTTGGGATTAGCTTATTCTCTGCAGGGGGATAAAGAGAGGGCAGTTTTAGAATTTAAAAAATTTATAGAAAAATATTTTCAGAGTGATTTAATTGAATCTGCACATTTCGAATTAGGAAAAAATTTATTTGATTTAAAAAAATATAAATTAGTTATTTCAGAGTTAGAAGGTATGTCTTCTATGGAATCATTGTATCTAATCGGGAAATCTGCTGAAGAATTAGGAGATAGGGAAAAAGAAATTTCCGCTTTTAGTGAATTAAGAAAAAAATACCCTGAAAGTGAATTTGCACAGGAAGCATATTTTCAATTAGGCATTGAATATTATGATAAGAAAATGTATAAAGAAGCAATATCTGAGTTTAACCAAATGATTCAAGTATTCCCGAATTCTCCCTTTATCATGGAGAGTTATTACTGGATGGGTTGGACTTATTTTAAATTAGCGGATTATTCAAAAGCCAAGGATTATTTTAAAAAAGTAAATCCAACAGAAGTTGAAACTGATATCGCTCGAAAATCGCAATTTATGGCAGCGGAAGCGTTATATAACATAAAAGAATTTTCATTGGCACGTGAAGAATATAGAAATTATATTCGACAATATCCTCAATCGGAGGTAACGGTTAATGCCCAATACGCCATCGCCTGGACTCATCTGGAAAGTAACGAAATTCAATCCTCTGTTAATGAATTTAGAAAGATTGTAGATCAATATAGTGATAGTGAGTATGTTGAGGAATCAAAATTCCGGATAGCCAAAGGTGATATGCTTTTAGATAAAATGGATAATGCGGAAAAGGAATTAGAAAATTTTATTGATGAATATACCAAAAGCCCACATAAGCCGGAAGCTTTTTATTTATTAACGCAGATGTATTTGGGAGAGGAAAAATGGATAGATAATATACTCTGGTCAGAAAGAGCAATTCGGGAAATTCCGGATAGTCCTTATTTGTCTGAGACTTTATACGGACTTTGCATCTCTTATTTCAAAAAAGATGAATATAAAAAAACCATTAAAAACGGAGAAATCTATTTGGAAAAATATTCCGACTCACAGTTTGCAGATGATATACTGTATATAACAGGGATATGTTGGGAACAATTAGAAAATTCTGAAAAAGCAATTTATAATTATCAAAGAATAATAGATAATTATCTTGAAAGCACGTATATAAAAAAGGTCAAGGAAAGACTGATTATTTTACAGCCCGGGGAATAGGTTATTAACCGGTGAAAAGAAATATCAAATTTGACGAACAAACAACAATTAACAAAGGGGGAAGGTATCCAAGATGTTTGAAATAGAAGTATTTGAAAAAGGCGGGGTTTTAATGTATCCCATTTTTATTAGTTCATTAGTGGCAGTTACCATTTTCTTTGAGAGAATGTTTTATTTGAAAGGTATCAAGACCAAGACTAAGAGATTTGTTCTTAGATTAAATAATTTAATTAAAAAAGGGAGCATCAATCTGGCAATTTCAGCATGCCGCAAAAGTCCTACTCCCATATCTCAAATCATGCTGGCCGGGTTAATGAAATACGGTCAATCTCGAAAAGAGATTAAGGAAGCAATTGAAGACAGTGCTAATCAGGAAATACCCTTATTAGAAAAACATCTTTCCACCTTAGCCACTATTGGAAACATTACTCCTTTATTAGGTTTATTGGGAACCGTCTTTGGAATGATTAAAGCCTTTAATGTTATTGCAGTTATGGGTGTAGGTAAACCGGAAGCTCTGGCAGGTGGGATATCGGAAGCTTTATTAACTACAGCCTTTGGCTTGTCGATCGCCATACCTACTATTGTAATTTATAATTATTTAAGTAATAGGGTTGACAAAATAATAAGAGAAATGGAGGTGAGTTGCGTAGATCTTCTCGATTTGCTCACTCGAGAAGATATAGTGGAGGAAAATAATATTTTGGATCAAAAAGACCGGGGTGGTGAAATAAATTATGAAATTTCCTCATCTGAATAAGAAAAGTGCCAGTTTTGATTTAACCCCCTTAATTGACGTTGTTTTTCTTTTGTTAATATTTTTTATGCTAACAACAACTTTTGTTAATCTGGAAAACAGGGTAAGGGTGAATTTACCATCCGGAGATTTCACTGCAGCTGAACCTACGGAAAATATTACAGTTACTATCACTGAAAATAATACAATTTACCTTAACGGTAAGCTAATTGATCCTTTAAAACTTACTGATGGAGTTTATACGGAATTAGAAAAAATGCCGGATAATACAGTTGTGTTGGAAGCAGATAAGGGAGTGCTGCACGGTAAAGTTATCAGAGTGATGGATTTGATTAAAAAGGGTGGTGGAGATAAAATTGCCATTGCAACCCAACCAGCAGAGAAATAGCCGTTAGTGAATAGTATTTAGTCGTTAGTATTTAGTGAGGAAAAGCAAGAAAAAAGAGACAAGTTTTCAGTTTTCAGTTTTCAGTTTACAGTTATCAGTTTTCAGTGAACACAAGAAAAGAATAAAAACATAAAAATGCAAAGTAATTTAGTGAATTGGAGAATAGATCTATTGACTAATAGGTGAATAGAAGAAATGATTTTTCTTATTTTTGATTTTTTATTCTTTGTATTTTCTTTACTAAATACTAACGACTAAATACTATTGACATAGTATTTAATTTAATTGAAAAATCGGATAATTGGTCAAACGATTAATTTAATATAAATTGAGGGATTATAAATTTATGCCCAAATATAGTTACAGAAAAAAACGTTCAATACAGAGAAAAAAAAGTTATTTAGGAAGATCATTTCTAATTTCAATTATCTTAAATATTCTTATATTATTTGCTTTTGGAAATATTATTGCTTTTGATTTTCAAAAAATTCAACCTGAAGAAGAATTTACTCTGGTGAGCCTGATTGAAATTCCCGCTCCCCGGAAACCCGTAACAAAGAAACCGGAAATTACTGAAAAAAAACCGGTTGCACAATTAGAGGTAAAACCAAAAGCTGAACCGGTTTCTCCTGAACCTCCCAAGATTCAAGAAAAAGTTACACAAACAAAAGTGGTAAAGAAGGAAGAAGTATCTGAAGGAACCCCCAGGGTTGAAGTGAAAATCCCGGAAGTTGAAACCATTTCCCGGAAAATCTCTCAGCCTGTTGAAACAATGAAAATCCCGGGAGAGGATATCAGCGTGTCTACAGAATATTTCAAACAGTCCGTTACCAGTAGAAAAGAAGTAAAAGGAGAGGTGTTTGAACCGGGAGAATCTCAGATAAAGGTTAATTTAGGTAAAAAGGAAGAAGAAAATATTGAAGCTACTTATGGGACGATTGTTAATCCGGGTGAAATTACAACTTTGCCGGAGGTTAAAGAAAAAGAATCTCCCTTTGGCAGCAGACCCATATCTATCATGATAGAAAATTCCGAAGGTGCCAGACCTCAAACCGGTTTGGATAAAGCGAATATTGTATATGAAGTGTTAGCCGAGGGAGGTATTACCAGATTTTTAGCAATTTATTATGATCAGGACAGCGAAATAGTTGGTCCGGTAAGAAGTGCTCGACCTTATTTTGTAAGTAAATCTTTAGAACATCAGGCAATATATGTTCATGTAGGAGGCAGTGAAGAAGCTTATAGTTTTATTAAAGAAGAAAGAATTGATGATATTAATGAATTTATTGATTTTCAACCTTTCTGGAGGTCAACAGACCGTAGTCCCCCACATAATTTATATACCTCGACTACAAAATTAAGGAATGAAGCTAATAAATTAGGCTATATTGAAATGATAAAAAAACAGGAATATCAATTTGAAACAGATAGAAACGAAGTTTTGAACGGCCGAAGGACTAATACGATTAACATACCTTATAACAATATCTATTCGGTAACTTATACATATGAAATTGAATCTATGAAATATTTGAGATTTATGAATGATGTACCGCATATAGACGCCGAAACCAGAAAGCAAATCGCTGTGGATAATATTATCATTCAGTTTGTTCCAACGAAAGTTGTAGATGAAGAAGGAAGGCTCTCTATCGATTTTATCGGAGAAGGGAAAGGGTTATTGTTTTTTAAAGGAGGTTCAGAAAAAATAATTTGGAAAAAAGAAGATATGAAGTCCAGAACAGTATTTTATTTTCAACAAGGTGATAGAATTGCTTTGAGCCCCGGAAATATATGGTTGCAGATCGTACCAGCCAATTTAGAAGTTAAATATTAAAATGAAAAAATTAAAGTATGATATAGAATTGTTTTTGGATTATTTATCGGTAGAGCGAGGTTTGGCAAACAATACAATCATTGCCTATCGCTATGATTTGATAAAATTTATTCATTATTTGAAAAAAAATAATCTTAGTTATTTACAAATGACCAATAGAGAACTGATAAGCAATTATTTCTTATATTTAAAAAAACTAAAATTAGGTGTTAATTCTATTTCCAGAAGCCTGGTTGCTTTAAAGATGTTTTATCGGTTTTTACAAGCCGAGAATTTGATAAAAGAGGACATCAGTAGTTTAATAGAGTTCCCCCGGATAAGTAAGAAATTACCCCATATTCTAAGCTTAAGAGAGGTTAACCTTTTACTGAGTGAAAATAATTTTAAAGGGAATTTAGGAATAAGAGATAAAGCAATATTAGAATTGTTTTATGCTACCGGTTTAAGAGTTTCGGAACTTGTAAATTTAGAAATAGATAATATTAATATGGAAAATAAAATGCTGAGGTGTATGGGGAAGGGTTCCAAGGAACGTATAATTCCTTTTGGAAAGATGGCTTATCGAGCTTTAGAAAAATATCTTAAGGAGAGTAGACCTAAATTACTCAGAGAGTTTGAGGAGAATATTCTGTTTTTAAATAGCAGAGGAAATAAATTTTCACGCCAGGGAATATCTTACCTTATTAAGGGATATGCCGGGAAAGCAGGAATCAAAAAAAAGATTACCCCACATACCTTGAGACACACATTAGCTACTCATCTTATTGAAAACGGTGCTGATCTAAGGTCTGTTCAAGAGATATTAGGTCATTCAAATATAGCGACCACACAAATTTATACGCATGTCAGTAGAAAATGGGTTAAACAGGAATATTATAAAGCATTTCCGAGAGTATAAAAACAGTATATAGTATCGAGTATATAGTATATAGCGAAGAAGAAGACAAGGGATAGAATTGCGGGGAAATTAGTCGTTAGTGAATAGTGAATAGTCGTTAGTGAATAGTCGTTAGCGAGAAAAAGATTAAGAAGGAATGCAAGATAAGATAGTCGTTAGTTAAGAAAAATAGAATACAAAATGCAGGAGCCAGAAGTCAGGAGCCAGAATAAAGAAAAGAAAGAGAAAAAAGGAATTCAGGAGCCAGGAGTATATACCTCCTTCCTCCCGTAGGACAGGCGTGTCCCGCCTGTCTATTGATATTTAGTAAAAACAGTATATAGTATCGAGTATATAGTATATAGCGAAGAAGAAGATAAGAAATAGAATTGCGGGGAAATTTTAGTAAGAAGAAACATAGAAGGAAATAAATTGAAGTTATAAAAGAGTGATGAGAAAAAAGATGTAGGGCAGAAATTGCGAGAAGAAAAAATAAAAAATAAAAAAGATACAAGATGCAAGTTTAAATACAAGGTAAAAAGACAAGTTTTCAGTTTACAGTTATTTGTTTCTAGTTAATAAGGAAAAAAACTATACAGTAATATTAAAAAACTAACGATTGGTTAAACTAATTACCAGGTAACCGGACAACCAATAAATCATGTGAAGAAGAAACTGATTTAAGGGAGATATTAAAAAGTGATATCATTAAAAGAAAAAATTACAGAAAGTGTTGAATTTATAATAAATAGAATAAAAATAAAACCTGAAATTGCTATAATCCTGGGAACCGGTTTAGGAGGATTGGCAGATGATATTAAAGAAAAAGAGATAATTCCTTATAGCGAAATTCCTCATTTTCCCGTATCTACTGTCAAAGGGCACAGTGGCAATATGGTAATTGGGAAATTAGGAAATAAAAATATAGTAGCCATGCAGGGAAGATTTCATTATTATGAAGGATATAGTCTGGATGAAGTAACCTTTCCTATTCGGGTGATGAAGAAATTAGGGGCAAATATAATTATTATTTCAAATGCAGCAGGAGGTATGAACCGATTTTTTAAAAGAGGAGATTTGATGATTATTTGCGATCATATCAGTTTATTTAGCGGCAATCCTTTAATTGGACCGAACGATGAAGAGTTGGGACCAAGGTTTCCGGATATGTCTCAAGCATATAATCAACAATTGATTGAAATAGCAGAAGAAGCAGGCCTGGAGGAAAAGATTAAATTGCACCGGGGAATTTATGTTGGCTTAACAGGACCTACCCTGGAAACTCCTGCAGAATATCGATTTTTAATCGCGGCAGGCGCAGATGCAGTAGGGATGTCTACAGTTCCTGAGGTTATTGTTGCAAATCATATGGACATGAAAGTGTTAGGTATTTCCTGTATTACCGATTTAGCCATTGATGGGGTGATTAAAAAAACCAGTTTAGGAGAGATATTAAAAGCTGCATCAGATGCTGAACCAAAAATGACCAGAATCGTAAAAAAGGTAATAGAAAAAATTGATGATTAATGGTTTAAAAGTTGCCTTGATTTCAGCTTTTCCTATTTCAGAATTGAGAGGTGCTATACCGATTGCTTTAACCGTATATCAAATGCCTGTTGTTCAAGCTTATCTCTTTGCAATATTGGGTAATATTATACCGGTGATTTTTTTATTGCTTTATTTAGGTCCTTTTTCTGATTTTTTAAGAAAATGGAAATGTTTTGATTTATTCTTTACCTGGCTTTTTAAAAGAACCCAAAGACACGAAGATAGATATGAAAAATATGGTGCATTGTTTTTGTTATTTTTTGTAGCGGTACCATTGCCTATTACAGGAGCATGGACCGGTTGTGCTGCTGCTTTTGTGTTTGGGATTAGATTTAAATATGCTTTTCCGACCATTACAGTTGGAGTAATGATAGCCGGTTTGATAGTATCTCTGGCAAGTTTGGGATTAATTAATATTTTTTAAAATATTAGTATTTAGTAAAAACAGTATATAGTATCAAGTATATAGTATATAGTGAATAAAAGATAAAGAAGGTTGCAAGTTGCAATTCAATAATAAGTAACAAGTGATGAGTGATGAGAAAAAAAGATGTAGGGCAGAAATTGCGAGAAGAAAAAATACAAAAGATACAAGATATAATTTTAAATACAAGGTAAAAAAACAAGTTTTCAAATCACAGTTATCAGTTTTCAGTTAATAGGGAAAAAACTAAAAGCCAAATTAATTAATTGCCAGATAGATAAATTAGTCAATTAAGGCCATTTAATTGTTAGTGAATTCACTAATGAATAAAGAGGTAATAAATGAAAACAATAGAATGGAAAGAAGGAAAAGTTTTTTTAATTGATCAAAGAAAACTTCCTATGAAATTTGAAATGGTTGAATGTTCTACTTATCGGGAAATTGTAGAGGCCATAAAAAAGATGAAAATCAGAGGAGCACCTGCTATAGGGGTTGCCGCTGCTTTTGGGATGTCTTTGGCTGCCTATAATTCCAGAGCCACTCGATATAATGAATTTTGTGAAGATATGGAAGAAGCAAAAAAATCTTTAGCGGCTTCCCGCCCTACAGCAGTAAATTTAACCTGGGCTCTAAAAAAAATAATGAATATAATCCAGAAGAAAAAAAATATTGAGTTAAATCAATTAAAAGTAAATATATTGCAGGAAGCGCAGAATATTGCCCGGGAAGATATTGAAATTAATATGACCATGGGTAAATACGGCGCTTCTTTGATAAAAAATGGGAATAATATCCTTACACATTGCAATGCAGGAGCCCTGGCAACCGCCGGCTATGGTACCGCATTAGGGGTGATTAGATCAGCATATCAACAAGGTAAAAAAATACATGTTTACGTTGACGAAACCAGACCGTTTTTGCAAGGTGCAAGATTAACAGCCTGGGAATTAAAACAGGAAAAAATTCCTTTTACACTGATTGCAGATAGTATGGCAGGATTTTTGATGTCAAAAAATAAAATAGATTTAATTTTTGTCGGTGCAGATAGGATTGCTTCCAATGGAGATATTGCAAATAAAATTGGCACTTATTCACTTTCAATATTAGCGAAAGAAAATAATATTCCTTTCTATGTAGCTGCACCAATATCTACCATTGATTTATCTTTGAAATGTGGAAAGGAAATACCAATTGAAGAAAGACCTGCTGATGAAATTACGCATTTTTTAGGTCACCGGATTGCACCGGAAGGAACAAAGGCATATAATCCGGCCTTTGATTTAACTTCAAACCGTGATGTAGAGGCAATTATTACTGAAAGAGGAATTATTAGAAAACCATATAAAGAAAATATCAAATTAGTCGTTAGTGGATAGTGAATAGTCGTTAGTTAAGAAAAATAGAATACAAAATGCAGGAGCCAGAAGTCAGGAGCCAGAATAAAGAAAAGAGGAGCCAAGAGTATATACCTCTTTTCTCCTGTAAGATTGGCATCCCGCATGTCTATTGATATTTAGTAAAAACAGTACATAGTATTGAGTATATAGTGAAGAAAAGAAAAAAGATAAGTTTTCAATTAATAGAAAAAATACTATAATTAAGAAATATGATAAAGAAAAAAGTATTTACTAATCGGTCAATTGGAGAATTGGTAAATTGGTTAAATTAAATAATAATTATATACTAAAAATAGGAGGAAAAAATTGGATTCATATAAGCTGATTATTACCGGAGGGAAAAAGTTAGAGGGAAGAGTAAAAATTAGCGGTGCAAAAAATTCTGCTCTTTCCATTATGGCAGCAGCTTTACTAACAAAAGATCCTTGTATATTAAAAAACATCCCACGTCTGAGTGATGTAGAGATAATGATTGAAGTCATTAAAAAGTTAGGAGTCGAGGTAGAATGGCAAGGAGAAGATACACTCTATATTAATCCTGATGGTTTTGATAATTATGAAGCTCCGTATGAATTAGTAAAAATGATGAGAGCTTCATTTTTGGTTATGGGACCACTATTAGCCAGACTGAAAAAAGCAAAGATATCTTTGCCCGGAGGGTGTGCCATAGGGGCCCGTCCGGTTGATTTTCATATTAAAGGTTTTACCGCTATGGGTGCAAAAGTAGAAGTGGAAAAAGGTTATATAAAAGCAGAAGCAGAAGAATTGGTAGGAAGTAATATATATCTGGATTTTCCAAGTTTGGGAGCAACTGAAAATATAATGATGGCTGCATCTCTTGCCAGGGGAGTCACCCAGATAGAAAATGCCGCTAAAGATCCTGAAATTGTAGAACTGGGTAATTATTTATTAAAAATGGGAGCCAATATAAAAGGATTGGGTACAGATTTAATTAAAATAAAAGGGGTTAAAGAACTAAAGGGAACTGATTATACTATTATTCCTGACCGTATAGAAGCAGGAACTTATATTATTGCAGCCGCCATTACCAGAGGAAAAGTATTAGTGGAAGATATTAATGCTGATTTATTAAATCCCCTCATTGTAAAATTAAAAAAAGCAGGCATAAAAATTGTAAAACATAAAAATTCACTTGAAGTAATAGGATCGGAAAAAGTAAATGCGGTTGATGTTTCGACTTTACCTTTCCCGGGATTTCCTACAGATTTACAACCTCAGATGATGGCTTTTGCCTGTATAACCAATGGTACCAGCGTTATTACTGAAAACGTATTTGAAAACAGATTTACACATATCGGAGATTTAAGAAGAATGGGTGCTGATATAAAAGTAGAGGGACATAGCGCCATCATTAAAGGGGTAGAAAAATTAAGTGCTGCCCAGGTAATGGCATCAGATTTAAGAGGTGGAGCAGCTTTAGTATTAGCAAGCCTGGTAGCAGAAGGAACCACTGAATTAAGCCGAATTTATCACATCGATCGGGGATACATGAAACTGGAAGAGAAATTAACTGCTCTGGGAGCAGATATCAAGCGAGTGAGAGAATAAATTAAATCAGTTAGCTGGTTACTTAGTTAGGTAGTTAAGAAAATAGAAAATAGAAGTCAGGAGCCAGGAGATGGGAAATTAAGGAGTCAGAAAGATCGAGTATTTCTCCGTCCATCCTGTAGGACAGGCGTCCCGCCTGTCTATTATGCTTTTCAAGTTACAAGAAGCAGACCTTGTGTCTGCCCATAATATAAGAAAAAATAAGTATTAATCGGTCAATTGGTTAATTAAGCCATTTAATCGTTAGTGAATAGTTATTAGCAAAGAAAAGATAAAAAAGGTGTAAGGGGTAAGTTTAAACAGAAGATAAACAGATGAGTTTTAATAAATATAAAATAACAAAAAACTGGTTAAACGGATAACCAGTTAACTAATTATATGCAGGAGAGGAGAAAGAAATATGCTAGGAATGGAAAGAAGTCTGGGAATAGATTTAGGAACTGTTAGTGTTCTAATTTTCCAGAAAGGAAAAGGAATAGTACTTCAAGAGCCTTCGGTAGTATCAATACTAAAAGATACCGGGAAGATATTGGCGGTAGGTGAAGATGCAAAAAATATGATAGGTAGAACACCAGGAAATATTATTGCCATACAACCGATGAAAAGCGGTGTTATTGCAAATTATGAAATAACTGAAAAAATGGTGAGTTATTTTATTAAAAAAGTATGTGGCAATAGTAAAATGTTTCGTCCCCAGGTGGTTATTTGTGTTCCTTCGGGAGGAACAGAAGTGGAAAAAAGAGCTGCATTGGAAGCAGCAATGCAAGCAGGAGCCAGAAAGGCTTATTTGATTGAAGAACCAATGGCAGCTGCAATTGGAGCTGGTTTAAATATAAGTGATCCTTATGGGAATATGATCATTGATATAGGGGGAGGTACTTCAGATATCGCAGTTATTTCTTTAGGTGGAATTGTAGTTAATGAATCATTAAGGGTGGCAGGTAATAATTTTGACGAAAATATTATAAAATATATTAAATCTAAATATAAGCTAATGATTGGAGAAAAGACAGCAGAAAACCTTAAGATAGAAGTAGGTACTGCAATAGAATTAGAAGATGAATTATTTACAGAAATAAGGGGAAGAGATTTGATTTCCGGTTTACCGAAAACTATTTCTGTAGGTTCTAACGAAATATTAAAAGCGATTGCCTCTTCGTTGAAAGTCATTGTAGAAGGAGTAAAAATAGTATTGGAAAAAACCCCACCGGAATTAGCAGCAGATATTGCCGATAAAGGAATTGTTTTGGCAGGTGGCGGTGCACTGCTTAGGAATTTTGACCAATTATTAACTGAGATTACCGGAATTCCTGTTTATTTGGCAGAGGATCCCATTTTCTGTGTTGCATTGGGAGCCGGTAAGGTGTTAGATAATATTCATATGCTGAAAAGTGGGTTGATTAATACATATAATTAATTTACCAATTTACCAATTGGCCGATTTACCAATTAACCAATTAAAGCAAGAGAATACAAAGAATAAATAGGTAATTGACTGATTGACCGATTAAATTAGTCGTTAGTCGTTAGTGAATAGTATTTAGTTAAGAAAAGAAATAAAGAAAAGATACAAGACAATTTAATTGACCGATTAAATTAGTCGTTA
>Ga0222636_1001015_pt1 | contig 11963 bp, 8 predicted proteins | sample AntAcemetagen141_FD_179811 | JGI IMG/M metagenome (GOLD analysis project Ga0222636, IMG submission 179811) | Saline water microbial communities from Ace Lake, Antarctica - #141 | ecosystem: Environmental > Aquatic > Non-marine Saline and Alkaline > Saline | place: Antarctica: Ace Lake | collected...
CGATAATTAACTGGAATAAAGCCATTCACCCTTTGCTATTTTTATCACATCAAAAACAAAAAAAGGAAGTTATTCCATTTGATCTTGAGCTCAACAATGAAGAAAGAATACTCATTATTTCAGGGCCAAATGCAGGAGGGAAATCCGTCTGTTTAAAATCTGTAGGCCTTATTCAATACATGCTTCAATGCGGACTAGCAATTCCTATAAACAGAGATTCTCTTACAGGAATTTTTAATAATATTTTTGTTGATATTGGTGACGAACAATCACTGGAAAATGATTTGAGTACTTATAGTTCTCATTTATTAAATATCAAGCATTTTGTAAATAATTCGAACCCGAAAACACTTTTTTTAATTGATGAATTTGGAACAGGAACCGAACCTCAATATGGTGGAGCCATTGCCGAATCGGTACTCGAAGAGCTTAATAAAAACAAAGCATTTGGAGTAGTTACTACTCATTATTCGAATTTGAAGTTACTCCCTGAGAAAAATGCAGGTATTTTTAATGGAGCTATGCTTTTCGATTCTAAAATTATGAAGCCTTTATATAAGTTAAAAGCAGGAAAACCGGGCAGCTCTTTTGCTTTTGAGATTGCCAGACAAATTGGTTTTCCCGAAAGGATATTAAAAAGTTCTGCAAAAAAAACAGGCACAACTCAACTCGATTTCGACTCACAGCTTCAGCAACTTGAAATTGAAAAAGCAGAAATAGAAAAAAAACATATCCAACTAAAAGTAGCAGATGATTTATTATCGGAATTAATCGAAAAACACGACAAACAAACAAAGCAACTCAAGATTTCAAAAGAAGCGATAATAACAAAAGCTAAAAACGAAGCTATTGAAATAATTGAGGGCTCTAACAAATTGATAGAAAATACTATTAAAGAAATCAGGGAAAGTCAGGCAGATAAAGAAAAAACTAAAAAGCTAAGAGAAAAAATCAAAGCCCAAAAAGAAAAAATTATCTCTAAAGAGAAAAATCAGAAAGGTAAAAAGCCACAAAAACTACAAGAAGAAAAAACTGATTCAAAACTATCGAAAGGCGATCATGTAAAAATAAAAGATCAAAATATGGTGGGTGAGATTACTAATATTTCTGACACTTTTGCCATGGTTTCTTTTGATACATTTACAATCAGATCATCGATAGAAAACCTTACAAAAACAAGCAAACCCCAAACTTTAAAACATTCTACAAAATCAAAAAGAGCTGCTTCTTCATTTATTAACGCAAAAATGTCGGATTTTAAATTATCCATCGACGTAAGAGGAAAACGAGTTGAAGAAGTAATTCCAATCATTAATAATTATCTCGATGACGCTATTTTACTAAACACTTCAGAGATTTCAATTCTTCATGGAAAGGGAGACGGTATTTTACGAAAAGTAATCCGAGAACATCTTTCATCAATAAAGGAAATTAAAAAACTTGTGGATTCAGATCCCGACAAAGGTGGTAGCGGAATTACAATAGTTAGTTTCAGTTAAAATATTCAAAGAGGGTATCCAAAAATTTCCAAAATTGTAACATTTATCATTCCTTATATATGTGTGTACTTTTAGACACTTTCTTTTACAATTTCTCGAATTCCAACTTTATTTTCTTAGTCAGTTTCTCAACTATCAAATTATACGAATCATCAATTAAAGTTTTAACAAAATCATCATGCAAAGTACCATCCATCAAAACAGTATTCCAATTTACTTTACTCATATGATAACCAGGAATTATTGCCGGGTATTCTTCTCTTAAACTAAATGTTTTATCAGTATCGCATTTCAAATTTACTCTTGGTTCACCATTCAAACTTGCAAGAGCAAACATTTTTCCCATCACCTTAAAAACCAAAGTAACTTCATCGAAAGGGAAACTTTCTGTAGTTCCCTTTTTCGACATACAATAATCTCTAATTTCTTCAATGTTCATATTTTTATAGTTTATAATTTTTTCTACAAAAATTTAAATATAAATCCTATTTTGTTAAAATTACAACTTCTTTTTCGAAGGAAACCAATATAATTTGTTTTTGCATAAAAATGTTTAACTTTGCCGCATGGATGAAAGGTATAAATATACCGATCATCCATATTACTTTTTAGAGGTAATTATTTGATTTTGTAAATATTAATAGTAATAAATGAATTATTTAGTTTTATTTTATAACAGATTACATTAATAAAGCAAACAATTATTATGGCAGAGCAAAGAAAAACCAGCGACCTTAAAAAAAGAATGCATGATGCATTAAAAGGTGGTGGTGACAAAGCTATTAAAAAGCAAAAAGCAATTGGAAAACTCACAGCTCGTGAGAGAATTCTTGCAATTGTAGACACTAATTCATTTCATGAGTATGATCTGTTTGTTGAACATGCAGCAAAAGATTTTAACATGGATAAAAAATACCTTCCGGGAGATGGAGTAATTACCGGAACAGGAATGCTCAGCGGGCATCCTGTATGTATTTATGCTCAGGACTTTACGATAGCCGGCGGTTCATTGGGATGGATGCATGCCAAAAAAATTACCAAAATTATGGATCATGCCATGAAACTTAAAGTACCGATTATCGGAATCAACGATTCGGGTGGAGCCAGAATTCAGGAAGGAGTGAACTCACTTGCAGGCTATGGCGAAATTTTTTATCGTAATACAAAGGCATCAGGATTTATTCCACAAATATCGGTAATACTTGGACCATGTGCTGGTGGAGCAGTTTATTCGCCCGCCTTAACTGATTTTGTTTTTGTTGTTGAAGGAATCTCAAAAATGTTCATCACCGGGCCGGAAGTTATTAAAACTGTTCTTGGAGAGGAAATATCGATGGAAGAATTAGGAGGAGCGAGAGTACACTCCGAAATTACCGGAAATGCTCATTTTTACGCCAAAAGTGAAACAGAATGTTTTGATCAGATAAAATCGCTTATTAGTTTTATCCCTTGGAATAATTCTAAAAAAGCCGATAATTATCCTAAAAAAGGACCAAAATCAAGAAAATACAAAGTTGACAATATTATCCCTACCGACCCAAAACAACCTTACGATGTAAGAAATATTATTAAAGCATTATGTGATGATTCCGAATTTTTGGAAATACATGAGTTATTTGCTGCTAATATTGTAATTGGTTTTGCACGTATGAAAGGTGAAACTGTTGGATTTGTGGCAAATCAGCCTAATGTTCTTGCAGGTGTTCTTGATGTTGATTCATCTGATAAAGCTGCAAGATTTATTCGTTATTGCGACTCATTTAATATTCCATTAGTAACACTTGTTGACCTTCCTGGATATCTTCCGGGAATTGATCAGGAACATGCAGGAGTAATTCGTCACGGAGCAAAATTACTTTATGCATATTCTGAAGCAACAGTACCAAAAATTACCGTTATTTTAAGAAAAGCTTATGGCGGTGGATATATTGCAATGTGTTCTTCTCATTTAAAAGCCGATTTTGTTTTCGCATGGCCATCAGCTGAAATTGCAGTTATGGGACCAGAAGGAGCAGCAAATATTATTTTCAGGAAAGAAATATTAAGTGCAAAAAATCCTGATGAAATGAGAAAGAAAAAAGTGAACGAATACCGAAAGAAATTTGCTAATCCCTACGTAGCAGCTGCTTATGGCTATGTTGATGCAGTTATCGAGCCAAAAGAAACTCGAAAAATGCTTATTCATGCTATTGAAATTTCTTCAAATAAAAAAGAAGTTCGTCCGGAAAAGAAACATGGTATTCCACCATTTTAATCATTTATAATATCTCGTTTTTAAATTTTTAAATGTTGAAAGATTTCACAAGCCATGAAAAAACAAGAAAAAAAAATCAGATATAAAACCATAAATGTTGATAATATTAAATACAGAACATTATTAACAAAAAAGTTTAAAAATCGAAAACCTTATAAAAGGCCGGAGCTAAATATTATTAAAGCTTTTATCTCAGGAACTATTCAAAATATTTATGTCAAAACCGGAGATAAAATTACAGCCGGTGATAAACTTGTAATTCTAGAAGCAATGAAAATGCGAAACGATATCATTGCTCCTATAGATGGAATTATAAAAAATATTAATGTTAAAGTTAACGAGAAAATCATAAAAGGTACTGTAATTATTGAGCTTGATAATTAATTGCGTAATTATTTACTGAATTTCCCTGCTTAGTTTTTATATCAGGACAGTTTTTTTATTTTCACATTTATCAATGTTCCATTAAATTCGGGGTGAATACAATAAAACCAAAGTTCGAACTAAAGAAAATATAAGGAAGAATAGTTTTAATAAAAACCACTAAAATCAATAGAAAATAAAAACTCCGCTTTGAGTATTTTTTGTGCAGGTAAATAAATACTTCTTATCCCGGCATCAATTAAAAACGGGAAGTTAAATAAATGGAAATCGCTTGTAAACTCCGCCCCGCATGAATTATAATCATTTTTTATTTCTCCAAGGAAACCAATCGCCTGATCATAAAATAAATTCAATTTTACTCTCTTAAAATAAATTAACTGACCAATTCCAAAGTCAGGATAAAACAATGGAAATTTGTAATTAACTGCAAAACTGTACAATTCATCATCTGCCATAAGAATAAATCCACGAGGGTAATTTGCAATATTCTTAAAAGTGTAATCTTCTTGTTTCTTTTTGTGATATCCAAAATATAATTTTGCTCCATGATGTTTGAAAAGCACCGGAAAGTAAAAATTCCCTGCAACTCCAAGAATATTACTTTTGGTATTACTAAAAGGGGTATTCGAAAATCTAAAATAAAACACCTGTCCCCATTGAGGAAACATATCTTTCGCTGAAGTTTTTAATGTGTTGGAAAAATATAAACTATAATCAATAGTGTTGATATTGTTATTTATAAATTCAACTGGAGAAAAGTCGGACATTTTAAGAAATTTCTGTGAAAAAAATATGCCCGGCTGAATCCACCTGAAATATTTCCCACTCGATAAATTTAATGGAAGATAAGCTCCAAGTCTGACATTTTTTTCCTGCCACGAATAGTCAGTTTCAATATCCAAAGAATCCGTAAAAACACCCCATCTTTTCCCATTATCAACATGCAAATCCAAAACCGGATACCACCCTTTATAAGTAAAATCTGCATAATACTTCCCGTACTTCTCGTTAATATCATATTCATAGCCCAAAGTTGTGAAAGCTGTACTAAGTTTGTTTTGCGACATAATACTTGCTCCGGGTTTAAAGCTAGTGTTATTTACATCAATGGAAACCGGAGCCCATGAATGAAAATTAAATAAGTTCGAAATTCTGGAATAACTTTTTACTTCATATTCCTTTTCGGGAATGCTGTCAGAGTTTAACACCCAGTTTTCTTCTTTTGAAATACTTTCGAAAAGCTTTAATGAATTATCCTCGATTCTTTCCAGTGGTTCCCATTTATCAGGGTCTGCTTTTGCTTTAACAATTTGATAACCTCTGCTTGAATAATTAGAAAAAATAAGGCTTTTTTTGTTCGGAGAAACCGCTACATCCCTTGCTCCATAACGAGTTGAGCTTACTCTAAATATTTCCTCTGACAAAGTGTCGATAGCATAAATATTATCAATTCCTGAAAAAGCCCCAGTAAATAAAATGTAGCTTTTATAAAAAACCGGAGTTGATATTTCTGTATATTTATAAGGTGTTATTGTTTTTATTAATGATGTTTTTAAGTCAAGAATAGAAATGCTTTTCCCTTTTTTGTTCATTGTCATGAAAACAATTTTCTTACTATCGTAAGACCATGAAGGCGTAATGATAAATGAATTATCTTTTGTTGTAAATTTCTTTAAAACATTACCATTTTCAGGGTCGAGCAATACTAAGGAATAATTATTATTTTTCGACACTTCAACAGCAGAAATATATTTACCATCCGGTGAAAAGGAAGGGGCAAAATATCTGCTTTTTCTTGTCAGTTTTTTTGTTCGTTTAGTTTTTAGATTATAAATTTTTATAATGGAATAATTCCTGTTTTGCCAGCGTACATCATAAGTTTTTTCTGCCCAACAAATTTTATTATCCGAATAAGATAACATTTCATGAAAAGTTATTCCCGGAGTAAAAATCTTTTTTTCTTCTCCGCTTTTGTCAATAATCACAAAACGTGTAATATCATCAATCCCCGTTTTCTCAGCAAGAATTTTATCATCATCAATAAAAGCCCCTAATTTATAATTGGTATAATATTTTTCGTTATCAGGATTAATGACATCGTAAAAACTATATTTTTCTTTTATTGATTGAGTTTCCCATCCTGCTTCAAGTTCATTGATGGTATTATTGTAAAGCTTTCGTTTTGTAAGTCCTGTAATATTTTTTATTCCTTTTGAAAAAGGAGTAATAATAAATGGATATTTACCCACAGTATTCAAAGCTGAATTCCATAAATTCATTCCGTAAATTTTTCTTGACTGAGCGACAAGATTATATCCTAAAATATAATAATCAGGAATAAAATCCTTGAATGAACCAAGAGTAGCTTTGGTGTATGAATATTTTCCTTTCTCAAGAATCTGCGCTCTCAATGGCATAGAAAATTGAGGAACTCTTCCGCGACCTGATTTACTAAGGGCGGTTTCTGTACAAACAGCGTCACCTTCGGTAAACCACATCGGGACAAACAAACCGGTAATTGCAATATTCCCTTGCTGCCCGAGTAAATATGTTAAAAATTTAGTGAAACCCTGATTGATTTTTTTAAACTGCTCAATGTGCCGGTATTCATGAATTGAAAGCTGTTCAAGCCAGGGTTGCGAATAAATATCCTGCGGTGGACAAGTAAAAAGCTCTATTCGTTTTGGAGCTAAAGAAGCAAAAGCATTTGATGTTACCAGTTGGTTATGCAGAATAATTGTAGTCTTATCAGCCTTAATATTTAATGATGCGGCTGTCTTATTTTTTGTAAATTCTAAGGTATTGCCAAGATATTGAGCTTGTTTTATAAAGTTTTCCGGAAAGATAATTTTAAAGCTTTCGGTTTTTATCATTTTCCATTTCGTGCAAAATGGATCCTGACCTGAGCTGAAATACTGAGAAAAAGCATTGCTTTTGAAAAACAGAAATATAAAAATACAAAAGATTATTTTACTGATTTTCATTTGGTGAAATTAATTTAAACAATAATAAACCTGTTGCTTTTCACTTTCTAAATTTATGTGGTTTTTTCTTATTGGGTTTTATTTTTTTTATAGGAGCCAAATTTTCTTCAAAATATTGCCATAAAGGATCATTTGGAACAGGAGCTACAACTTCGAGTTTTTCTTTTTTTACAGGATGAATGAAAGAAATACTGCGTGCATGCAAATGTATCGAAGAATCAATATTTGAGCGGGGAGCTCCGTATTTTAAATCTCCTCTGATTCTACATTTTATGGTAGCAAGTTGCGCTCTAATCTGATGATGTCTTCCTGTTATCAAATCAATTTCGAGTAAAAAATAATCATTACTTGTACCAATTAATTCATAATTAAGTTCAGCACGTTTTGCTTCTCTGTCAGTCTCTTTTACAGGATATGATTTATTCTGTTTTGCGTTTTTACGAAGATAGTGAACCAGTTTTTCCTTCATTTGGGGAGGCCTCTCACCAACAACAGCCCAATATGTTTTATGTATTTCGTTTTTTTTAATTAGTTCATTCAGCCTGCTTAGTGCTTTTCCGGTTTTTGCAAAAATTACGGCACCACTTACCGGACGATCAATCCGATGTACAACACCAAGAAAAACATTACCCGGTTTTTTGTATTTAATCCTGATGTATTCCTGAGTTAATTCTGACAATGGCTTGTCACCGGTTTTATCTCCCTGAACAATTTCCGAAGCTTCCTTATTGACGATAATAATGTGATTATCTTCAAATAATATTCTTTTTTCAAAGGATTTAATATTCATAATATAAAAAAGTTATCGGTTATCAGTCTTCAGAGTCCAGTAATCAATATCAGGGAAACAAACTAATACTCTTCTCTCTCGTTTGGGAAGCTACTGGATTTAACATCATCGATATACGAATGAACTGATCCCATAATTTCTTCACTGAGGTTATGATATCTTCTTAAAAAACGAGGAGAAAACTTCTGAGTTATACCAAGCATATCATGTAAAACAAGAACTTGTCCATCAACTTTGCTTCCTGCTCCGATTCCAATTGTTGGAATTTTTATTGCATTAGTTGCTTTTTCGCCAAGTTCTGCAGGTATTTTTTCAAGTACAATTCCAAAACATCCGGCTTTTTCAAGTAAATGTGCGTCTTCAATAAGCTTGTTAGCTTCATCATCATTTGTAGCTCTCACAACATAAGTTCCGAATTTATGAATTGATTGAGGTGTAAGTCCAAGATGACCCATTACCGGAATTCCTGCACTTAATATTCTGTCAACAGATTCTATGATTTCTCTTCCGCCTTCCATTTTTATTGCATTTGCACCTGATTCTTTCATAATACGAATAGCCGAGTGCAAGGCTTCTTTTGAGTTTCCTTGATAGGTTCCGAATGGAAGGTCAACAACAACAAGAGCTCTTTTAACCGCACGCATTACAGAAGAGGCATGATAAATCATGTCGTTTAAAGTAATTGGTAAAGTGGTTTTATATCCGGCCATTACATTTGATGCAGAATCACCTACTAAAATTACATCAATTCCAGAAGCATCAATTATTCTTGCCATTGAATAATCGTAAGCAGTGAGCATTGCAATTTTTTCACCCTTAAGTTTCATCTCCTGAAGAACATGGGTTGTAATTTTGGAAACAGTCTTTTGTTTTGACATCTTGGTTGTTTATTGATTAGGCTGCAAATTTACATTAAAAAACTATTAGCAAAGAAAACACATCATTTTTTTACGATTTATTATTATTAAAAAAAATCCTCCGGATTTTTACAATCCGAAGGACTTACATAATAATAATTTCTTTTAGTAAATTTAAGCTACCTTAGTTAATCATAATCTTTTCGGTATAAATGTTATTTCCAGCTTTCATCGAAATAAAATAAATTCCATTTGAAAGTTTGCTTCTGTCTAGCTCAATTGTATGAGAACCGACTGATAGATTACCATTATTGATTGATTTTACTTTTTCTCCAATCATATTAAAAACATCAATTACTACATTTTGATTTGAGTTTAATAAAAACGAAATAGTTGTTTTGTCAGTGAAAGGATTTGGGAAAACATTAAATTCTTGTTCTATAATATCTTCTTCTATTCCAACATATCCTGTAGTAAACTCAGTACTTGACATGCTACCAAATGTAGTGCCAATTAAAATAGTATTATTATTTCCGTAATATAACATAAAGAATCCAGGTATTTCCAGACCGTCACCGGCTGCATCATAAATAGCAAATGAATAACATTCAGTAACGTCTAGTTCAAATGTTTCATTTATATTTTGACCAGGTGTAGTGTAAGAACCTCCTGAATAAATTGTTTCACCACTTGAATTTTTTATTTCCCAGCTAATATCTTCAGGCTTATCGTCGAGACGAAGCATAAGGTTTAATGTTTGTTCAACAATCATAGCTGTTTCAAAATCATGACGTATTGTGTCATTATTTGTATATTCATCAGGATTGCCGTTAGGATCAGTTGTGTAAGCTGTAACAGTATTATTTTCCTGACCGTTGAAGTTTATTTGTGTAAGATCAATATCAACCGTTTCAAGAAAACCTAAAGTTCCTGTCCATTCGTATGTAGAAACATCACTTCCATTTACATAATAATTTATATCAAGCTGAGTAAGATCAATTTCAGAATTATTTCTGATAGTTACCGACGGAGAAACAGTTCCCGAGCAACTTGCGTTGGGTATATTTCTAATATCAAGAATTGCAGCATCATAGTCGTTTGCAGCTCCAAAATCAGATAATGGTATTTTAAATCCTTGCAAAATTTCTTTTGTTGTATTGTTCTGTAAAAAAACTACCATTTCGCAATTTTCATATACCCAGTCTTCTTCTATAGAAAAATCCAGATTAATAATCTGAGTATTGTTGCTTGTAAAATCTATAGCAGTACCATATTGATCAGGAATCATCACTCTCTCAACAAAGTTAAGCTCTGACATTCCATACCAAAATTCCTGAATATCGGATTCGGTTATTACAACATGTAATTTTATGTTCGAAGCGGAAGATGTGGCTACTTTCTCAACAGTTATTTCAGTAGAAAAATCCACAAAACCTGAGCTTTCACCGGTTGCACTAATTGTAAATGATGATAGGATTGCTTTCCGTTGATTATATTTTGGTAAATATGAAGAGTACATACTATTTGAGGGATAGCCACCGATTACTTTCAAAAGTCCATCAAATACTGCTGTAGGATAGCCAGTTATACCATAATAACTGTTTCTGGCATTTGAATATATATTTGCGTAAGAATCACCATTATGATTTTCGATTACGGCAACATCTTTGCCATTTGCAATTAGGTCGTCAGCACCCATTGCAGCTCCCGGGCAATTCGGACACCATGTACCGGTACCGATTTCCAAAATTACCATATCTCTTTCAACTTGTTGAGCATTTACTGTATATCCAAGCAGCATAATGAGTGTTGCAAATAATAAATTAAGTTTTTTCATAATTATTAATTTTATTTATTTTCTATTTTTTTACAAATGTAAACTTTTTATTTTTTTCTCCTAGAGAATTTTAATAGCAGACATTAATTGTCTATTAAAGGTTGCATTTGATTGTAAAAATTTATTTTATAAGATGTTGTGAAATAATTTTTGAATAACCATACTTATACCAACCTAAGTTTGCAAAATATTTAGTTTTACACAAAATCGGAAAGGACATAGAGAGGAATAAGGCTGTTTATACCAATGGTAATATTATATCATTCTAGTTGAAAGTCACCTCTTTTATCGTTATTTGAATTTGAACAATTCATAGGGACAAAGATCCTGATTATAGGTTGGTGAATCGTATAACATAGTTCTTTCATAAAAAAAAAATTATGAGTATTTACACAGATTATTTTGGTATTGACATTTCAAAAGAAACTTTTGATGTAGTAAACAAGAAAGGCAAACATTATCAATTTCTTAATGATAATAGAGGTTTCGCAAAGTTTAAGAAGATAATAACGGATGGGAGTATCTGTGTTATGGAAGTTACAGGAATCTATCATTTACGCTTGGCAAAATTTTTATATTCAAAAAATATTGCAACTGCAGTTGTTAATCCGTTACGTATAAAACGCTTCTCACAAATGCTTTTACGTAGAAATAAAACAGACAAAGCAGATGCTTGTATGATTTGTTTGTATGCCCAAGATCAACAAGTTGACTTATGGAAACCTGCCCCTAAAGTTATAGAGCAAAGTAAAGATATTTACCAAACTATGGAGCAATATATTGAGTTTAAAGCTGGTCTAAAAAATAAGCTAGATGCTCTAAAGGTAAAAAAAGCAGCAAGTTTCTTGATAGATAGTGTCACAAATCAAATAAAAGTGATATCAGAGTCGATAGATGCATTGCAGAATGAATTAGATAGTCTTGTTAAAATATACAACCCAGTAATGTTACAAAACATTACTTCAATAGTTGGTATAGGTCAGCGTACAGCATCACTATTAATTATAGCCACTGAAGGATTTCAACATTTTGATTCTGCAAAACAAGTCAGTTCATATTTTGGTTTGGCTCCAACAGAAACAACATCAGGAACAACTATCAATGGGTCAAGACAAATAACCAAGATGGGGAATCCATTAGTGAGGAAGAAACTATATATGTGTAGTTTACAGGCTTCAAGGTATAATCTATCTTGTGTTAATTTGTATCAAAGGCTTTTAGCTAAGGGAAAACCAAAGAAGCTGGCCTTAATAGCTGTTGCAAATAAATTATTGAAAATTGTGTTTGCAATTGCTAAATCAGGGCTACCTTATGATAGATTATACAAATCATATATGACAATAGTTTAAAATAGAAAG
>Ga0222636_1001016_pt1 | contig 11960 bp, 8 predicted proteins | sample AntAcemetagen141_FD_179811 | JGI IMG/M metagenome (GOLD analysis project Ga0222636, IMG submission 179811) | Saline water microbial communities from Ace Lake, Antarctica - #141 | ecosystem: Environmental > Aquatic > Non-marine Saline and Alkaline > Saline | place: Antarctica: Ace Lake | collected...
TTTGGTTGTCGCTATAGTACAGTAACTCTTTCTGCGCTCCCTGAGCCGCATTTTTATAAATATCATTTAAAAATTTTCTACTGATCACCGGTTCCCCTTTTTTATCCATATACGCATGGAAAGTAAGATTTAAATTTATTAGGGAAACGGTATCAATGGGAATACGTATCGAATCCGCCATAAACCCTACCCGTTTTATTTCCGGAATAACTTTCTCCAAGGTGGTCGCGGCTCCGGTTGTTGAAAGAATAATATTATTTAATGCCATCCTATTTTTACGCAAATCCGATGTTCCTGAAGCCGGAACAGAATCCAATACTTTTTGAGTGTTGGTTGCCGCATGAATAGTAGACAATGAGGCGGTAAGAATATTAGAAGTTTCTTCCTTTTCCAATAAAGGTTTGACCATATGGGCAAGAGCGGTTGTTGTACATGATGCGGCAGATATAATATTATCATTGTTTGGATTAAAAGAAGTATGATTAATTCCATAGATAAGAGTAGCACAATCTTCGGGAATTTTTTTTGTTTTATCTTTTATTTTAAAAGGAGCGCTATTAATTACTTTTTTAGCACCTGCTGATAAATGTCCACGCAAGCTACCTTTTATATCATCTTCCAATCGAGTAGGATCGTTGAATACCCCCGTAGTATCAACAACCAGTTTTACTTTATTTTCTCTCCACTCTATGTTTTTTGGATTTCTTGCTTTGCAAAGAATTTTCACTGGTTTGCCAAAAATTTCTAAATGATTACTTTTACTATCAATTACTTTAATTTCTTTTTTTGCATTAACACCAAATAGAAATTTTTCTATTGATCCGTAAGTTGAATCAGTTCCCAGCAGATGAATAATATCTTCCAGGCTATTTCCCACTTGGCGACCAACATTTATCACAAATCCGTCAAAATGATTTTCCTGTAGATGATACCATAAGGTTAGTTTGCCGATTCTGCCCAATCCGTTAATGCCTAAATAATTTCTATCAGTGACTGAATTCATTTTATAGTATGTACCTCCTCTAAATCAAATTAATCTGTTCCGAACTGATCAAATAATTACCTTTATAAATATTCCCCAAATGTGCATCTATGGCGATTTCATCACCTGTTTTAAACTCTGCTTTATTTACAAAACATCTTCGTTCATGTTCTATAACGATTAATTGCCTGCAATTTACTACACAGGTCTTTCCTAATTGAGCAGCTGTAACTGCTGCATGAGAAGTGACTCCTCCCCGAGCGGTCAGCAATCCGTCACATTCAAAAATCATGGCAATATCATCAGGAACTGTATCCGGGCGAATTAAAATCTTATTTTTACGCGGATATTTTTTAGTAAGTACCTCTAGATCTCTCATATTAAAAGCAGCTAGACCATTCATTGCACCTTTGCCTATTCCAATTCCTGTACCAACTAAATGCGCATGTATTGCCGGATCCATAAAAACCGGTATAATTTCTTTATTTTTCAAAATATAATTCCTGGTTTGCAAGATATATAAATCTTTTTTATTTTTTGATTTAAAAGTAAATTCAATTTCCTGATGTTCGTATCCTTTTTTATACACCAAATCTCTTGCTAATCGGAGAAGCTCTTGATAAATCTCAGGAAATTGTTTTTCTAAAGATTCCCCTTTCAAGTGCGGCGTTTTTTTATTTTGGAATTCAGAAACCGGTAGAGTGTGAACTAATCCTGATACGATATCTTCTCCCTGGCTTCTTCGACTGAAATCACCATAAAGAATAACATCAGAACTCTTTTCGAAAGGTACTTTGGTAAAAACTACGCCGGTTCCGGAATCAGAATTCATATTACCAAAAACCATTTCCTGCACAATAACCGCAGTTCCCCATTCCTCGGCAATTTGAAGTTTTTTTCGATAGATCGTAGCTCTTTGATTATACCAGGATTGGAATACAAAAATAATTGCCTGCAACAATTGTTTATGAGGATCTTCTTCAAGCGTCACTCCCCTTTCATGTAATAAGTCTTTATAGGATAAAGCAATGGTTTTCATCTGTTGATTACTAAAAGTTTTCTTTTCTTTTACCCGATAAAATGACTTAAAATCTACAATTATTTTATCGAATTCATCTCTTGGAATACCATGGGCCATTCCCCAATTCTGCAACAATCTTCGATAAGAATCCCATGCTGCCCATCCATAACCGGGTTGTTTACTTAAACTTTCGGCAATATTGTCATTCATTCCAATATTCAACAGCGAATCCATTGCTCCCGGCATGGAAATAACGGTTCCTGAACGAACAGCTAACAATAAAGGATTTTTTAAATCTCCAAAATATTTTCCGGTAATTTTTTCTATTTCTTTTATTTTATTTTCAATTAATTCTAATATTGCTTTATACATTTCCGGAAACTGTTTTACTGCTTTTCTATCCCGAAACCACTCCGTAGTAATAATAAATCCTGGGGGTACAGGAAATTTATAGGAATAAAGTTTTTTAAGGTAATAAGCCTTTGCTCCTAAAAATGTCTGGTTATCTACCCTGGGAGTAGATTGGTAAAAAGAAGAAAAAAGTAGTTTTGGGTCATAATTCAACAGCATATGAATTACTTTAGGATCTAATTTTTCTACCATATCCCTTAAGGTTACCAAAACCCGGGAAAGATAATTATCCAAATGTTGTACTAAAAAAGCAGATGATATGACATTGCGAAAAAATTCTTCTGATCTTTTGTAGGTAATATAATCAAGATTTATCCGGGAATTTTCTTTTTTTCGCTTCTCCTTGATAAATTTCGGTATAATGGCCTTTAATGAAGAATTAAAAGGATTCATATAATAATTCTCTATAATTTCTTTAATATTCAAGGTAAGAAAATAGAAGACATTTACAAATTGATCCATGGAAAAGGTTGATGTTTTAAAACTATAATGAAGCATTTCTAAATTTGAGTCAAAATTTTCACTTGAAATACCATTTAGTTTTAAACCCTCTTTAAACAGCTCTAATAATTTCGCAGCATTGTGAAAACCATCAATCGTCATGTAATCTAAATTTCTTTGATTGATCAATTGATTAATCAGGTAATCGGCTAATCTCTCTAATCGGAAAATTAATCCCAGAGATTCAAATTTTATTTCAGAATATTGTCCAAACATGGAAGGCATTCCGGCAGCAATATGACGTTTGTAATAAATATCTTCATGTGATTTACTTTCTTTTCTATTTAATACAATTTCTCTTAACCGGGAGATCATTGAAAAAATTTGTTTAATGGAAGTTGTATATCTCTTTTCTTTTAAATGTATCGCCAGATTATCGATTTCTTTCACGGGTACAAAAGATGTACTTTTCAAATCATTAATAATATCCTTTGGATCTAAAGAATATTTATGCTCTAACAATCTATATAGTTCGATTATATACATAATTCTTTTCCCGGTTGGTTTATCAATCTCATCTATTTCTTTTATATTTGATCGTATTATTTTAATATCTTTTTCAAGAATCGTTGTCGGACTGGCCTGCATCTTCTCGCAAAGCACTCGAACTGCATTATGAACCGGATTAAACCATTTTCCTGACACCTCTAATTCATTTTGAATATCTAGTGGAAGGTGTTTTAATAGAGGTTGGGTATTACCGTCATACCAGAAACAAAATATCTTTTTAATCAATTCAATATGGGTATTATTACTTTCCGTATGTATTTGTTTTCTTAAAAAATGGATTAATTTATCTTCGCGAAAAGATTGTTTATCCAAAGCAGTAGTAGTATCCCGAATTTTACCTTCGGCTCCGATACTTTTAAAATACACCGGGAAGAGGCAAGTAAGTTGTTTTATTAAAATATAACAAGATTTAAAGTCACTATTTAACAGCTTGCTAATATCTTTTTGAAAAAGATCATTATCGCAAATGAATATACCGCCTACCTTCAAATTCACAATCAGCGCAGCTAATAATTTTCTATTTAATTTTGGTGAGCATTCTATTAATTCCAGCCAAACTCTAATATTTTTTATATGATTTTGGTCTGTTAAAATCTGCCAATCTTGATCAATGCTTAAAACTTCAGGGTAAACAAATCCAAATTGAATGAGTTGATTGATGAATAATTCAATCTGGGATCGATCTTGAATGTTATAAACTTTTTTACCTAAAGTAAGAATACAATCTAGTATTTTTCCCATATGTCTATTTTTTAATTCTTCAAAAACAGAAAAAATTCGCGGTAAAAAAATATCAAAGTATTTTTCCATTTCTTCTTTGGATAACATTCTTAAAGCTAGATTTAAATCCAGGATTAAAAAATCTTTTAAATATGAGGAAACAGGTAGATGTAGTAGATAAAAAATATAATACACTTTTCCAAAACCCTTATTTATCTCTCTAATCAAATCATTTAATCCATTTGTAAAACCTTTAAAATCGAATATAGCTTTAAGATCGCTCCATTTGATATCTTCCATACTCAATTTTGTTTCTGTTTTCTTTATCATTTTTTTCTCATAATTTGAAATAAAATCTGAATATTCCCCATCAAAAATTTTAATTTCCTTTTTATACCAATATTTGAAATTCAGGTTATTTTTCCAATAATCAAGATTTTTTTGTAGAGATTTCTGAAGTAAAGAAGTTATTTTTTTAGAAAATATATTATCTTCGGCAAGTGAATCCGGAATAATCTTTAAAAAGTGTGAGGCGTGGAGAAATATTTCTTCATCTTTATTAATTGTATCTTCTAAAAGATTGATGCCATCAATGAATATACAGGAAAAACGGTTTTTATTTGCTTTATTTTGATATAATGATCGTAAAAATTCCAACAATGTATTTAGTGCTCGCTCTTTTTGGTGATAATCCGTATCAATATTCAATACCTTTTTAAAAAAATTAAGGATAATTTTTAAAACTCTAACTGCTTCCCGGTGTGATTTATAAAACCATATATCATCTAAAGCAATCTCTCTAAGTTGCTCGTTTATCTTCTTTATATTTATCGAGGAACAGTATAATTCTTTAAAAAATTTTTCTGCCCGTTGATGAATACCAAAAGAAGAAGAAGAAATATCTAAAAACCATTTATCCTCCGGGGCAAGATTATCTTTGGGAAAAAATTGCTTATTCGTATCCTTCTCTGTATCAGAAATCGCTAATTTTATATCTTTTTCCATTAAATATCTTACTCCTTTGGTTTATTTCAAAATAGTTCCCGATATGATTTCCAAACATTCTCCGTTATCTTTCTTTATAATCAGTGCACCTTTATCATTAATATTTGTGGCTTGTCCGATAACAACCCTGTTTCCAACCTTGACTTTTATTTTTCTCCCCAGGGTATGGGAGTATAATTTCCATTCATTCAAGATTAAGGCAGATTCTTTTCTATTTATCATATTATAACACTTTTCAAATTCTCTTAGAAATAATTGGACTAATTTAACCCGGGATATTTTTTGGTTTAAAATTTCTTTTAAGGAGATACTCGTATCTTTTATTTCTTCGGGAAATTCTCCATGATCAATGTTTGCATTTATACCCAAACCTATTACCAACCAGTTGATTAAATCTAATTCAGCACTCATCTCGGTTAATATGCCGCAAACTTTTTTTTCATGAATTAAAATATCATTGGGCCATTTTATCAGTCCTTGGATCCGAGTCAATTCTTTTATTGCTTTGACAACGGCTACAGCTGTTATTAAAGTGATACGGGGAATATATGCAGGGGAAAGATGTGGATACAATATAATTGATAGCCAAATGCCTCCTTCCGGTGAAAACCATTTCCGACCCAATCTGCCTTTTCCGCCCGTCTGCTTCTCGGTAATAATCACCGTTCCCTCAGATGCTTCATCTTTTTTAGACCGTGCTTTTTCCCTTGCAGTGATGTTACTTGATTCCAGCTCCCGGTAATAATAAATCTTGTGCCCCATATAATCGGTATCCAGACCTTTTTGAATTTCATCGGGTAATAAAAGGTCAGGTCGTGAAACCAGGCAATACCCTAAATTTTGATGGGATATGATTTCGTAGTGTAAATCTTTTAGTTTTTTAATCTGTTTCCAGATAGCAACCCTGGATATTCCCAGCTTTTCAGCTAAAATCTCTCCGGAAACATATTTATTTTTTTCTAAATACTTTAAAATATTTTCCTTCATTCTTCTACTTTCATTTCACGCAAACGCTTATTTTTTTGGGTAACTGGTGCAAATCTTTTTTTACTTCTTCCTTGCTTATATTTACTATTTTAAGTGGGAAATTAATAATTTACTATCTTTATCAGGGTCTTTAATTTGAAGAAAATCAATAACAAATGAACCTTTTTTTTCTAATACACTCATTAAATTTTTCAAGGTTTTGTCATTTCCGATTAACCCGGGAATAATAAAAACAATGGATTTTTTTCTTTCCAGACCTGAGCATTTATTAATATAATTTATAAATTCCGAAGGAAGTTTTCCTCTAAAAAAACCGATAACCGGACATCCCACCAGAATAAAATCATAAGATGAAAAATTATTTGCAGTCGAACTCTTTTCTGCTTTAAAAACTTTCAATTCATCTCCATTTCTTTTAAACAGAGAAAATAGCTCTTTTATAAAAAGATCTAGTTTTCTATTTTCACCATTATAAATCACTGCTACTCTCAAAATATTTCCTCCAACCCGGATTCAGAGAATTATTTCCTGTGTTTAAATTAGTCAAAGATAACTTTTTCTACACCCTGCAATTTATCCAAAATCTTATTGGCAATTAATTTTAGATGCTCGGGGCGTTTTACAAAATCCAGATCATCCGCGGGAACGGTCAGGATTGGACATATATTTAAATTCTCAATCCATTCTTCATATAAATCATTCAGTTGAGTTAAATATTCTCTGGATATACTTTTTTCGTAATCCCTTCCTCTTAAAGAAATTCTTTCTAAAAGTGTGGGAACCGTAGCCTGTAGATAGACCACTAAATCCGGAGGAGAAAGAAATTGCATCATTACTTTGAATAATTCCTGGTAATTTTCATAATCTCTTTTATCCATATACCCCAACTGATGTAAATTTTTCGCAAAAATGGTTGAATCCTCGTAAATGCTTCTATCCTGAACAACAGAAGCCGGATTTTTCAATATATCCTGGTGGTGATGAAATCTTTTAGAGAGAAAAAATACCTGAAGATGAAAGCTCCATTTATTCATGTCTTTATAAAAATCTTCCAGGTATGGGTTATTCTCCACAACTTCATAATACGCTTTCCAACCCAATCTTTTGCTTAAAAGATCAGTTAAACTTGATTTCCCACAACCGATATTACCCGAAACAATCACAAATTTTTTCATATTCTTATCAATCCTCGTTTAATATTTTACTTATTATATATTCTAAATCTACTTTTTTGCCTACAAAATCAAGGTCATTAGTATTAATTTTGATTAACTTTATTCCCTGATAATTATCAGGATAAGAAAAAAAATCTTCATAAGTTGAATTGAGTCTCATTATGTATTCGTAAGACATTTTTCTCTCAAAAGGACGGTCTCGTAATGCTATTCTTTTCATGAGCAATTCTGTACTTGCCTGTAAGTAAATAATTAGATCCGGTTTCGGAATATTTTTTGACATAATTTCGTAAAGCTTTTCATACATTGAAAGTTCACTTCCGGAAAGGTTAAGGTGAGCAAATATTCTGTCTTTGGCAAAAAGATAATCAGAAAAGATTAATTGATTAAACAAATCCAGTTGAGCTAATTCTATCTGCTGCCTGTATCGGCTTAATAAAAAATATATTTGAGTCTGAAAAGCATATCTTTCTATATCGTTATAAAATTTAAGCAAAAAAGGGTTTTCCTCTACCACTTCCAGGTTATGTTTGGCGTTAAATTTATCGCTGAGCTGTAAAACCAGACTTGTTTTTCCTACACCTATTGCTCCTTCTATGACAATTAACTTGCTTTTAAATTTTAACATGAACTTCTCCTGCATATTTTAATAAAAAATTGTTGAACTAATACATACTTTTCTGATATTGCTTCTTGCTATTCCATTCTTCAGTTGAATATTTATTTTTCGAAAGGTGGTGAGAAATCTTTTCTTCAAATTCTGTTAGCTTACCCTCTAATAACTTTACCTCGAATTCCCTCTCAAAACCTTTGTGTAGCACATCAGATAATTCTGAAAATTTTATTTTCCCCTTTATTATTTCTTCCACACTTGTTGCTTTAAACCCTACTTTACTCTTTTCCTTTACCTGTGTAGAGGGAAAATTGAAAACAGAGAACAATTTATCCCTGTCTAATTTTATCAATAGTGAACCGTGTTGTAAAACAATTCCTTTTTTTCTTACCTGGGCTGATCCGATTAATTTTTTTCCTCCAACCTGTACTTCGTATTGAGAAGGAGTTGAAAAACAAATCGCTTTAAAAGTGATGGGATTTTGAGATAAAGACGGTAAAGTATTTCCTCTAAACTTTTCTTTCAGGGGAACTAAATCAGCTTTTATCCCCAAATAAGAAAGACCTCTAATCATTCCACCACTAATCTTTTTATAAGTCTCCAATATGGAATTGTTGATCAAAGGATGCTTTTCGTTAATGATAAAACTATAGGTTAATTCTTGATCATGAAGAACTGCTTTACCTCCTGTAGGTCGACGAACAATATCGATGCCTGATTTCCGGCAAATATCTATATCTACCTCCTTCTTCAGATCTTGAAAATAACCCAGGGATACTGTCGGAAGAGACCATTGATAAAATCTGATTGTAGGAGGGACCAAACCTTTTCTATGAGCTATCATAATCGCTTCATCAATTGCCATATTCATAAAGCCTGTATGATAACCATCTTTAATGAGACGCCATTCCATAGGTTTTAATTTTCCTTTTTTTTAGTGTATGATTTAAAGGATTAATATAAAGTTCATATTTCAATTGTTAATCAGGATTCATATGATAAATTTAAAAATTTTTCTCTTACTATTTCTTTGCCTTTTTTGCCAATCTGTTCTGCTTTTGAAGGATTTTCCAGAAGATAGATGATTCTATCGGCAAAACCGTTATAATCTAACGGCTTCACCAGAAAACCATTTTCACCATCCGTAATCTGCAATGGTATACCCCCTACATTTGAAGCAACTACCGGTGTTTCTTTCCATAAGGCTTCAGAAACTGTTAACCCAAGGCCCTCTCTGATTGATTTCTGAACAATAACACTGGAAACCCGTTGAAGAACATTAACCAGGATATCATTTTCAATACTAAATATAATGATATCCTTATTATCAATCATCTTTTGAGCACAATTTAATATCTGTTCATATACCTGAATCCCTTCAGGGTCATCGACTGCCATACTTCCGCATAAAACCAGGCGGCAATCAATTTTTGATTTCACTTTTTTAAAGATTTTAATGACTCCCATCGGATCTTTCAACCGGTCAAAACGAGATACCTGTGTAATAATTGGTTTATCACGGGGAATATTAAATTTTTTACACTGCCTGGTAATCTCATTTGGTGATAAATCAATGTTTTTAGGAGATTCGGGATTAATTGCCGGAGCAATTTTTTTTAACATATTTTTCATTATATCAAGTGAAAGGGAAGAAAAGAAGTTTTTTTTAGATTTTTCCCCTATTGTATTTTCGGAAAATTCTGAAAATACAAATAAACCTGATGCTTCAAACGTTGCCAGAGCACCGGCTTTTCCCGGGACTTTTAATTTACTCCTTTCTCTTAAAAATATAAAAAACCGAAATAATGAACCTATCTTTATTCCCAAAATATTTTCCGTATGTTCATGAGATTTTAACGAATGCCAATATCTAATAAAATGACCTAATAAACAAATCAGATCCGATTCTTTTTTTCCTTCAAAAATCCATAGTGGAAGGTAATAATCTGGCTTTATTACCTGTACATCTTTATGTTTATAAATAATATTCTGATCACTACATTTTATTGATTCAACAGGAAACTGGATGGAAGTGGTTTGAAAATGTTCATGTGCTTCAATGGAAGCTCCTGCTAATCCATTATAAATGATTCTGAATACACCGTTAGTTTTATTTAAAAAGTCCATCATAATTGAAAGAATTTTTTTTCGATATTTCTGGGGGCGGTGTTGATGATGAAAAACGGTAAAATGATTATCGGAAATGGAAGCAAAGTTAGCACCAATATAAAACAGTTCTTCGTCTAGTTTCAAAGGAAGGACAATTTCCTTTGGATTTTGCAAATCAATGTTCTTTTTACACAAATAACAAGCTTTCCCTTTTTTGTCTTTATTAATTAGTGCGTTTGTATCAATATGTTCTTTAATAATTCCCCTCTTAATGAGTATTTTATGATTTTTTCTCAGGGCACGCTCAGGATTCCATTGAACTAAAAAACGAATTTGAGTATCCGGATCATAGAAAGAATTTTGGTTTTCGGCTTTAAAATAATTTGCAGGATCCGAAAGAATAAATCCACTTTTAAGTTGTTGCAGATAAACGATTTTTAGAACCAAGTCTAAACTATATTTCTCCCAAAGAAATTGAAGATCCTTCATTAATTGCTCTTTTTCCAAAAATGAAGCAAATACAATTTTTTTACAAAGAGATATATCTTTAGAGTCTACTCCTATTAATTGATTTGAAAATAAATCCGGGGGTATTTTTTTCATATTAAACTCTTTTCAAATATTATTACTACATTCCATCTTAGAAAATTCAGGTTTAATCTTATTGACCACACATAAAGATAATAGAGAATTTTCTTGACATGTTTGAAGGTATTTAATATTATTTTAACAGGCATGTCAAATAAGAAAAAAGATTTTTAAAATACAAAAGATTTGAGGTGGCGAATGAAAAAAAATAACCTTAAATCCATGATATTTCAACTGGATGAAAATAATCAATCAGGATTCCGTTATCAACAATTTGTTCAATTTATAAAACGTTTTAATCGGTCAGATATAAAAATTGGACTGATTTTGCCAAATCCAACAAAGAATTTTTCTGATGCAAAAATAGATCCATTAATGAAAGCAGCTGAAAATCTCGGAATTTTACCTTCAGAAACAATGGTTTTTCTTTCTCAACCTGATTTTATTCAAAAAGCCAGAAATAATGGTTTTGAATTGATTGCAGGTTGGAATTCAACCGTTAAAGAAGATAATAAATTATTTCAAAAGGGTGCAGATATTCTTATTAAAAATATTGACCTTCTGAATTCTAAATGGATCGATGATTGGTTTAACTATCATCCGCCCCACCTTTACGAGCCTAAAAAATATTTTCCGATGATAGAAAATATTACCCTTCAATTAGAGCAGACATTGTCTACGTTCCCTGGTATTATTTTAGAAAAAAAAGGCATGAGTGTAGCTGTACATTACAGGATGACTCCGGAAGAAAATCTTCCAGAATTAAAATCTTTACTAAAAAATATTATGAAAGGACGATTTAAATATATCCGTGTATTAAAGGGAAAGAAAGTGTTTGAGTTCTTACCCAAGATTGAATGGAATAAAGGGAAAGCAATCATCTGGATAATGAATACTTTAGGTCTCTCATGGACTGAGCACAAGGTATTTTACCTGGGTGATGACACAACGGATGAAGATGCTTTTCGAGTATTGCGCACCAGGGGAACCGGTATTTTAATTTCTGAAAAACCCAGAAAATCTTCTGCAGATTTTCGATTGTCCTCACCTGAAGAAGTAAAAAAATGGATTCAGAATTTTCTACATTAACCTATAAATTTCTAAGATAATTTATTTTTTGACAATTCTGTTAAAAGAGTCTTAACTTCTACATAAGAGTCAATATTATAATTTGATTGAGACGAACCTGCACCGACTTTTATAGAGTAAGCGGTATCCGGCAAAGTGGCAAAGGTATCTTCATCTGACCAGTCATCCCCTATCGCCAGGATGAAATCCCAATCTTTTTGGGAAATCCAATAATTAGCACTTAAGCCTTTGTTAATTCCCGTAGGTATA
>Ga0222636_1001024_pt1 | contig 11912 bp, 7 predicted proteins | sample AntAcemetagen141_FD_179811 | JGI IMG/M metagenome (GOLD analysis project Ga0222636, IMG submission 179811) | Saline water microbial communities from Ace Lake, Antarctica - #141 | ecosystem: Environmental > Aquatic > Non-marine Saline and Alkaline > Saline | place: Antarctica: Ace Lake | collected...
GAGCTGGGTGCAAACGGTTTTAATGCCAGTAAAATAGTTTCAAAAGTAAAGGATCTGGAACAGCAGGGTTATCAGTTCGATGTGGCAGACGGTTCTTTTAAAATACTCATGGAAAAATTTACAGATCAGTTCAAGCCGCTGTTTGAGCTTAAATCCTTCAGGGTAACAATTGAGAAGGACAAAGATCAGGCCTGTTCATCCCATGCTACGATTAAAATTTCCGTTAACAACCAGGATGAAATTACTGCTGCTGAAGGAAGCGGACCTGTAAGCGCTCTTGATAATGCTTTGCGTAAAGCACTTGAAAAATTTTATATGACGGATCTTGACTCGATGAGTCTTGTCGACTTTAAGGTTCGAGTAATTGATGGCAGGGAAGGAACAAAAGCAAGAGTACGCGTGCTTATAGAGTCACGGGACCAGAATCATATATGGAGTACAATAGGCGTTTCAGAAGACATAATTGAGGCAAGCTGGAGCGCCCTGGCAGACAGTTTTCAGTATAAACTGTCAAAAGAAAGATTATTAAATCAGCCACAAGATCAGTAATAGCTGTAAGGGTTTCGGTTAGTCAACCGCTCGGCCAGATTAAGGAGCAACATTATGAATGAAAAAGTGATAATATTTGATACAACTTTAAGAGATGGTGAGCAGTCTCCAGGCGCCAGCATGAATGTCGGTGAAAAAATACGAATAGCTACTCAACTTGAAAAGCTTGGCGTAGATGTGCTGGAGGCAGGTTTTCCTGCTGCATCCAAAGGAGACTTTGAAGCAGTTGCCAGCATAGCTGAAATGATGAAAAATCTTGAAGTTGCTGCTTTGGCTCGAACATCCAAAAATGATATAGATCAGGCATGGGGTGCAATCTCTAAGGCTGCTAAACCGAGAATACATACATTTATCGCGACCTCGGATATTCATATGGAATACAAGCTTAATATGAAAAGGGATAAGGTCGTAAAAACAGCAGTCGAAGCAATTAAATACGCAAAGTCTCTTTGTGATAATATAGAATTTTCTGCTGAAGACGGGTCGCGCAGTGATCCTGATTTTCTGTGCAAAGTTTTCGAGGCAGCCATTGAATCAGGGGCAACAACCATTAATCTTCCTGATACAGTAGGGTATGCTATCCCACAGGAATTCGCCCATTTGGTAAAATATGTCATAAAACATACTCCCAATATCCACAAGGCAGTCTTGAGTGTACATTGCCATAATGATCTTGGACTGGCTACTGCAAACACATTGGCAGCTATAAGCGCTGGTGCGAGGCAGGCAGAGGTAACTGCAAACGGAATCGGAGAAAGGGCCGGCAATACAGCTCTGGAAGAAGTGGCAATGGCACTTCATACACGACCTAATTATATTCCATTTTCTACCAATATTAAAACTGAACTTATTGATCCAACAAGCCGGCTTGTAAGTATGATAACCGGTATTATTGTCCAGCCGAATAAGGCTATTGTCGGAGCCAATGCGTTTGCTCACGAGGCCGGCATCCATCAGGACGGTATGCTGAAAAACCCCATGACGTATGAAATCATGAAACCGGAAACTGTCGGGCTGAGTTCTAATAAACTGGTGCTTGGCAAACATTCAGGACGGCATGCTTTGCGCTCCCGCTTAAAAGATCTGGGATATAATCTTTCTGACGAAGAGCTGAAACTTGTATTTGTAAAATTTAAAGAGCTTGCAGACAAGAAAAAAGATGTTATGGATGAGGACCTTGAAGTAATTGTAACTGAAGGCATACTGAGGACTTCTGAGATTTTTTGTCTCGAGTATTTACATGTTGTCAGCGGCACAACGGTTCTTCCAATGGCCAGCGTCAAACTTACAATAAACGATCGGCCCGTTAAGGGCGCGGGTTATGGTAATGGCCCTATTGATGCCACTTTTAACGCCATCGCCAAACTAACACAAACAAGCTCGCAGCTTTTAAGGTTTTCTGTAAGCGCACTGACCGGAGGCACTGATGCACAGGGCGAGGTGACTGTCCGTTTGAATGAGAACGGTCTTATCGCGCTTGGGAGAGGGGCCGATCCTGACATAATGACTGCCAGCGCAAAGGCTTATATTAACGGACTTAACAGGCTGGAATATTTAAAGGCTCATCCAGTGATATCGCCGGAAACATTATAATTCCGTTGTTTTTACCACAGGGCACACAGAGATTACAGAAGAAATCTTTTTGTGCTCTGTGGTTTTTATACTAAAGGTTTGTTTGAAGGGTTCCTGTGATATCTGTTATTCGAGGGATATTATTTTTTATAAGAAATGCTTGTATCCCTTCAATAATGTCAATTGCAGCTCGCGGGTTAATCAGATTCGCGGTCCCCACCTGAACAGCAGTTGCGCCTGCTATTAAAAATTCGAGTGCATCCTCTGCAGTCATTATGCCTCCGACACCTATAACAGGAATCTTAACTTTCTTAACCACCTGCCACACCATGCGTAAAGCTACAGGCTTAATCGCAGGGCCTGAAAGTCCTCCTGTTATATTCGCAAGCTTTGGACGCCTGGTTTCAATATCTACAGCCATGCCGGTTATGGTGTTAATAAGCGATATGGAGTCTGCGCCCGCATCCTCAACCCTTTCAGCTATTTCTGCGATATCGCTGACATTCGGAGATAGTTTTATCATAAGAGGTTTAGTCGTCCTGCCTCTAACAGACCTGATGACTTTATAGGCAGATTCAGGGTCTACTCCAAAGGCTATACCGCCGGCCTTGATATTGGGGCATGAAATATTGACTTCAATGCCGGATATTTCGGCAATATCATCAAGCTGAGAGGCCATTTCCGAATATTCACCAATATCCTTCCCGAACATATTGACGATTACAGGCGTTGAAAGATTTTTCAAAAAGGGAAGTTTATCTCGTATAAATGCTTTGATGCCGACGTTTTCAAGCCCAATAGCATTGAGCATGCCGCAGGGCGTTTCAACTATCCTCGGCGGAAGATTTCCTTTCGAGGGTTCAATTGACAGGCCCTTTACAATCACAGCGCCAAGGAGGTTTAAATCAACAAGCTCTTTATACTCGCTTGCATATCCAAATGTGCCTGATGCTGTCATTACCGGATTTTTCAGCTCTATTTTTCCGATATTTACCTTAAGATCAACTTTGTTTTTCATTAATTAATCCTTAAAAATTATGAGACCGGCTTACCTGCTAATTGCGATTTTAATAACCACTTGATTCTTGATGGCCTCGTAAAAAGTCATTTGCAAGCGACATTGAGCAGTTTTGGAAAAAGATTGAAGCTAAAGCTTCCCGGTAAGGAAAATAATCAGTTTTTGGCCGGTCAGATTGAGCCTGGCGTTAAAAATTGCAAGCTGTTTGAGGGCGTTAGCCCGAGTTCTTGCAATTTAGCCGGGATTAATTTGAATCCCAAAAATGCTCACAGAGCGAACAAAATTCTACTTTTTACGAGTTCATCATTCTTTAACGGGAAAAATATTTACACTTATAGATTATTTGTGCTAAAAAATCAATTTTACAATTTACAATAAATTATAAAAGACTCAGGGAATATTTAATGAAAAAAAACGCAGACAAACCAGCTTCTCCGTCAAATTTTATCCGCAATATTATTGAGGAAGATTTAAAGCAAAACAAAAACAACGGCAGGGTTGCAACCCGTTTTCCTCCTGAACCCAATGGTTATCTTCATATTGGACACGCCAAATCCATCTGTCTGAATTTTGGTATCGCCGCTGAATACAGAGGTATCTGTAATATGCGATTCGATGATACAAATCCAGGCAAAGAGAATGTTGAATATGTTGAATCAATTAAGTCAAATGTCAGGTGGCTTGGTTTTGACTGGGGCAACCATCTCTATTATACATCAGATTATTTTGAGAGATTATACCAGTATGCTGTTGATCTGATTAAAAAAGGCAAAGCCTATGTTTGCAGCTTGTCCGGTGAGGAAATACGTCAGTATCGCGGCACATTAACCGAGCCCGGCATGGAAAGTCCGTATCGATCCCGTTTGATTGAAGAAAATATGGATTTATTCGAACGTATGCGCGCAGGTGAATTTAAAGACGGAACTCACGTGCTAAGGGCAAAAATCGATATGTCATCCCCGAATCTGAATATGCGTGATCCTGTAATCTACCGCATCCGTAAGATGACACACCACAGGACCGACGACAGATGGTGCATTTATCCCATGTACGATTATGCTCACTGCCTTTCCGATTCAATTGAAGGAATCACACATTCAATCTGTACTCTGGAATTCGAAAATAACCGTCCCCTTTATGACTGGATACTTGACGCATTAGATGTAGATTGCCATCCTCAGCAGATCGAATTTGCCAGACTAAATCTAAGCTATACTGTATTGAGCAAACGAAAGCTTATAAAACTGGTTGAACAGGGACATGTAAACGGGTGGGATGACCCGCGCATGCCTACAATATCAGGCATGCAAAGACGAGGCTATCCTCCTGAAGCAATACGAAATTTCAGCGAACGAATTGGAGTGGCAAAAAGAGACAGTACTGTTGATATGGCTCTGCTTGAGTATTGCGTAAGAGAACATTTAAATGAAGTTTCTCCACGCGTCATGGGTGTTCTTCATCCGCTTAAGGTTGTTATTGACAATTATCCTGAAGACAGTATGGAAGAGCTGGATGCTCCTTATCATCCTGAAAATGAAAAAATGGGGTCACGAAAGGTTCCATTTTCACGCGTGCTTTACATTGAACAGGATGATTTTCGTGAAGATCCGCCTAAAAAATTCTTCCGTCTGGCTCCTGGCCGGGAAGTGCGGCTGCGATATGCTTATTATATAAAATGTGTTTCAGTAAAAAAGGATCAACAAACAGATAAAGTAATTGAAGTACACTGTACATATGATCCTGCAACGCGAGGCGGTTATTCAGAGGACAAGCGCAAGGTAAGGGGAACTCTTCACTGGGTCCCTGCTTCTCATTCTGTTAACGCACAAGTACGGCTTTACGACCGCCTTTTTTTAGAGCCAAATCCTGTGGGCGCAAAAGATGGCCCTGACTTTACTGAATGTTTGAATCCCAATTCATTGACAATTCTTACCTCTTGCAGAGTTGAACCCAGTCTGGCAGGGGCATTGCCGGGCAGCAGATACCAGTTTGAAAGGCTTGGTTATTTCTGCGTGGATTCCAGGGATTCCTCTGATGCAAATCTGGTATTTAATCAAACAGTAACTCTGCGTGATTCCTGGGCCAAAATAGAAAAAAAAGGAGCACAGAACAGAAAAAACAAGTAAAGATATGATGAATTCGTAAAAAGTAAGATTTATTCGCCCTTTCAAATAACTAAAACCATAACATTTTGATATGATTAACAAGTTGTTTTTAGGTTATAGCACCGTAAAGCGATTTTTGAACATCGAACCCTGGTCGCCTCTGGCGCCGCCGAAGGCGGGTAAACATTGAATAATGAAATCGCTCCTGCCCGCCATCGCGAGACATACTCAATTCTCTTCGTTTTTTTGTTGTCTCGCTCAGGCGAGGCGGGCGGGTCGTTCCGTCAGTTTATAAAATGGCAGAATACATTATTCAAAATTCGATGTTGGACGTTCGATGTTCGATGTTCATACCCTTTTGATACGATTAACAAGTTATTTTTGTCTACAGTGCTGCATAGCAGCATAATGCTATAGTTAACATCACACTGGCTCAAACTGTTTACTTGCTTTTGACCTGAGTGTGATATATTTTTATATACGTTTTTAGAAACCAAAAAAAATGGAGAAGCGATGTTTGCAGAATCCGTTTCATATCCTGCGGCTTTTTTCGCAGGTCTTCTTGCTTTTTTTTCGCCGTGTATTCTTCCTCTTATACCCGCATACTTTACTTTAATCACGGGGTTTTCACTGAAAGAACTTACTGAAGGGACAACTGCCCGGCTTAGAAGAAAAGTGTTTATTTCGACACTTGCATATGTGCTTGGTTTTTCAGTAGTCTTTGTTGCCATGGGTGCATCTGCTTCCTGGCTGGGTGTTGTTATACAAAAGTATAGAGATTTTTTAAGGATAACAGGCGGAATCGTTATCATAATTTTTGGCATTCATTTAACGGGTATAATACGTTTGCGCATACTGGATTTCGAAAAAAAAATTCACATGAAGGGAAAACCAGTACATTTTTGGGGAATATTTGCCCTTGGAATGGTATTTTCTGCTGGATGGAGCCCGTGTATCGGCCCTATTCTTGGCTCAATACTAATCATTGCAGGCAGCCAGACAAGTGTATGGCAGGGCGTTCTGCTACTCAGCCTGTTTTCGTTTGGACTCGCCCTGCCGTTTTTAGTAATGTCTGTTTTTATCAATCTTCTTCTTACATTTGTAAAAAAAGTTTCGCCAAAACTTAGATATGTTAACATGATCGCCGGAGTCCTGCTTATAATCATTGGCGGGTTGATTTTAACGAATAAATTTTATCTTATTGGCGGCCCCTGATAAAAAAGGTATAGTATGAAAAAACGATTAATACTTGTTTTGCTGTTAGCCTGCTTTTTTTTCTCGAGCTTATCGTGTTCTGTTGCATATTCGGACAGTATCAGATGGCATTCATATAAAGAAGGTCTTGCACAGGGGAAAAAAGAAGGTAAAAAAATCTTTTTGCATTTTTATACCCCATGGTGCAGATACTGTAAAACAATGGCAAGAGAAACTTTTAAAGATCCGTCTGTCATTTCCTATCTAAATGAAAATTATATTCCCATCAAAGTCGATGTCGGCAAGGAAAAAAATAGTAATTTTAACATTATAGGTGTTCCAGATACATGGTTTATGACCGAAGACGGAGAAAAAATTGCCAACCAGCCCGGGCATATTCCTCCAGATAGGATTTTAAACATACTGAAGTTTATACACACAGACAGTTATAAAAAAATGAGTTTTAAAGCATTTTTAAAAAGCATGTAAGTAAGCATCCCTTGCAGCCTGAATTCATCCTCTAAAACCGGAAAATCGTCTCTTTTAGCCTCAATACCCTTACAGGTTTTTTAAATCCAATTTGAACAAAAAACCTGTGATTCCTTACGGATTTATTTTACCCTGAAAAACCTGGTACTCAGGGCCAGGTCAGAGTTATCCGGCTTTGCCTGGAGAAATGCTGTAAGAGTTTGAAGTGAACTAAAGTTAAGGAATTCTGTCAATTATATAAAATAAGCGAAGCGAAGCGACTCCATAACTTTAGGCACTTTAGTTCACTTTAGGCCCTTTTAACTTGTACCGCTTTAAGTAAAACAGCCCCTTTTAGGGGCAAACCAAAGCCGGGCCCTCTGGACCCGGATCTTTACTTGAAAGGGTTTCAAAAATGTCCGAACAAAAAATAACATTGCCTGTTGCCGGCATGCACTGCGCAAATTGCGCCATGAGCATTGAACGTGGTGTTAAAAAACTTGATGGTGTTAAAGATGCAATTGTTAATTTTGCGTCTGAACAGGCTGTAATAAGTTTTGACCCCGAAATCTTGACTCTTAAAGACCTGGTCGATCAAATTCACAGTTCCGGTTTTACCGTTGCTGTAACAAAAATTGAACTGTCCATAACCGGTATGAGCTGTGCCAATTGTGCAGCAAACATAGAGAGTGCGTTATACAAAAAAACAACGGGTATTATAAGCGCATCTGTAAATTTTGCCACAGAACGGCTTACAGCGGAATATATTGCCGGGGTGACCTCTGTTAATGATATTGTTTCGGTTATACAAAAGGCCGGATACAGCGCAATTTCGCCGGATGAAGTTATTGAAGGCGAAGACGCAGAGCAGGCCCTGCGAAATGCGGAGATAAAGGATCAGACACAAAAACTTGTTTTCGGGGTAATTTGTGCCCTTCCTCTCTTTATTCTCAGCATGGCACGTGATTTTAATTTTATAGGTTTGTGGAGCCATGCGCCATGGGTGAACTGGTTTTTCTGTGCCCTTGCCACGCCAGTTCAGTTTTACACTGGGTGGGATTTCTATAAGGGCGGAATAAAAAGCCTGAAAAATAGAAGCGCCAACATGGATGTTCTTGTGGCCATGGGTTCCTCGGCGGCTTATTTTTATTCTCTGGCGGTTCTTATCCTTCCCGCTCTGGGAGGTCATGTTTATTTTGAGACCTCAGCAGTTATTATTACTTTGATTAAACTGGGAAAGATGCTCGAATCACGCACAAAGGGGAAAACCGGAGGCGCAATCCGCAAACTTATGGGTATGCGCCCAAAGATTGCCACGATTATCCAAGACGGTGTTGAAAAAGAAATTCAAATAACAAGGGTCCAAAAGGGTGATACTATTATTGTCAGGCCGGGGGAACGCATCCCTGTGGATGGGGTTATTCTGGAAGGCAAATCCTCTCTGGACGAATCCATGCTGACAGGTGAACCTTTGCCTGTGGACAAAAGTGCCGGAGACCGGGTTGTAGGTGGAACAATCAATGGAGAAGGCCTTTTAAAATTTCATGCCGTGGCCATAGGAAAAGAAACCGTTCTTGCGCAGATTATTCGTCTTGTTCAGGATGCTCAGGGGAGCAAGGCTCCCATACAATCGCTTGCAGACCGGGTGGCGGCCATCTTTGTCCCGATAGTTATTGCGATTGCCTTTGCTACATTTTTATTGTGGTGGGCAATTACCGGTGAATTTGTGCCGGCCATGATCCGGCTGGTAGCGGTGCTTGTAATTGCCTGTCCATGCGCCTTGGGGCTGGCCACACCAACGGCCATAATGGCCGGCACTGGAAAAGGTGCGGAAAAAGGCATTTTGTTTAAAAAAAGTGAGGCCCTTGAGACAGCGACAAAACTCGATACAATTGTGCTGGACAAAACTGGCACTATTACAATGGGCAAACCTGCCGTGGTTGACATTTTTTCTTTTGACCCTGGTTTTGCAGACCAGGATCAGCTCTTGAAACTTGCGGCTTCGATTGAGAAAGGATCAGAGCACCCTATTGGCAAAGCCGTTGTGAAAAACGCGCAAACAAAAAGCATTGATCTCTGGGAACCTGAAAATTTCAAAGCATGGGGAGGTTTTGGCGTTGAGGCCATGATACAGGGCAAGTCTGTAAAACTGGGCAAGCCGGAATGGTTTCGAGATACTGGAATCAATATTGAAAAAGCAGAAGATAAAATAGACCAGCTTCAGTCCCAGGGCAAAACTGTAATGCTTGTGGTGCAGGAAAAAGAACTGTCCGGCCTGATTGCATTGTCAGATACCCTTAAACCCGAATCAAAGGCAGCAATAGAGCAGCTCCAAAACCAGAATCTTAAGGTAATCATGCTGACAGGGGATAATCTTAAAACCGCCCGGGTAATTGCTTCAAAAGTGAATATTGATGAGATTTTTGCCGGAGTCCGTCCTGAAGAAAAATCATCTAAAATCAAACAGCTTCAGAAACAAGGAAAGAAAACCGGAATGGTGGGAGACGGAATAAATGACGCTCCGGCCCTTGCCCAGGCTGACGTGGGGTTTGCAATAGGGACAGGTACGGATGTGGCCATTGAAGCCGGAGATATTATCCTTTCCAGCGGAAGTTTAACCGGTGTATCCCGTGCAATCAGACTTAGCAGCGCTACCATGAAAACAGTAAAACAGAACCTTTTCTGGGCGTTTTGCTATAATATCGTGCTGATACCTGTTGCAGCAGGAATTCTTCAACCCTTTGACGTTTTTCCAGTATTTTTAAGGCAGCTTCATCCCATTCTGGCAGCCTTTTCCATGTCCTTAAGCAGTATTTCGGTGGTAGCAAACAGCCTTCGCCTGTATCATACAAAAATCAATTAATCCAATCCAGGATTTAAAGCCACGCAAATCAAAAAGATAATGTAATTACTCAGCCACCGATCTACGCTGATTATCACGGATGTTTTTTTATAATTCTGTGCTATTGGTGTTCTGTAGCAGAGTAATTAATGGGATTGTCTGACAGTGAAAGATGCGTCAAAGTTTTGACGATGCAGGGCGAAAAAAGGATTCAGCTTTTACCTCGCTAAATTTCAGGTAGCTTTGGGGATGCCCAATAATCCGTTCCCAACTGCATGAAGTTTTTATACAAATAACAATAAGCTCACTTGCGCCGCCTAAAAGGTTACCCGTCAGGCCGCAGACTTTCCCGGCGTCAAGTGAAGTGCCTTAGGCAAGTTATTCTTTTATTGAAACTGCCTTAAAAAATGTGTAGCAAAAGACTCCGTCATCTTCGGTTGTTCTATAAAGGCCTTTGATTCCTTCATCAAATCTTTCTCCATTAATTAGCCCAGATTCAATGGAGGATTCGCGAACACCCTCAATCATTGCCGTAAAAGTGTTTTTTGTGAATCCCTCGACTAATCGTGGCTTACTTGAATCAACATAAACCATTCGGGGAGATACTTGGATGGATCTGAAACCTGCTTTTTTTAGAATTGGATAAAGCTCCCTGCCAATATTGGCATTGCCTCCTGCTCGCCTTTGCAGTTCGACTTGACATTGGATTGCTTTATGCGCTGCCTCGCTGTCTGGGTAGAAATAAGTTGATCCGTGATCTCCCTCTATAACAGTAATTGTGCCACCGACTTTAAGAAGATCTTTGAGGCAATCTATTGCCTCCACAGGCTGTGCTAAGTGTTCAAGCACGAAACAAATAAAGAGGTGATCAAAAGATTCGGGTTCAAATGGAAGCTTAAAGATGTCGCCTTGCTGGAAGCTCACATTTGAGAAACCAGCTTCCTTAATTTTTCCCATGGCTTCGCGAATAGAATTCTCTGAAATATCAACTGATGTTAAGCTGGCATGAGGACTATTTTTTGCCAAAGTTATGGTTTGTGCGCCAACACCGCATCCAGCCTCGAGAACTTTACTTCCGGCTGGATAGATGGTGTCGGAGTGAAGCAATTGAACAAGGGTGGAAGCTTGATCTTGTAAACGAATGTTTTCCCTTGGGTCATAGCCATGAACATATTTCATGTTTGATTCCTTTTTTGTATGCCCAATGCGGAGCCAGCTTTATCGGCGATCCGCTGAATTAGCCTTGTTCAAGTAAGCCGCTGCGCGGCAGCTTATTTTCAGATAGCGTTCATGCCTTGATATTATTTTTCGAGACGGTCCGTAGCGCAGGTAATCACAAGACGCCATGTCGCTCCGTGTATGGCAACGGTACGCCAGTAGGCCACCTTTGTCACCGGCTTTTCCCCGACTTTCCGGTAGAAACGGTAACCGCCCGATCCTTCATTGGCGGCGGCTACCTTCTTGGCTAGATCAATTAGTTCAGGAAAAGGCTTAAATAACGGATCACGAAAAACATTCAGCCCGATCTGTTTTATATCCATATCGTAGATCATCAAACCATTGGTTTGCATCAGGAAAATATCAACCGGCAGATTTGAAGCAACCGGTTCGATGATGCTGGAGAACAGATACTCAGGAGCAAAGAGCGCCGACACCGACCCTGCAAACCGACTGTCCGGTGAAAATATTGGATAATGAAAGGCCACGGCGTTAGGACCTTCAACAGAACGGAATGAACCGCTAAATACCGGCTTATGGGTTTTGAACAGCTTCACCATGTGCGCCTGCTTACTGATATCGGCGCCTTCGGCTGCATTGTGCCGGGATGGCTCAACAACCAGCATAATACCCTTGTTGCTCACTGTTTCACAGTCAATAATATATGGATTCGCCCAGTACAACTTTTTAAGCACCTCTCGAGCATGATCGCTTTTCAAGACGTTGCCGGAAAGTGTTTGCGCGCTCTGCTGAAGATTTTTGTCCAGCCTGTTCAATCCCGCGGTTATCTCTCCCTGTAACTGGGACAAAACATCTTGCAGATCTTTTCGGGAAAGCATTCTTTTGTGCAGACTTATGGCGGGAACGACCAATTCTCCAGCAATAATTTTTGCCTTCAGCTCCAGAACCTTGTCATGTACGTCCGCAGGAATCAGTTTTTTGTTTT
>Ga0222636_1001028_pt1 | contig 11889 bp, 8 predicted proteins | sample AntAcemetagen141_FD_179811 | JGI IMG/M metagenome (GOLD analysis project Ga0222636, IMG submission 179811) | Saline water microbial communities from Ace Lake, Antarctica - #141 | ecosystem: Environmental > Aquatic > Non-marine Saline and Alkaline > Saline | place: Antarctica: Ace Lake | collected...
ATATATTGCCTCAACAAATCGTGATAAATCAAAAATAATAGAGCTTTGGGAAGTAAAAACAGGAAAGCTTGTAAATACACTCAGCGGGCATGCCAATACCTTGAAATCACTATCTTTCTCACCAGATGGCGAATATATTGCGTCAGGAAGTGCTGATAAAACAATAAGATTGTGGGAAGTAGAAACAGGAGATTGTACAAAGACATTTACAGGGCATACTGGTTATGTAAATTCACTATCATTTTCACCGGATGGGAAATATATTGCATCAGGAAGTTCTGATAAAACAATAAGATTGTGGCTTAATCCTGCTGATTTGTTGTTGTTTGAATTCGTATATATAAATAATTCTGACACAGAACTTAAAAGCACTACCGGTAAAGTTTTAACAAAACTGCCAAAGGGAACCAAGTTAAAATTAGAAGACAAAAAAGATGATTATTTATTTGTTAAGGTTAGTGAATCATTAAAAGGTTGGGTAAACAAAGAGAATATATCTCGTGAAAAACCTGATTTAATGAAACCGGTAATCCGGATTATTGAGAAATCATTTAAAGACCCTGATATTTATTTAAAAGGAGTTGCTTATGATGATTGCAAAATAAGGTATGTAAAACTGGGTAATATAGATTTAAAAAAGGGAAGTTTTGAAGTTAAAAAAGGAAATTTCGGAGATGTTTATCCATTTGAAGTAAATGTAACAATTTCACCCGGCATGAAACTCGAATTAAAAGCAGAGGACAAGAGCAGCAAGATAACAATCATTCCCATTAATATTGAGGAACAAATAATAGATTATACTCCTGAATATGTTCAGCTTGAAGTAACGCAAGGAACATCTGTAATGAAAGAACCTTCAGATTCAGCAGGAATTCTTAGCAGGGTTAGCAAAAGAACAGTTCTTGTTGCGGTGGGTCATAAGGATGACTGGTATTATCTTGAAGGTGGAGGCTGGATTCATAATCATGTTGTTAGAGAAAAAGAGACCGCAATCGCAAAGCAGCAGTTCCTTGCTGGAGTTGATTTAAAAGTTGAAAAGCAAACAGGATCACCCAGGATATTAAAAGAACCGGTTGATGTGGATACTGATATACCACAGGCATTAAAGCAAAATGAAAATGGGATATGTGTAATATTTGGTATTGAGAAATACAAATATGCACCAAAGGCAACTTATGCAGATCATGATGCATCAATATTTTATAAGTATGCAAAATCAGTATTTGGCATACCTGAGAGAAATATTTATCTAAGAACAAATGAAGGTGCTACCAAAGGAGAATTTGACAAGGTATTTGGTAAAAATGGCTGGTTATCAAGAAGAATTGAAAAAGGTAAAGCAGATGTTATAATCTATTTTTCCGGTCACGGCGCACCTGATTTTAAAGCCAAAAAGCAATATCTTATACCTTATGATATTGATCCCAATTATCCACAAACCGCATATTCAATAGATAACATTTACAGAGCTCTTAGTGATTTAGATGCAAACTCTGTAACCGTATTTTTAGATGCATGCTTTTCAGGTGTATCTCGAGAAGAAGAGATGTTACTTGCCAATGCACGCCCAATAGTAATACAAACAAAAAATCCAATTGTTTTTAAAAATATAACTGTATTTACGGCATCAACAGGGGCACAGATATCTTCCGGATATGATTCAAAGAGGCATGGATTGTTTACTTATTTCTTATTAAAAGGACTTAGAGGCGATGCAGATTCGGATAAAAATAATAAAACAACCGTTAAAGAACTTTTTAACTATGTTAACCAAAATGTAAGGACTCAGGCGAAATACATTGACAGGGAACAGACACCACAGGTTCTACCCGTACCAAGCGATAAGGTACTCATCAAGAGTAAATGATAATCGTTCCAAACAACCAGTTGAGCCGACAAATAATATTTATAAAGTGAAAAACATGAAAAAACTTTTAGTAATTTTCTGCATACTTATCCTCCCTGTTTGTTCTTTCGCCTCAGAAAAACCTGTATGGGTGGAGGCAAAGGGAGAAGCTTATCTTGGTGAAATTGACACACCGAAAGAAGTAAAAGCAAGAGCCAGGAGGGATGCTCAGAAGAACGCGCTGGAACAGGCGGTAGGGGTTTTCATCAAGTCCCATACCCTCGTATCAAACAGCCAGTTAGCGGAAGACTTGATATATGCCTCTGTGAGAGGACAGATAGAAAAGTCTGAGATACTTCACGAGGGATGGGACACGAAAGAGAGGAGCCTTTACAGGGTAAAGCTTAAGTCTCTCATCAAGCCGGTGTATCCCGAAAAAGGAAAAGGGCTTTCCGTTAAGGCGTATCTTTCCAAAACAGACCTGAAAGAGGGTGAGGAAGTCAGGATATTTTATGAGGCGAGCAGCAACTGCTATCTGTATATCTTTTCCATTGCCTCAGATGGCTCGGTAACTCTGCTTCTGCCAAACTCGATCCACAAGGAGAATTTGATAAAGGCCGGAAGAGCTTACGAATTTCCAACTTCCGGAAGCGCGATCAGCCTGAAAGCCATGTTTCTCCCCGGCTATAAGGGAAAAATTGCGGAAGAACGGATCAAACTGATCGCCACCAAAGAAAAGGAGGGGATTTTATCACTCGGTTTTCATGAGGGGATGTTCAAGGCCTATGATTCTCGGTCAACAGGAATGATCAGTGATCTTGTAAAGAGACTCAACAGAATAGATCCGGACAAATGGACGGAAACAACTGCAGTTTATACTCTTACAAGATAATTCCGTTAAATATTATGCTGGCATGGGAACAGGCGTCTGTTTTACTTTAAACAGGGTGTAGTGAATTTAATTATGATGTGATGTATTTCATTGCAATTTTTATATTAAATAAATTATAACAGAGGTGTAAAAATGTTTTTGTGACTACTCGGGTAGGCTGAAGGCTAATAACCTGAGCAGTTACATGCTTTTTATGCGAGGCTGTCAATATCATAAAAAGGAAATTATTCATATTATGAGCATAATAAAAAAATCTTTATTGCTGATAATCATGTTTGCAAGCCTTTATCTTGTCGGATGCGTAGCTGTCGGCAAAAAAACTGCAATTGTTTCCGGTATACAGACCGCTTTTAAAGGAACTTATAAAGTTGATCCATACATGGAAAAACATATGCCGCATACTGTGGCTGTTCTTCCCTTTGTTGATGAATCAAAAAGCAAAAAAGGGGCTGAAGAGGTGCGCAGAGGTTTTTATAACCATCTCAGCTCCATTCCATATAAAGACATGGAACTGTTTCGTGTTGACCACCTGCTGAGAAAAGCAGGACTTGTCGACCCTGTTGATATATACAAAACACCGCCTGAAAAGCTTAAGGAAATCCTCAATGTAGATGCGGTTATTTTTGGAACCATATCAAATTTTGACAAGTTTTTTGCAGGAATATATTCACAGGTATCTGTAGGCGCTGAAATAAAGATGTACGATACTCAGGGACACTTTTTGTGGTCAGGCCAGCATGTAGCGCGCATACATGAGGGAGGCATCTCCGTCACACCCGTTGGCATTGTTGCTTCAATTATTGCTGCTGCCATGAATATAAGAGATATACAACTGCTTAGAGCATGCGACGATCTTTTCAGAGATATGGTCAAAACAATCCCAGCGGCGAAATACGCCGAAATGCTCAAAAAACCGCATATTGAGATGCTGGCGCAGGATTCAAAAGGAAAGCCTAAAAAAGCCGGCGATATAATTAAAGTTGCATTAAAAGGTGATCCAGGGATGCAGGCATGGTTTGATATCAGTGGTTTTAATAAAAAGGGCATTGATATGAAAGAAGTTGAACCCGGTGGATATGTAGGGTCTTACAGGGTAGTTCCGGGAGACAATATAAAGGATGTTTTTGTTACAGGTTATTTATCCGATAATGCTGGCAATACAACAAGCTGGGTTGATGCGACCCAAACCATAACCCTTGATACAACTCCTCCTGATAGCCCAAAAAATTTAACAGCCACGGGTCGTGATAATAAAATCTTATTAATATGGGATAAAAACACAGAGGATGATCTTTCAGGGTATATAGTTTACAAAAGCGATACTCCGCTAAGCGGTTTCAAAAAGATAGGTCAGACTGAATTTGCCGAATTTGAGGATAAAAATGCAATAAATTTAAAAGCCTGTTATTATAAAATTTCGGCTGTTGACCCGGCCGGGAATGAAAGCACCAGGGATGGGTCCGTTACTGGCACGGCAGTGCCTCCGGGCCCTACTTATGTAAAAGGAAAACTGGAAAAAAATACAATATGGTACGCTGGAGCAAGCCCATATATTATTGAAGATACAGTAATTGTTTCGGAAAGATCCTCTCTTTTAATTGAGCCGGGCACAATAATTAAATCCACTGGAGGAGGCCTGGTTATTAAAGGCGGAATAATTGCAAAAGGCGCCCAAAATCAAACAATTAGTTTTTCATCGGACAATGATAATGCCTGGGAAGGAATCATCTTTGACAATGTTAAGGTTGATAAGAATCTGCTTGAATTTTGCTATCTTAACAATGCAACCACAGGTGTTGAAATCAGATCATCATCGCCTGGAATTAAAAACTGCGAGTTTGTAAAAAATAATACAGCAATTAAAATTGTCGGAGGTTTTTCAAACCCAAAAATAGAAAACTGCATAATACACGACAACAGCGCTGCTGGTATTGAGATTTCAGATGGGGCAAAGGCATTTATTGAAAACAACTCAGTAAAAAATAACAAAACAGGATTTCTTATTCAGGATTCAGGAGCTGTTTCAGTAAAAGGCAATTTAATAATTAATAATAAAGGCTGCGGTATTATTATTAAAAACAGCCAGGCTGTTATATCAGAAAACAATATTTACGATAATGTCCTGTCAGACATTAAAGGGATATTTCATGGTAAAGCTGCAGATGCAAATAATAACTGGTGGGGTAAAACTGACTGGCGTAACTTTTTGAACAATACCAGCGGCCGGATAAATATCAAAACCATACTTGACGGCCCATATCCTGATGGGAAATCAATCGCTATACCTGTTATAACAAAGGCTCCTGACAAAAATATTGATGCTGATTCTATTTTTGCGTTTTCTAACAGCCCTTACAGAATAACAAAAGATCTGATACTGGATAACGGCGCAACACTCTATATCCAGCCGGGAGTTAAGCTTTTATTCGACAAACAAGTTTCGATTCTAATAAAAAACGGCGGCATAGCTGCCAGAGGAACAAAAGATAACCCGATTGTATTCACATCATCAGGATATTCTCCTTCGCCAGGGGATTATTTACATGCTGCATGTTTTTCAGCGCCAACCAGAGTCAGTAGTTTCTTTAAATACTGTAAGTTTGAATATGCCACAACAGCCATTGATGTGTGCTATGGCATGCCTGAAATTACTTTTTGTTACATTGCAAATAATTCTCAAAGTGGTATTAGATGTGGAAATGATGCGGGCCCGAGAATACTATATAATACGATTTCAAAAAACATGGGCACTGGCGGGATAGAATGCGTAGGCATGTCAAAGCCGGAAATTCATCATAATAATTTTATTAAAAACGCTGTTGCGATTCAATCTTTTTCAACTATCTATATAGATGCCCGCAACAATTTCTGGGGCAAGGCGCCTCCTGACAGCACAGTAATATGGGGTGAAAATATAAATACAGATCCATGGCTTGAAGCGCCTGATATGGATGCATTTTCTATTACACAAGAGAAGGAAGAACCAACTGTTTTCACCACGGAGGACACAAAGAATTAGTTACAAGTGCCTAAAATGCCTAAAGTATATTAAAGTGCGTAAAGTTAAGGTGTTTTGTCTATTTTAAAGCCTGCTTTGGCGCTAACTAACTACCGGCCAGCATAGTGAGCCCTTTGAAAAATGTTCAATTTTGTTCAAGTTCAAGAAGGGCAAAAATTTTAAACGTATGAATACATTGAGTATTTCGAGGCTTAAAATTTGAGCCTGACGCCGAAATTGAGCAAAAGAGGGCGTTTTGCAAAGTTCTCATAGTAGGCCTGAGCTAAGGTGTTAAAATGAATAGAAGATATTTTATAAAGTTTTTAAGTCAAAGTGCTCTTGTTTCTTATGGTCTTATGACCTGCCCTGTTTTGGGCTGGGCTTCAAGTGCATTTGATCTGGCTCTTGAAGGACAGAATCTGATCCAGAAAAAAGATTTTCCAAAAGCAATTAAAGCTCTTCAGGAAGCTGTTCGAATAGATCCTGAAAGTGACTGGGCGTTTGGTCTTCTTGGACGGGCACATCTTGGACTCAGCCAAAAAGCAGAAGCTGTGGCTGCATTCAGGAAGGCTGTAGGCCTGAATCCTTCTGATACATATTCCAGAATGATGATCGAAATCATAACACAAAAACCATTGCCTAAATCCGTAAAAAAGGAAAAACCTCTTACACCTCTTGAAAAAGAGGCAAAGCATGAAGAAGAAGCAATACTTAACAAACTGCGTGCTGAAAAAGGGCTGGGCTACAAAGTAAAGCGAGTTGTCATTGATGCGGGTCATGGTGGATTCGATCCAGGTGCTGTTGGAAAAAACGGGCTTAAAGAAAAAGAAATAACCCTGGCCCTTGCGATAAGCCTGCATGAAAGGCTGAAAAAAGAAGGAAACATCAAATCGTTTTTAACAAGAACCGGAGACTATTATATTCCGTTGAGCGCCCGAACGGTTGCGGCAAATCAGTTTCAGGCCGACCTTTTTATAAGCATGCATATCAACGCAAATAAAAACAGACAGCCCAGCGGTTCGGAAACATATTTTTGCTCTGAAAAAGCTTCAAGCGCAGAAGCTGAAAAGGTGGCTGCCCTGGAAAATTCAGTGCTCAAATATGATGAACACTACAAGAAAAAACAGGGCTATATAGATATTGAAGAAATTCTGTTTAAGTTTGAGCAGAATCTTAACTGGAGCGAAAGCGGAAAGTTTGCAAAGGCTTTTCAAGAACGTTTTAGGAAAAGATTGCCTCTTAAGAGCAGGGGAGTCCATTCAGCTAATTTTTATGTTCTGCGCAGAGCTAAAATGCCCGCAATACTTCTTGAAACAGGATTTATATCAAATCAGAATGATGAAGCCATGCTCAAACAACCTGCCTTCAGAGAAAAAATTGTGGATGCAGTGGCAAGGGGGCTTGTATGAAAAACAGTGGTCAGTGCTCAGGAATCAGGGGTAAATGTATCTTCTTTGCTATTATGCTGTTTTTTTGCTGGACAGGTGTTGTTGCAGCAACAGATGTAAATGAACTCATATTCCAGGGGGCTGACTACCATTACAAAGGGAAATTAGATGAAGCAACAGACAAGTTTGAACAGGCAGTAAAACTTGATCCTGAAAATGAATATGCTCATAACCAGCTTGGAATTCTGTATGGGAAAAAAGGCAGTTTTGATAAAGCATTTAAAGAATTTTCAACTGTCATAAATATAGACAGGCAAAATACTTTTGCTTTTTTGTGGACAGGGATTCTTCATCTGCGCAAAGGGGAAATGAATAGGGCCTTTGAAAGATTTAACAAAATAATTCAGATTGATCCCAATAATGCAGATGCATACTATTTCCTTGGAACTATTTATAATTTCAGGCGTAACCCGGTTGTGGCGATCGAATATCTGAAAAAAGCAAGTAATGCCGATTCTGGAGAGTCAGACACTCATTTTCGACTGGCAAGAGCCTTTCATAATGCAGATATGATCGCAAATGCCCTGCTTGAATACAATAGAACGCTTGAAATCAAACCTTCATATACAAAGGCGATTAATGAAATCGGATGGATTTACTATAATACAGGAAAAAGAGAGGCTGCATTAAAGCAGTGGAAAAAAACTCTGAAAATAAACAGCAAAGACAGAGACGCCATTCTTAATATGGCAAAGGTTTATAATGATCTTGCATGGGATGCCTTTATGTCTAAGGAAAAAGAGGTTGCCTTAACATACTGGCAAAAAACTCTTAACATAAATCCAGGCAATAAAGCAGCAAAATATTATATGGCAAAATACGGTTCAGGAAAGTAAGAAAGTAATAATTCAGTTATTAAGACACAAAGACTCAAGGAAAGGATATGAATTTTAAAAACCCCGGCTCAGACCTGGTCAATAGAATTATATTATATGCCTTAGCGCCTTTGTGGCTGAACTGTTACTAAAAAAGTTTATTTAAAAAAATAAGGAGGTATTATGAAAAAGTATGCGATATTAGCAATAGCGTTTGTTGGGTTGCTTGTTCTGCCGGCTTCTGTTTATTGTCAGCAATGGCAGGATTTAGTCGAACATCTTGGAAATGGGGACATTAACTGGACTAAAGGAGTTGTTCAGGCAAAGGGTATCGGAGCACCGCCTGAAAAATATTATGGCAAGCCTCAGGCCCGTCCCATGGCTTTAAGAGCTGCAAAATTAGATGCCATGCGTAATCTGCTTGAAGTTACAAAAGGAGTGAAAATCAGTTCAACAACTCTTGTTAGAGACTATGTTGCTGAAAGCGATGTTATTATGTCCCAGGTAGAGGGTATGGTAAAAGGGGCTCAGATAGTACACCGGGAATATATGTCGGACGGTACAGTTGAAGTTACCATACAAATGAGCCTTATGGGAGGCTTTGCGCAACTGGTTCTTCCCAGGGAAATTAAGCAGGTTGAAACAATCAAGCCCATACAGATTGAAAAACTATTACCCCAGGTTGTTGTTGAGCCTTTAGCGCCGGAGCTGGCTCCAAAAATTGCAGCAGAAGTCTTTACGGGCATGGTAATAGATGCAAGAGGCATTAATGCAAGGCCTGCCATGGCGCCAAAAATTCTTAATGAAAACGGCGAAGAAGTTTACGGATCAGCATATGTAAGCCGTGAGTTTGCGGTGCAACAGGGAATGAGCGGATATGCCAAGGATCTTACAGCAGCTCAGGGCAACCCAAGGGTTACAAATAACCCGTTGACTGTTAAAGGTCTGAGAACCGAAGGACCTGGACAGGCTAATATAATCATCAGCAATTCAGAAGCCTCCAGGCTTAAAGGTGCTTCAGAACATCTTTCATTCTTAAAAAAATGCCGTGTGATGATAGTGGTAGATTAGGCGAAAAGCTCGAAAAGTTACTTAAGGAGGAATCATGTTTAACAAAAAAATATTTTTTATATTGGCGGTTGTCAGTTTTTTCTTCTTTTATTCATGCGCGCCAAAGCCTATGGCCCCGAAAGCTGAACTGGATACGCCTGAGCACCATGTTACCAACGGCAATAAATTGCTGAAAGCAGAAAAACTTGACGCAGCATTTCATGAATTTAACAGAGCAAAAGAGCTAAATCCAAAATTTTCACCAGCTTATGTAGGTCTCGGGCTTGTTGATGGATTTAACAATAACTTTAAAAACAGTTTTAACAACATGAAAGAAGCAAGAAAGTATGCGCGTGGAGATGAACAGAAAATAGCGGTTACTGTTGGATTTATGCGTGTTTATATAATGGGTAAAGAAAATGCGGATAAAAACTGGTTTCAGCTTGTTAAGGAAGAGTTTGATAAATCCATGTTAATCGCAAAAGATGTTTCCGGGCCATATTTCTACATGGGTCTGGCCTGTAAAATGTCTTATAAATTTCATGAAGCCGCCAGCCAGTTTTCCAGAGTACTTGAACTTGACAAAGACTATGTAAAAGAAGCTGACAGGGAATATGAAATTGTACAAAAAATCGAAAGAGCCATGCCTGGTTCAAAAATTGGCAAAAAGATTGCTCTTGTCGAAAAAATTACACGTGCAGATATTGCTGCTCTTTTTATCGAAGAACTTGAAATTGATGAGATCTTCAAGAAAAGGACTCCCAAAAGGTTTGATACTGCATTTAAAAGCCCTGAAAAGGAACTTAAGGCTGGAGAATACGTAAAAATTCAGCCGGCAATCGACATTGATGATCACGTGCTGAAGGCTGATATTGATGCTGTAATCAAAATAGGAATCAAGGGGCTTCAACCTTTTCCGGATCACACCTATAAACCCTATCAAACCATAACACGCGCAGAATTCGCAATGATGATAGAAGATATTATTATAAAGGTTACCGGCGTTGACGATCTGGCTACCAGATTTATCGGGAGTGTTTCTCCTTTTCCAGACTTGAGAAATGATCTTCCGTATTTTAATGCTGTTATAATTTCTACAACAAGAGGAATCATGACGGCCATGGATCTTTCAACAGGTGAGTTTGATCCAATGGGTACAGTTTCAGGCGCAGACGCTCTTTTAAGTATTCGTGCACTTAAATCACAACTTTAGTGAGGATTAAAAGGATTAGATAAGGGGTAAGGGATTAAAAAGAATAAGGATTAAGGAGTGTTTGTTCGCAGAGAGATTCTTACTCCTTAACCCTTAATTAACATGGAGTATATTATTATGAGGTTTATTATTAACAGGGTAATGCCTTTGTTTCTTCTTTTTGTTCTTCTTTTTCCATTTTCAGCGCAGGCTGAAAATAATGCTGTTGAGGTAGAAATTCAGGGAGCAGAGGCAAAGGTCACCCTTATTGAAGGAAAGGTTGAGGTAATTAAACAAGGAATGATAAAGCCTCAACCTTTAATGCTTGGGGATTATGTTGCTCATGGCGATCAAATCACTACAAAAAAAGACTCCAGAATAGAGCTTAAGCTGCCTGATAAAAGCTTGATACGCTTTGATGAACTTACAACCTTTGAACTTGTATGTGTTGATTTCGACAAAAAAACCAAAAAGAGAAATATAAATGTAAGCATGCTATTAGGCAAAACATGGGCAAATGTATCAAAAAGGTTCGGGCAAAAAGGACGTTTTGCTGTTTCAACAAAGACAGCAGTTGCCGGTGTGCGCGGCACTGTTTACAGAGTAAATGTTGCTCAAGACAATACTGTACAGGTTAAAGTATACTGGGGAGAAGTCGGAGTAAGCAGCGCCCCGAAACCGGGTACTGCTTCGCAAACTCAGCAAATTATGAAACCGGCCAAAGTGCTGGGACCGCATCCTGTTGCCGGACCACATTCAGTATCAATGGAAGAATGGACATATATCGTAAAATCAATGCAGCAAATTATTATTCTGCCTGACGGCACACCCACAAAACCAGTGCCGTTTCTCGCATCCGAGGACGCAAATGACTGGGTCCTCTGGAACCAGGAGCGGGATAAGAAAAATTAAAACGCGAAGTACATGATTGGAATGTATCCTCAAGTCCTTGTCAATAAAATACGGCAGGTGTTATATCCTTTTGCCCAATCACTGCGTCAGGCTCAAATTTTAAGCCTCGAAATACTCAATGTATTCGTACGTTTAAACCTGATTTAAAATTTGGTCGTCTTCCTTGAACTTGAGCAAAATTGAAGATTTTTCAAAGGTCTCAATATAAGGCGGCTGACGAAGGAAGTTTTTGGAAGAGTTTTATTCTGCCGTTATCGATGAGCTCCTTCTTCCAGGATTATCAGGATATCCCCCCTATATCCCCTATACCCACATACTTGCTTTTCGTTCAGGCACTAATTAACTTGTCTTTCAACGTCGATTAACCATCGGTATAGATCAAAAGCCTGTGTAGTGACTATATTGTCCAAACCCCTTTGCCTAAGTGAATCTTGATAGCGCTGATATGCTTCGTTAGTCAATTGTGTGAGTATATCCTTCTTCATTTTTCCTGTTATAATTTTTCCTTCACTTATTACCTCGCTTACATCTGAGTCGCCTTTCACCTGTTGATACAGGCGATGCAAAAGGCTATACTTATTAAAAGCCCCTTGAGTGGCGGGATCTTTACTTCCTCTAATCTTTAAAAGGCCTTGATAATCCTGATATGCCTCTTTGTACAATTGTTCCAGTACAAGCACCTTCTTCTGTGCATTGCTCAGTTCTCCGGTCATGGCCGTTCCCGTTGGATGTGTTT
>Ga0222636_1001041_pt1 | contig 11778 bp, 8 predicted proteins | sample AntAcemetagen141_FD_179811 | JGI IMG/M metagenome (GOLD analysis project Ga0222636, IMG submission 179811) | Saline water microbial communities from Ace Lake, Antarctica - #141 | ecosystem: Environmental > Aquatic > Non-marine Saline and Alkaline > Saline | place: Antarctica: Ace Lake | collected...
TTAATTATCAAAGTAATAATTCCAATGATAATAAAGGATATAATAAGAGGAAGAAGGAATAACAATAGAATTTCTTCAATCCAAATTTTACTAAATAGCATGATAATATAGATGATTATCATTAGAGTCGGGACAATAATTATTTTTTTCATAATATTTTATTTTAAAGGTTTTGGTTTTAATTCTTCTATTATTTTTGCATATGTTTGGCTAAAAAATTCTCTACTTCTGTCATTAAGTCAATCAGTTTCTTCTCATTTGTTAGAGCATGCCCTTCACCCTCTACCAAAACATATTCGTATTCTTTATTGTACTTCTTTAATTCTTCAACCATTTGCTCTGAATGTTGAAAAACAACTCTCCGGTCATTGGCAGATTGACCAATAAAAACAGGTGCTTTTATATTTTTTACATGAAATACCGGAGAAACTTGATACATCAAGAGGCTATCTGAAACTACATCTCCCCAACGTCTATTAATTTCTGCCATATATGGCTTCCATTGAGGAGGAAAATTGTTATAAAATGTGAAATAATTTGAAATACCCCAAAAATCGATCCCACAGGCATATAAATCAGGATGAACATCCTCCATAAACACTTTTGCATAATCAATATCCTTTTTTATTAATGCTGTGAAGATTTTTTGAGCAGATGCATGATTAGAAAATCCTATTGCAATCACAAAAAAGAATATCGATGCTCTTTTAAATATTGATAGCATATCACAAATATGATTAGAAACTTATTTATCTATAAGATTATTCAGTGATTGTTTTGCCCATGCATTACCTGGACTTATTTCTAAGGCTTTCTTAATGTATTTTAGTGCCAGTTCGTTCTCATTAATTGCGGCGTAACCATCACCCATACTAAGGTAAGCATCTGAAGATTCCTTGTTAAAATGAAGATTTACCTTAAAAATTTCAATTGCATCTTTTACCCTTCCTGACCGCAATAGCCTGTTCCCATATCTCCACAGATTTAATTCATTGAAATTTCCTGGATCGTCATTAATCAATTTACTGTAATTTGCTAGGGCATTATCAAAACTATCAACTGTCAGTGTTTTTGATAATTGAACATATTGTAGGTATCTAAAATAAACAGCATTATCCTTATCGATATTTAGTGCATGTCTAAAGTTATCAATTGCCTCATCATAATCGCCTTTACGATAAGAAGCACTCGCAAGAGCACTGTACAATCTTGGAGCATTAGGATAGAGCTTTATTCCTTCCTTCAAGATTTCAATTGCCTCTTCAAACTTCATACAATTCATTAGACTATTACCAACACCACGAATCAAATTTTCACCTTCTTCTGGATTGCTTTGAACCAGATCCTTCATAAGAGCAAATGCATTTTCTTTACCAGTTTTATTAATCGCTTGAATTATTTTGAAATTGGGTGTTTCAAAGTTCTCGTAACCTTGCCAATTTAAACCATTACATTTTATGCCAAATGCTCGTCGGGAAAGTTCATTCGCAATTCTTAATCCATTATGACTATTTGTTAAATAAATAAGTCCGTATTTTTCTTTTTTATTGGCAATAAAAAAGTGTCTGTAATTGCCAATATCTCCTGTATGCCAAAACATATCTCCAAACATGGTGCTATCGATTCCAAACCCACTACTCCATGATACTCCATTGCCTAAACTAATTTGAGGGCGAAGAAAATCCAATATTGTATTTTTATTTATATCTTGCCCATTGATAATATTGAGAACAAATTTGGCATAATCCTCAGCCGTTGTATAAAGGCCTGCAGCAGGGCTTGCTGTGTAGGACTTTGACAATTTATTTTGTGGATTCATACACATATCATGTCCGTAAGCTATATTTGTTTCAAAACGATCCTGCCAAATCATATAAGTATTATTCATTTCTAATGGCTTAATTACTTCTTCCAACATCAGTGTTTCAAGGGGTTCGTTTCTAATGTGTTCAATAACCATCGAGAGAAAACCATATCCATCACTGGAATACTGATATTGAGTGCCCGGTTCAAAACTCAAAGGGTAAGGGACAGAAACTGCAATATAACCATGCATAAAACCAGAAGTATGGCTTAATGCCATTCTTGCCGTTATTTTATTTAGCCATTCAACTCGAAACCCTTCCACGTTAATCGAGTGAGTTAGCATATTCTCAATCTTGCTAGTAGGGACATAATCTACTAAAGGCTTATCCAAATCTAGTTCCCCACTATCCACCATTTTCATTACCAGATATGAAAAGAATGCTTTGGTTAATGAAGCAGCAGGATATATAGTATTCGTTGGGGCTGGCTCCATTGATTCCATGCTTTTTACACCAAAATCTTTACTCCATATAATTTCCCCATTTTTGATTAATGCAATAGAAGAACCTGGAATCATTGCTTTTTCCATTAGAATAGGTATATCAGCTTCCAGTTGTTTGATTAAAATCTCATTTGTATTTTGAGTTTTTGCTAAGCCTTGTTCATTGATGCTTGTTTCTATAAGAGTAGCTGCATTTATAGCTTCTTCCTGAGCTCTAGAAGAAAATACAGAAACTAACATTGTAAATGCTATAAGGATAATTTTTTTATAGGTTTTCATACTTTTTATTTTAAGTATTTTGGTTTTAATTCTTTAATAAATTTGGCATCGATCCAGTATATAGCATCACGTGTCATAAAAAATAAGTATTTCTCATCAGGTGAAACGGATGGAAATCGACCCCAAGCTATTGGAAGCAGCATTCGTTTAGACCAATTATTTTCTGTCATTTTATAACTAATATAAAGTTCACAAAGCCGATTATCTTTGGTCTCTTCAATAATCATATATCTTTCATCTGGAGCTAAAGATATTGCATATTCTTGTTCAATAGAATTAATGTTTTCATCAAGTTTTTCAGGCTTAGAATATTTTCCATTAACAACTTTAGATACATACATGTCATGAGCATTACCTCTGATCTTCGCGTTTGGATTAAATCGTGAAAAGTAAATAGAACCGTTTTCTGTGATACTTTGCACAGATTCTGTTGCAGTAGTATTAATGACTGATGAAATCTTAATTGCTTTTGTCCAGGTATCGCCTTCTTTTTTAACAAAAAATATATCACCGTCTGAATCAAAGAACAGTTTTTTTCCATCTGATGAAAAAGTTGGGTTTCCATTATCTTTAGCCCCATTAAAGGAAGCAGGCTGTTGTTTTGCCCATATTCCATTAATCATTTTCATGAAATAGATCTTAAAATTTCGCTCTTCATCAGGTTTTACAGACCAATAAACCTCACTTAAATCAGGAGAAAAAACAGCAGCACTATGTTCAAAATAGTCATCACGAGATATTACTCCTGGTGCGAAAACTTCAGGAGTTTGGCCTGGTGGTTTCTGTCCAAGATAAGGGCCTTTTAATACAGGAAAATGATCTTTCTTCTTTTCGTTCTGTGCATTACATCCAATGAAGGAAATAATAAGTACAATAGCTCCAATAATTGATTTTGTTTTCATGATATTCTGTCAGTTATTTCAAATCAATTGGTATTAATATTTTACAAAAGTTAAATACTGTTTTTTCGCCTTCGAATTCGTCTTTTAATTAATTTGAATATCCCGGTAATTAATAATCCAACAATCAGCAAAACAATGATGTAAGGATTAATTTTTCGTTTCCAGCTATTTAATGGTTCCATAGTATTAATCGCCGCAATTAACTGCTGTTCAGATAATAACTCCAATTGAGGTAAGGTAGGGCGTTTCTGATTAAAACCAGCAATTGTGTTTTGGTTGGCATTCATCCAATCCACTAATTGAGTGATAATTTTTTTGCCTCCGTAAGCATGTTTATTACTCCCCTCTATACCACTATAATAGATAGGGCTAAAAGCCAGCGTAAAAAGGGGATCATTGGATTGCAGAATTTCTGAAAGTTTAGCGCGATATTCATAACTTTTACAAAAAGGCTCAAAAATTAAACGATACTTGCCATCAATCCGGTGTCGTCCTTCATGCCCTATAATGCTGGCTTGAATATTCTTGGACTCAAATGCTGTAACAAAGGCCAATCTCAAATCAGCTCCTGATAAACCCTGCTTCTCCAATGAATTTTTCAGCTTGATAACTGCATTATATCTCATGCTATTATCCAGTCCGGGTAAGTAAGCATAGGGATTCTTTTTGGCAATTTCTTCATCTGTAATCTTTAGTTCTGAAATTCTTTCTTCCCAGGCAGTTTTTTGCTCTTGATCAGAAATTTTTTCCCAGTAGAGAATAGGTGAGTCAGAATAAGCCCGTCTCATCTGAACTATAAGTGACCCTTCGTTCCATCCACCCATTCGGGCTGTGTTATCTTCAATTAACCAACCATCTATCGAATTTGCGAACAAAAAATCAAGTACGACAAAATGCACATTGGCTTTATACCCAAATTGCTCAACCACAATATTTTTATCACTGATGGTATGTGCCATAAAAAAGAGACCCACTTTACCATGAAAACTATAAAAAGGTTTCACATCTTTAAAAATGGTGCCGAAACGTTGGTAAAGTTCTTCTTCAAAATTAGAATCACTCAGCTTCTTTGCTCCGTTTGGCCATGAAAGATTTGACCATAATTGCTGTTTTATCTCCCTTAATTGATTATAGAAAGCCTCTCTTTTTTCATCGCTTAAACCATTCAGAATTACATCGCGATGATAATTCGTTGATAAGGCATCAATGGCAAGGCAAAATTTATAGTAAAATTTAATATCAGTTATCTCAATATCTTCTAACAAATTATCCGATCTCAGATAATTGCGCATTAAGTCAGCATATTGATAAAATCGGGAATTCGCCAAGCCCACTATTAAATTATTTCTATCACTATCCCCAGCTTGATTATCACTCAAATGTTTCAAACCCAGAACCAATTTATTTTCGGCTATTTGTAGGATACCTTCTGCTTTTTCTCCTTTAGGAATTCGGAAATAATTTTTCCAGGCTTTGTAAGCCGATTCACCATCTCTCACGAGTAATGCCAACCCTAGTTGAATTTCTGCATAATCCAGATCACCTAAATTACTCATGCTGATAGCTTCCGCTGTTTTTAATGACTCAGCAAGTTTTTCTCGATCCAGTGGTATTTTATTGATGACTTGGTAAATGGCTTCTTGCAAATCAATATTTACTTTTGCCATCCGTATTTTTTGAGTTGCTTTTTCACTTGGATTTGATTGCAAAGCTCTTTCAATTAATTTTCCGGCTTCCTCAAAATTATTGGCTTCTAATTCGTATTTAGCCTGGGATATCATTATATCCGTTGATGTGGAATCAACATTAAAGGCCAATTCTGTTAACCTTCTTGATTCTTCAATATCTCTATTGAGTTTCCAGGCAAAGTAAGCCAGTTTCTGATAAGCAGTCACCTTGTCATCACTTGATGTTTGATTAATGGTAATAACTGACTCGTATAAGTTTTTTGCTTTATGGTAATCAGCATTTCTGAATGCTTTGTAGGCACTGCTTATATCATCTTTTCCATAGACATTTGGTAAAATAAAAATGCATATTAGCAATCCTAATAATTGATATCTAATTTTAGTTTTCATTGATTTAATTTTAGTTTTCATATTTATATTCATATTATTGGTCTGTTGTAAAATGTTGATTTTATAAAATGCCCGTACTATTTTACTAAATACACAAACGCTTAGCTTATTCATTCCTTAGCGCATAAACCGGGTTGTTTTTTGCAACACGGATAATCTGATAACTAATAGCTAGCCAGGCAATGACAATAGTTATGAGGCATGGTATTATATAGATCATCGGACCTACTGTAATGTGATAAGCAAAATTACTGAACCATTGATCCATCCAGAAATAGGCGATAGTCCATGAAACAATTGTTGATATCAAAATTAATTTCATTATTTCTGATGAAAACAATCTTACAATATCTATAATGCCAGCCCCATGAACTTTTCTGATTCCGATTTCTTTTGTACGTGTGTTTGATGTATAAGTAACTAATCCAGTTAAACCTAGGCATGCAATGAAGATGGCCAGAAATGCAAAAATGCTGAAGAGCTGTCCTGTCTTTGCTTCTGCTTTATATACCTGTTTGTATTCATCTTCGAAAAAGTAAGATTGAAACGGAATATCAGAAACATAACTATTCCATTGATTTTCTATATACTCAATAGTGTTTTTTAAGTCAGCTGTATTTAATCGTATTTGCATATATCCACTGTTATTAGAAGCTGAAATTTTCAGAACGTTTGGACCAACTTCTTTATGTAGGCTTTCAATATTGTAATTTTTCACAACTCCAATGATAGGTAGCTTATGAGGGCCATCGTCATAAAATTCAATGATATGGCTTTCGAGGGGATTTTTGTACTGCAATAGTTCTACTGTTGCTTCATTCACAATAACTGCGTTTGAGTCAGTTCCATATTCATGAGAGAAAAAACGTCCTTCCAATAGTTCCAAGCCCATCACTTCGGGATATTCAATACTTACATCATTTTGCAATAGTAAGAAGGTGTTGTTATCCGGGTCGTCATCCTTTCCTTTGGCATTATTTGGATAGGTTTTTCCGGGAATGCAAGCTGAATTTGAAACGCCCAGGATATAAGAATTTTTAAGCAGATCTTGTTTAAATGCCTCCAATTGATTTTTTAATGCATCCGGTCTTTCAACGATCAATAATTGCTCTTTATCAAATCCCAAATCTTTATTTTGCATAAAATGGAGTTGTTTATAAACGACGATGGCACCCATAATAATACTTATTGAAATAATGAATTGAATGACTACCAATATACTCCGTAACCATCCAGATTTTGCACCGCTCGATAAAGTCCCTTTCAGGACTTTAATAGGTTTAAAAGCTGCTAAAACAAAGGCTGGATATGTTCCGGCTAATATTCCAACAACAACCGCTAAAACAAGTATTAAAACTATATTGAACGGATTGGTAAAAATGCCAACTGAGAGTACTCTCCCCACTAATTGATTGAAGTTTGGACTTAATAATTCAACGATGGCGACTGCAATTATCATAGCAATAAAGGTTAAAAAGATTGACTCATTAAGAAATTGAAAAACCAATCCTTTTTTATTGGCACCCAGTGTTTTCCTGATCCCAACTTCCTTTGCTCTTTTTGTAGATTTTGCAGTACTAAGGTTCACAAAATTAATAATGGCAATGATAATAATTAACAGGGCCAAAATTGAAAACAGCTTTACAGATGCCAGGCTTCCATTGGGCTCCAATTCATCTGTCAAATTTGACTTTAAGTGAATATCTTTTAGCGGTTTTAGTTTATACATAAACACATTTCCCATCTCAAAAAATTGTTCAATGGTGATACCAATAAATTTTTTGATTTCAGGCCCCAAATATGTTTTGATCATAGCCTGCATTTTTTCTTCAAAATCAATGGCTGAAGTACCATCTTTAAGTAGGATATACGTATGAAATATATTATTTGTCCACATTTGAAAGCTGGAGGCTGAGATACTTGTCAGCGAAGCAATTAAACCATATTTAAAATGTGAATTTTCAGGGGCATCTTTTATAATGCCAGTAACCTTATATGGGTTTTTATCTCTTCCAACTTTAAGCAATTTTCCGATTGGGTCATCATTTCCAAAATATTTTTTTGCTGATGTTTCAGAAAGGATTATTGAATATGGTTGAACCAAAGCTTGATTCGGATCTCCATCCAATAATTTAAAACTAAAAACATTGAAAAAACTTGAGTCGGCGTATAAGAAATATTCTTCTATAAAATTTTTATCTTCATAATTAACAAGCATTGAGCTTTGTTTTTTTAATCTTACAACATGCTCTACTTCCGGATAATCGTTTAAAAGTGCCTGGGCCATGGGTGGGGAAGTGACGGGGGCATCTGCCTTTTGTCCGGCCATTTGTCCGCTGATTTCTACGCGGTAAATATTCTTATTGTTTTCATGAAAACGATCATAGCTCATTTCATGCATAATAAAAAGGGCAATAAAAATAAAACTGGTCAAACCTATTGCCAATCCCAATAGGTTTATTAAAAAATAACCTTTTTGTCTATGAAGGTTTCTAAGTGCTGCAGTAATAATATTTTTAATAATTCTATAAATTTTTCATGTTTATAGTTTGACGTTTTCGAATGCCTGTTGGTTACAATTTACTAATTTTTAATAATTTTAATATCAAATATTTATGTTTATTTTAGGCATATTCATAGCTTTCCATATAATAATTTATAGGTGATGGATGTGTACTCTTTTTGTTATGTTTTTATTTGTTCTTTTTTAAATTTTACAATAAATTTGGCATCGATCCAGTATATAGCATCACGTGTCATAAAAAATAAGTATTTCTCATCAGGTGAAACGGATGGAAATCGGCCCCAAGCTATTGGAAGCAGAATTCGTTTAGACCATTTTTTTTCTGCCATTTTATAACTAATATAAAGTTCACAAAGCCTATTATCTTTGGTCTCTTCAATAATCATATAGCTTTCATTCGGAGCAACAGATATTGCATTTTCTTGTTCAATAGAATTAATGTTTTTATCAAGTTTTTCAGGCTTAGAATATTTTCCATTTTCAACTTTAGATACAAACATTTCATGAGCATTACCTCTGATCTTCGCGTTTGGATTAAATCGTAAAAAATAAATTGAACTATTTTCTGTGATGCTTTGAACTGATTCTGATGCATGTGTGTTAATGGCTGATGATAACTTAACTGCATTGGTCCAAGTATTAGCTTCTTTCTTTACAAAAAATATATCACCTTCTGAATCAAAGAACAGTTTTTTTCCATCTGATGAAAAAGTCGGCTTACCATTATTTTTATTTCCATTAAATGGAGCAAGTTGTTGTTGCGTCCATTTTCCATTAATCATTTTCATGAAATAAATTTTGAAATAACGACGCCCATCAGGTTTTGCAGACCAGAAAACTTCACTTAGATCAGGAGAAAAAACAGCAGCACTGTGTTCGAAATAGCCATTACGAGAAATGATACCCGAGGCAAATATTTCAGCAGTTAAACCAGATGGTTTTTGACCAAGGTATAGACCTGTTAATTCTGGAAAATTTGTTTCTTCCTTTTCATTTTGTGCATTACACCCAATGCATGAAATAATAAGCACAATAACTACAATAATTGATTTTCTTTTCATGATTTATTTTTAATCTTTTGGTTTTAAATCATCAATAAAGCCGGCATCTGCCCAATATACTGCCCAATCTGGTCCGGGTCTTCGACTTATGAAAAATAAATATTTTCCATTGGGTGAAATTCTTGGACAAAGCTCAAAGCCTTCAGCATTGATTTCAGAGCCTAAGTTTATAGGCTTACTCCACTTTCCATTGTTTAAATGATAACTGATATGTAAGTCATTATCACGGCTAAAAATAATGTAACTTTCATCAGGAGCAATGTAAGGAGTTGCACCTTTCATTTCACTATTGTCTTCCAAAATAAGTGGTATGGGTTTTAGGTGAGTGTTGCCATTATATTTTGCCACTTTTATTCCGTCGGATGGAAGATATAAATTTTCGTTTTTTGCAAGTGTAAACTGCCAATGCGATTTAAAGGCATTAACTTCCGGATTTAATAATTGAGGCTTACTCCAATTTTCCCCCTGTCTTTTGATATAATAAAATTTTTCACCTCCATTTTCATACAATTTGATGTACATTTTTTCTTCAGAATAAGAAACTTCCAGTCCATTCCAGAACACATCAACTCCATTAGCAATTTCAGTAATATTAAAATTGAAAGGATTGTTTACTAATGTTAGATTTCCATTGATCATTGTATAAAATTTTACACCTTCTCCCATTGTTCCAATAACTAGCAAGGTTTCATTTTTGCAAATAATGGGTGATTCGTGAGGTTCTATAGTTAGAACTTGAGGTGCAAAAATTTCGGCTTTCCTACCCGGTGGTTTTTGACCAAAATACAAATTAGTTTCATTTAAGGTATTTTGTGCAATACATCCGATGGATGAAACAATTAGCACAATAACTACAATAATTGATTTTGTTTTCATGATTTATTTAAATTTTTTGGTTTTAATTCTTCATTATTATCACATTATTAACACCTTTCATAGCATAAACAGGTTGATTGCAATTATTTAGTACTGTCAGCTGATGCTGAATTTTGCCAAAGAATTGGTTTGTTTTTATTAAGATTGATCAAGCAAAAAGTTGCAACGATACCCCAGGCAGCTATCCAAACTAATTGACGAGATAATTCATCAACATTCATCGTCATTCCATAAAGGAATCCTGAGAATATATTTAGCGAAGCATGAGCCAGCGCAGGCATCCAAATACTCTTAGAGCGTAAATAAATCCAAGCAAGAAATATCCCAATAAAAATAGTGCCAATAGGCATGAGTAACAGACCTCCAAGAACTGGCTGGCTCGGAAAGTTATACCCCATTAAAACTATTGGTAAATGCCAATATCCCCAGACTGCGCCTAATATTACTAAGCCCCAAATTAGACCATACTTTCTTAAAAGTTTTTCCTGTAAATATCCACGCCATCCCAACTCTTCTCCTAAAGTTAAAATACTTCCTCCAGCTATAAATAAAAGGTGTGATAGGATAATATTTATAAGAAAAAAGGGAATTGATTGATTTGTCTTTCCAAGGATCAATCCCAGTTTTGTGCTCTCTAACATCCCGTTATTAAAAACAAATAATTCAGGTTGGCTACCCCAGCTTAAGCCCTCAATCAGGTAAACAAGACATAGGGAGAGTCCTAAAGGAATGAAAATTGCGGGAAATATATATTTCCACTTCTTCAACCCCCAACCTATTTTTCGAAATCCTTCTTTATTAATAATTAAAAATGCTACTGCAATAAGACCAGGGAAAAGCATAGTTAGCGGAACAAGCCCTGAATCAATACCGCCATCTAAGTAAATAATATATTGCCAGCCGTAGCTTAAAATAAATACTATACCCAGATACAATAAAAAGTTGTTTTTCTTTTTCATAATTTTATTATTTTAATTTTATAATGATTATTGACGAAACCCAATAGATGTCACCTTCACGGTTAAAGAAGAAGTAGTTCCCATCGGGCGACATCCTTCCAAAACATTCTGTATTTGTTTTATTAATTATTTCGGGTAGTTTAATGGCTTCTCCCCACTCTCCATTATTATCTTTAAACGAAATGCAGAGGTAGGTTTCTTCCCAGTTTTGACCTATCTTGTCAAAAATGATAAAGCTTTCATCGGGAGAAATATATGGATGGACTCCATCCAGAATTTGTTCAACATTTTTGCAAGTCCCATCCTCTGGAACAGAGCGCAAAACGCCTCCCAATTCATCCACTTCTCCACATAAATAAAGCGTGGCATTTTTAGCAGGTGCAATTCCCATTACCCATCCGGTATTCAAAATTCCGGGTAAAAATGAAGCTTCCCTCCATTCACTTTGATCTTTCACAGCAAACCAGATTTTTTCATCGTTGACCATTTTTTTTCCTGTCTGCGGATGTTCACGTTCAGAATGAAAATACACCTTGGGTTCATCTGGAGCACAATAGGGGGCAAGCTCAATATAATTGGCTTTTGCAAATGATGCCAAAGCCGGTTTTGACCATTTTCCATTGCTAAAATAGCAATGCATTATACTATTTCCACCCCCATCATTTGTTGGCCTTCTGGTAAAAAAAATGTCTTTATTGTCGTATGAGAATGTGATGGCGAATTCAAACTCATCCGTTGATACTATTCCTGACGCAAAAACCTCAGGGATTCCTCCCGGAGGTTTTTGTCCA
>Ga0222636_1001050_pt1 | contig 11678 bp, 12 predicted proteins | sample AntAcemetagen141_FD_179811 | JGI IMG/M metagenome (GOLD analysis project Ga0222636, IMG submission 179811) | Saline water microbial communities from Ace Lake, Antarctica - #141 | ecosystem: Environmental > Aquatic > Non-marine Saline and Alkaline > Saline | place: Antarctica: Ace Lake...
CCCTTGCATAATATTGGCCGATGTGCTATGCTGGGTTTATGCTATATGATCATAGCATTGGCGCTACCCCCACAAAAACAGAGGGTTACGTCTGGTAGTGCAAACCTGTTGCGTGTCTGAAAAGTTGCATTTTTCTTGATTTCCACCTCCGCTTTGTTCTTCATCACCTAATTCCAAGAGAATAGGATATTCTATCAGAAGAGATCCCCCCAACAATGCCAGACCGTCCATTTTTGGCATCCTGACATCAGATATCTCTGCAGAAAAGGTCTTGCGCTTCTCGAAGGCCTCCTCCCCATCAGAAACGGTTTCGAGTCAACTGTAGACCCCCATAATAAAAGTGGAATCAAATAGGATAGCGTGGCCCGCCCCCATCTCACTGTGGAAACGATCTGGGATATTGCAAAGCTGAAGGGGAGGGTCTTCGCGAACTGCTGTGGGGGAAGATTGGCTGAGATTTCTTAATCCTGCGGTCAAGGCTTGGTTCTAAGGGCCTCGGGCCTTAGGACCAAGCCTGCGGCTAACATGCTATTACTTAAATACAAGCATGGTGGCTGTTTGATTAATGTGGCCCAGATATTCCTCGCCGTAGGTGCTGAACCCAATCATCGGAATATCTGCAAAAAGTTTCCCATATTCAGATATGCGACCTTTCTGTTCCAATTCCAACGTTCGTAAGATACAGTTGAAATTAATCAATCCGGAAATGGTTCCCAGTTCCCGATGCACGTCCTCGAGAGCCTTTCGCGTATCGCGTAGAATGTCGGTAGATTTCAAGAGCGAGAGTTCCATTCCTTCTAACACGTTGCAGTAGAACACCATTGAAGTCTCTTGGGTTTGTTGAGGGCTGCGCACAAAGATTTCGCCATCAGCCACCAACCCGACAGGGTGTTCAAAAAAATGCTGCGGAACCTCATCAACCGGGCAATCCACCGCTTCAGCATACACCTGAACAGCCGGACGATGGTTAAACTCCAGCACTTCCCGATGCGCTTCATTGACTTTTGTGGCGATCAGGGTTTTAGGAAGTGTACAAAAACTCTGGGTTTTCACAACTCGGAATTCGACGGCCGGACATAGCACCCCCACAATCGCTGCATTCGTATAGGCATTCCCTTCAGCAAATACATAGGTTTCCGAAAAGTGCAGATCGTCACCAGCTGACCCGCCAACAAAAAAAATATTGGTCAAATCGCCGATACGATCCATCAATTTCTCTTCGGCCCGACTTAATCCGTCCACCAAAACCAGTCCCACATACTCATCAGGATTCATGGCCTGCATAGAGGTTTTAAAGTGAGTTTGAAATCCTGAAAAGGCCCGTTCAACCGCAATCCCTTCACTTAAATGTTCGATCACTTCTACCTTGACATCCTGAATTACCTCGGATGTCAACGCCATCGCCACCACTGAGTTTTTGAGCATGTGCCCACTCACAATTTCGCCTGCAGTGGTGCTGCCAATAACGGTTGCGGGAGCAAATGCCCGGTGCATCCTGGCGCTTATCTGGTACGGATCATAGGCCGATGATGCGAAGAATATGACCATCCTTGTGGTGGACGCGCTCAAGACGCCGCGAAGTTCATGCACAGCAGCCTCAACGGATCCCTGAGTAGAATATGCAACGGTAATGCCCATAGATGCTCCTCCTTTTTCAGCCTTATGGTATCGTGAGCCCAAGTTCCTGGACCAATGTCTGCAATTTCGCGAGAATTACAGGGTCGTTGGCAGAATCTTGATTGAATTTGTCCGGGTTAATCCCTTTCATGACCAGTTTAATTCGGGTCGATGACACAAGCGCCGGGTTCCCTTGCGAACGCTGTTCAATAATGCGATCAATCATCTGTTTAATTTCCCCTGCCATAGATATCTCCTTCTTCCATTTAGCGGTGAACGCTTTCAGACCACTTTAAATCGAGACATTTCCACCTGAAGGCCCCGTGCCGCCTCATTCAATTCATCAATGGCCAGAAACGATTCGTTTAACGAATCCATGGTTTCCTGCATTTCCGCCTGCAAATTTGACATGGTGGTGTTGATACCCTGGGCATTTCCAGCCTGAAACTGCATACCATCATTCACATCCTCAAAACTGGGGAGTAAATTCTGTACCTGTCCAATAATACGATTAAGCTGCAGGCTGATGTTCTCCACATCATGTACGTTTTGTTTAACATCCGCAATAAATTTCTCCATCCCCATCACCCCGACCGAGACAGCCCCTTGCATTTCCTGCACCATATGATCGATATCCAGTGTCGCAACCGCGGTTTGATCCGCAAGACGCCGAATTTCTGAGGCCACCACTGCAAAACCCCGTCCGTACTCCCCCGCTTTCTCCGCTTCAATGGCGGCATTGAGTGACAGCAAGTTTGTCTGATCGGCCACCTTCGTGATGGTTGTCACCACGCTCGTAATACTCTCCGCCTTTTCATAAATGGCCTCCAATTGATCGGAGACCCCCGACGATGCAGATTTCATCTGTCCCATTGCACCCTGCATGCGAGTCAGGCCTTCTTGACCGCTACTGGCAAACTGGGCAGTCTCGTTCAGCATTCCGGTAACTTGTTTGATCGTCTTTACAAGTTCGGAGGTCACAGCAAAAATATCCTGGGTGGAATCCACTACCTGCTGAATCGATGTGGACTGAGCTTTGACTGTGACCTGCTGTTGTTTTGCTGTGGCGGATAATTCTGTGGCTGACGAGGCAACTTTAATACCTGAACGCTGCACCTGTCCCAGAACGTTTCTGAATGTCTGAACCAGATGATTCATTCCAAGTACAAGGGCGTAGATTTCATCTTTCGGGTTCGCGCGGGGAATAGCTAATTCCACTGTAGTAGAGAAATCCCCGTTGGCAATTTGCTCCAGGAGCCTGATCATCTGCCGTAACGGTGAAGTCTTTGATCGAGCAAAATATGCGCCAATCCCGCACGAGAGAAGGATACACCCAAACATCACCAGCAGGTTGACGATAAACCGTTGCCGGTCATACAGATCCAAACGTTCGTCTATCTCTCGAAGCGCTCCGGCAAGTTTGATTTCAGAACGTTGATCGTAGGCTCTACTCATGGCGGCAACTTTTTCGATGACATCCGTCGGTTCGCCCTGGCGATCACCTTCTTCCAACCCCACGACAAGCCGTTGGAAACCGGTGACATTCTCCTTACGAAGGGTCTCAAGCTCAGCCACTATCGCTTCGCGGACTGCCTGAGTTTCTTGCTTGAACCAATACATATTCGTCCACATAAACGCTGCGCTTACGCCAAAAACCAGTATGATGATAAGCAAGATAATCTGTTTGGTCAATGTGAGAGACGCCCGAATCATCTCCTCCTCCCGTGGCCTTATGCTGTTGAACGATCTGTTACCACAACTCAATTCCTGAGACTTCCGGCTGAGAGCCTCCCAAGACGTCGTTAAGTTGCTTCATAGTATGAAATGATTCTATCAGCGAAGCGGTTGGTTGCTGCATGCCCTCAGTCAAATTCAGCATATTCCAATTCGCGCCCCGCTTGCGGTTTTAAAAAGAAGATCCTCACACTGATCGGGTAATAAGGTGATAAGAATCTGTTTTCAGCCAGGAATTATAGAGAGCTGCCTTTTGGCCGTCAAGGGAAAAAACATAATGTTTTAGCGATGATTTGCGCCTATTTCCAGAATTGTATATCGTCTTGTGGATACGGATCCTTTTCATTCCACGTCCGCAGCATTTTGTTGCTAACTGTTTTAGTAGTATCTTTGGGCTCATGCATTAATCCAGCGCAATGCCTCCTCGTGTTCACTCGAAGAGACTCTCTACGTCACGCCAAGGTCTCCCCATTCATACTGGACAATAGCCACCATGGTCATTGCCGCTGTCTCAGACCTAAGGATCCTGTTCCCGAGGGTAACAGGGATGAAACCGGCGTCCGCAGCCAATTCAATCTCTTCTCCTGCAAAACCGCCTTCAGGACCTACCATGCCTATAAACTTCTCTGCCCGGGATGAGCCTCTAAGCAGCCTCTTAAGATCTGTCGCTCCTTCTCCCTCCCACAAGATCGCCTTTATCCCTTTCTCCTCTTTCCATTTCGCGGTCAATTCCCCAAGAGTCAATGGAAGATCTATTTGAGCCGGGGCAAACCTGCCGGACTGCTTTGCAGAACTTTTAGCTATCTCGCGCCAGTGCCTTATCCTGTTAGAAAGTCTTTCCTTTTTAAGCATGGTGATGGTTCGTAGAGAGGAAAAGGGAAAGATATGATCAACGCCTAATTCAGATGTCTTCTGAATCAGGTAATCCATTGGGCCGGATTTCAGGAGGGCCTGGCAGAGGGTTATTGTTACCGGGGAGGGGGGCGGCTTGGGAAGGGGTTTTTCAAGGACGACCCTGACTCCCTGGCGCTTAGCAGATTCTATATAGGCTAAGAAGCGACTCCCCTTATCGTCCATGAGGACAAACCGGTCTCCCGCCTCCATCCTCAGGACCCTTGTCATATGCCTTGCTTCAGGGCCTGTAATAGTACACACACCATTCTGGGCGTTCAGGTTTTCAACCAAAAAGCGCCTCATTGCTTCACACCCATCCGCACATTTCTCTTTGCAGAGACAAAAAAACGTAACATCTCAATAAGTCGGAGTAGCAGAGCAGGTCCTGGATTCCCGCTTTCGCGGGAATGACGAAATAGAGTAAGTGTCTGTCATTCCAGCGAAAGCGGGAATCCAGAAGAATGGCACAGTAGAGGATTTACCCCGATTTATTGAGAAGATACAAAAACCCCCGTCATAATGACGGGGCTTATGGGGATTCTGTTTAGGCCTTATGAAACACGTAGTTTAACTGGCCATTAGGCAAGGTGTTAACCTTTGCGGTCATCTCCATGCCCGCATGGATCTCATCTTCAGTCACATCTCTTGCTATCCTGCCGAACATCTTATAGTCCCCGTAGTCCAGGAGGGCTATGGCATAAGGGAGATCATCTCCAAAGCCTATAGGCGCAAATTCCAGTTTACTGTAGGTGACGAGCTTTCCTGTTCCCGATACTTCAACCCACTCCATATCACTGGAAAAACAGTTGTAACAATCCGCCCTTGGAGGAAAGAAGAACAGGCCACACTCCTTGCAGCGTGTACCCATTATTTTTCCCTGATCCAAGTAATCGATAAAGTCATTGATCTTTGTAATGGAGGTAAAACTTACCGTTCCAAATCTCTTAAACCGGTCATCCACCTCTTTCTTTTTCTTACCCATGGTTTTACCTCCCAAGAATGCTGACGTTGCCGTATAGACCAACACCGCCGATATTGTGGACCAGCCCTATCTCAGGGTCTTTTACCTGCATCTCACCTGCCTCGCCCCTCAATTGAAGGACTATGGTCCTGATCTGAGATCCGCCGGTGGCCCCGATCGGATGCCCCTTTGAAAGAAGGCCCCCGTCCACATTGACCGGGATGCTCCCCTCCTTATAGGTCTCCTTGGCCTTGATCAGTTCTTTTCCCTCTCCAGGCTTTGCAAACCCGAGGTTTTCATAGGCCATCATCTCGGCAATGGTAAAACAGTCGTGTACCTCGGCCACATCGATATCCTTAGCAGTAATGCCGGCCATCTTATAGGCCTCTTCCCCTGCAGCTTGGGCCACGGTCAAGCCTGAAAAAAGATCTCTTCCTGCCAAGTTCACGGCAGTAGATGCAGCACCCAGACCGAGGATCCAGATAGGCTTCTTAGAAAAGGCCTTAGCCTTCTCTTCGTTAGCAACAATGACGCAGGAACTTCCATCCGCGTTTGCACAGCAGTCTCCCACCCTGAGCGGGTTTGCAACCGGGTTCGACATAGGGCTCTCAGGATCAGAAAACATCTCAAAGGTGACCGGCCTGCGGTAAACTGCCTTCTCATTGATCTGACCGTAAGTAGCCGCCTTTACCCTGATCCGCGCCAGATCCTCAAGAGTTGTGCCGTATTGTTCCATATGGCCCCTCGCATACATGGCGTAATAGGCCGGCATCATAGTGCCAAATGGGCTCTCCCACTGGATGTCCGCGCCCCTTCCCATCCTCTCCTGTGATTCTGCAGAAGATATCTCTGACATCTTTTGAAAGCCGATAACAGCAACCACATCATGAAGCCCGGACTTTACCAATGAATAGGCGAACCTCAACCCCATGCTGCTTGAGGAGCACAGGCTTTCTAAATAGCACGTTGGCTGCGGGACAAGCCCCAAGTACTCGGCAAAGACACCGGCCGGTGAACGCTGCTTATCATATTCCGGGGCCGAGCAGATGATAGATGCGTCGATATCCTTAGTTGGAATCCCGGCATCCTGCATAGCCTCTTTGAACCCATCAAAGGCCAATTCCCTGATTGAGCCGGGATACCCACGCACAAAAGAACTCTGCCCGACTCCAATAATTCCTACTTTCCCCATAATAACCTCCAAGTTTTTGTGTTATGAGTTAGCTAAAGTGACTAAAGTTAAGGAATCCTTTCAATTTTAGACACCGCGTATCTTCTCAATAAATCGGGGTAAATCCTCTGCTGTGCCATTTTTCTGGATTCCCGCTTTCGCGGGAATGACGAAATAGAATAAGTATCTGTCATTCCCTCGAAAGCTGGAATGACAGACATTTGCTCTCTTTGCCTAAAACTGTATCGCCTAAGGAGTACCACAACTTTAGGCACTTTAGTCAAAGTAACGTAACTTCTCAAAAAGTCCGGGTAATGGCTCCTGGATTCCCGCTTTCGCGGGAATGACGATGTAGGGTAAGTGTCTGTCATTCCCGCGAAAGCGGGAATCCAGTCAATGCTCGCAAAATGTGATTTACCCGAACTTATTGAGAACTTACAAAGTAACATCCAAACGGTGTTGAAATATAGAGAAAAACGGCTTCAGGGTCAAGAATAAAAACCAGAGTTCATTGGCGGGGAGATCTCAGAAAGAGTGCTAATAGTGAACCGGTTAGAATCAGTCCTCCGGATAGAGCAATCCCCAGGTCAAAGAACCCGGCGTCAGCCATCATTCCGATTCCCATGGGAATGGCCCCTGCCCCAAAAATAAAGGCGGCCGGAATTGTGAGCGAGACAGCTATATTCCTGGCATTAGGTGGACCTATTGAAGCGAGCGCCGCAAATCCTGGCGGGAAAAAACAGACGGCCATTACCGGCTGGAGGAAAACAAGAATTACGATCCAGGTATCCGGCACACTGCTGAGCAGAATCGTCATCAAGCCTGTGATTAGAAACACACCACTTATGGTAAGCTTTGGCCCAAGGCGATCGCTCACCCATCCGGCTATAAATGCCATAAACACGCCGGAAATCCGTGAGAGCGCCACTAAAGTATTGGCCCAGCTTCGGTCAAACCCCTGTTCAGTCACGAGATAGAGGGGGAGCATGGTGTATATGCCCAAGGTCCCACAGATGCCAAAAGAGAAAAGGACTGTCATTATCCAAAAGGCGGGTTCTGCGAAAAGGGTCTTAAGAGATCCAAAATTGGGGGCCTCTCCAAGAAAGTCCCCTCCCCTTCCGAAAAAGGCAAAGGCTATCCCGATAAGTATAGAGCCCGTGCCCAAGAAAACGATAACCCCTCGCCATGAAAACCAGATCATAAACAGTTCTGCCAGCAATGGGGCCACAACAAAGCCCAAATTGGGGGCCAGTTCATGGATCGCAACCGCTTTGCCCCAGTGCTTGACACTGATCAAGGAAGTAAGGGTGGTAATGCCTGATGGGAGATAGATGCCTGCCGCCAATCCGAGGAAGAGCAAACTCAGGCGGATTGACCAGAGGCTGTTGCTGAAGGAGGTGCATATAAGGACTATCCCAACGCACAGGGCAGAAACAATAATGGTTCTCCTGTGGGTAAGACGGCTGGAGAGGAACCCTGAGCTTAGAAGCGAGATGAAGTAGCCCAAAGAGATCAACAAAAACATTGATCCGGCCTCGGTGTGATCCAGACCTAAGTCATTCTCTATGCTCGGTATCAAAGGAGCAAAAACGATTCTTCCTATGAAGTTGAGGAAGAAAATCGTTGTCAAGAAAAGAATCGGCCCTAATTGTGAAAAAAATGAGGGGCTTTCGGGGGTCGGTGTATTCATGTTCTTGATTTGAATTCTCTAAATTCTGCGACCTGTGCAGTTAAGTTTAAGTTATGTAGATTAAGAAAAACCTGCATTCACCGCAAGACGCAAAGGACGCAGAGATAAATGATTTTCTCTTTGCCGTTGAGAGGACGGCAAAGAGAAACCACTCAATTTAGTCAGTCGTATCAACATGACCATTAATTTTGCCTTATTTGTGTGGCGGACTTAAATATTGTTCGGTAAGGTAATATATAGTTATTTGTTTATAGGTAGCTATCTCTTTTTGTTTTTCGGCCTATCAACGAAAAACAAAAAAGGAAGTAACCTCTGCGGACTCTACGCCTTGCGGTGAAATACCTAACCGCACACGTCGAAAATTTGTATGATGCGCAGTAGGGCTTCACAATGACTTATATAACCGGTTGAGGTCAACAAAACAATAGTAAGAAATAAACAAAAAGCACCTTGAAAACAATCATAGATAGAATCGTCAGAGTCCTCTACGAGGATAAAAAGGTGGTTACCACTGATTGATATTCGCCTCTGATCGTGTTAATAAGAGCTGAAAGGCTGATCGAGAAAAGAGGTGGTGCAAATACACGGTTTGATCACGAAGAAAACATAAACATAAAAAGGAGAAATAAAATGAAAAACAGGAAATTCATGCTGTGTCTGCCGCTGGCGTTGATTTTTTTCTTAGCGCTTTTGCCTATGGCTTACGCCGACCTTTACTGGGTATCAGTGGTGAAAACGGGTGGTGTGCCTAAGGGCTTGCCCGAGAACCTGCCTAAGGAAATACGGGATCAAATGCTTGCTCAGTTCAAAAGCGAGACAAATACCCAAAAACACTATCTCACCCCTTATGCCTCCCGCACTGAGACTAAAGAAGGGATCACGATCATGGATTTTGAGTCCATGACATTCTATCAACTTAATCCAGAAGATAAGACTTATTCAAAAATCAACATGACATCTATGATGGAAGGCCAAATGGGAGAAATGGCAAAAAAGATGGCTGAGGATAGCAAAACGACACGTACAAACGAAACGAAAAAGATTGCCGGATACCAGTGCAGAAAGTACATTGTTACGATGATGGGCTCCGAGAATGAGTATTGGCTATCCAAGGATGTAAAAGGGTACAAAGAATTTGAGGCGATTAATGAAACGCTGTTGAAGAAACATCCAGAGTTAAAACAGATGCAAATGGCTGGCATTACTGGAGAGGATGGTTTCCCGGTTGAAACAGTGACTAATATGATGGGCATAAAAACCACAACTGTCTTGGAGAAGATTGAGAAAAAATCTTTAAGCAAAAAGCTGTTTAAGGTACCGGCCGGATATAAACTGGTGGAGACAAAGATGCCGTTTAAGTAACGTAGAAATATGTCGATGATCTTTTAAATTAAACGCGTGAAGAGGGGTTATGAGGGAAAGGAAAATCGGAAAATTGCATATTTTGACTGATACCCTGTTGCAGTCCCGCTTCTCTCACATCGAGCTCACCGGGCAGGCGATTGCCGGAGGAGCAGATACGATACAGTTTCGTCACAAGCTGGGCCCTACCCGTGAGATGATTCAGGTTGCCACAGAGATGAAACGCCTCTGTAATGAAAAAGGAGTCATATTCATTGTAAATGATCGCATAGACGTTGCGATCGCTTCTGAGGCAGACGGTGTACACCTGGGACAGGATGATTTCCCCATCCCTTTGGCGCGGAAACTACTCGGGGATAACCGAATTATCGGAGGTTCGGCAGCCACCATGGAGGAGGCCAAAAAATGCCTCTCTGATGGCGCCGATTACGTGGGATTCGGGCCGGTCTTCCCTACCGGTTCCAAGGACGATGCAGGCCCTGTGAGTGGAATCGATATCCTGAGAGAGATCGTTGAGACCATCTCCCTCCCTATTATTGCCATCGGCGGGATAGATAAAGGAAACACACCGGAGGTTATGAAGACAGGCACGCACGGAATAGCCGTAATCTCGGCGGTTTGCTGTAAGGAGAACCCTGAGGAGGCGACTAAAGGGCTTTATAAGGCCATCCATTCAGGAACATCAGGGGGGAGCCATGCCTGAGACCTTAGCTGATATCGGAGAATTCGGCCTGATTGACAGGATTGACAAACTCCTCAGAGAAGAAGGCTCTCGACTTCCTGAAGATACCTTGGGCATAGGAGATGATTGCGCCTCTTTTCAATCCCGACCAGGGTACGAACTCTTGGTTACATGTGACTCTATTGTAGAGGGGCGGCACTACCTGCCCCGGTTTATTTCTCCCATCGATTTGGGGCGACGCGCCATGGACCTGAACATCAGCGACATCGGCGCCATGGGTGGACACACCCTCTATGCACTCGTCTCCTTGGGATTGAGGGCAGACACACCGGTAAAAGACGTGGAGGCCATGTACCGCGGATTTATTGCAGAGCTAAACCCATTTGATGCCGCCATTATTGGCGGCAACCTCACCAAGTCTGAGGGCGCCAATTTTATCGACATCACCTTGATTGGAGAAATTGAGTCAGGGAAATCAGTCCGCCGCTCCACAGCAAAATTAGGGAACACAATCCTGGTAACCGGGTATCCTGGCCAGGCAGCCGCCGGATTACAGATATTGCTGAAGGTCATACCTGTTGATGAGATAAGGGAACACCCACTGGTGCGGGCCTATAACACGCCATCCCATCGAGCGCGCGAGGGAGAGGCAGTTGCGGGATCCGGTCTGGCAACCGCGATGATCGATACCAGCGACGGGCTCTTAGGGGATCTGGGCCACATCTGTGATGAGAGCGGGGTCGGCGCCCGGCTAATTCAGGAAAACCTGCCGATCAGCGATGCATTACGGGAGGCTGCTGAACAGATGAAACGTAAACCGCTGGACTTCGTTCTCCAGGATAGCGATGACTATGAACTTATCATTACCTGCCCTCCTGAACATGTGGATAGGATCTGCTCCCTGATTACTTCATTGAGCCATATCCCTGTTACAGAGATCGGGACAATCACCGAGAAAACAGATGGAATCAAACTGATATCGCGTGACGGCATCCCCCGTGATATAACCCCTTCTGGCTGGGACCATTTTGCAAAATGAGGAAGAAAATATGTCTGACCAGCAATTAGCGCAAAAAGCATCCGAAAATCTCAAGGCCCTGCGGACAAAAAAGCCGTTGATCCATAACATCACGAATTACGTAGTCATGAACTACACGGCAAATGCCCTCTTGGCCTGCGGCGCTTCGCCCGTAATGGCCCACGCACCAGAGGAAGTGGAAGAGATGGTATCATTCGCCGGGGCCTTAGTGCTAAACATAGGAACCCTTACCCTTCCCTGGGTTGACTCCATGCTGATTGCGGGGAAAAAAGCCAATGAGCTGAATATCCCTATCGTCCTTGACCCCGTGGGATCAGGAGCGACCAAACTCCGCACCGAATCAGCCAAACGCCTTATTAATGAGCTTTCTGTAACCGTGATTCGTGGAAACGCCTCTGAAGTCCTCTCTCTGGCCCAAGAGGGGTCCCGTACTAAAGGGGTGGACTCCATACATAGTGTGGAAGAAGCGGCGGATGCAGCGCTCATGCTTGCTAAAGAACTTAACACCACCCTCGCAATCACCGGACC